>Ga0066862_10000755_pt1 | contig 13105 bp, 13 predicted proteins | sample ETN02SmetaG_FD_66431 | JGI IMG/M metagenome (GOLD analysis project Ga0066862, IMG submission 66431) | Marine microbial and viral communities from oxygen minimum zone, Eastern Pacific Ocean - ETNP2014F10-02SV255 | ecosystem: Environmental > Aquatic > Marine > Oceanic ... | reverse complement strand
CCTCGCTTAATTCTAGAGGGGATGAATTAGGTGTCGATGATCTAATGATTACCATTAGGACTGCTGAGGATAGAGTACTGATCAATGCACCATTCCCTCTTAGAATATCCAGCTTGAATGGGGATGTCGAGGACAACCCGGACCTGGTGAACGAAGATGCATACGGCGATGGGTGGTGCATGATCGTCAAGCCGCACGATTGGGATGAGGATATGTATCTCGACGAGACAGAGTACATTGAGTATCTTAATGAGATCGATTAAGGCCAGGATAGGATCGGCCACTTTTCAGGATCGCCTTCTTCCCAGTGGATTTCCTCCAGCATACTCAATATTTCCTCCTTTTCCCCTATGTCTTCCTCAATCTGGCGCCTGTGCAGCCAAGCTTTCAGCCTACCAAGACGAACCCCCCCATCCAAACCCGTTTCCGACGAGAGTAAATTGCCATCCACTAGGGGGGCATTACCTGCTATGAGCGCACCAGTGGAATTCAGAGTTTCCACGAAATCACTCACGTCACGCCCCAATCCTGTAATGTAGGCCAATAAATCGATCTGCCGTTCTCCCGGAAGCGCCGCTCTGAATCTCCTGACGCTTCCCGGGTCATTGGCCAATTCAACGCCCCTGCAATTGTGGAGGAACCCTACTGCAGCAGCTTCATCATTAGAGATTCTAAGCAGACTGCGTAATTCCTCCGCGAGTTCTTTTCCACCCCTATCATCGGCACTGCATAATAGGGCTAAGTTCACCAGACTGCTGTCTGAAAACTCAACTCCTACGTTTAGAGATATTCCAGTAAATATCTCCCTAAAAACCCCGCAATCACCCATTTTATCAACGATTGCACTTACATTTTTCAAGGAAAGTATTCGCGAGATCTCGGACCAGATCCTCTCCTTGGAAACTCTGTCAAGCATCTCGAGGTTGGTTCTTACGGCTTCCTCGAGGCCCTCATCCAAACTTCTTGTCCCCCTCTCCCCCCAGTCTAGGAATCTGAAAGTTCTCAATATCCTTAGGCCATCCTCTCCAATCCTTTCTGATGCGTCCCCCACGGATCGCAGCACACCCTCTTCCAAATCACCAATCCCTCCAAATGGATCAATCAAGCCTCCAGAATCATCTATGGCAATGGCGTTAATGGTAAAATCCCTTCTTGCTAGGTCAGTTTCGATAAGCTCACCAAACTCCACATTGTCTGGCCTTCTGCCGTCCCCGTAACCACCTTCAGTCCTCAGTGTGGTGACTTCCCACATCTTGTCTTCTTCCAGTGGTTCATCTAGCCTAACACGAACCGTGCCGTATATCTCTCCCACCATAATGGCTCGTGGGAAAATTTCCGCGACCTCATTTGGCTTCAAAGTCGTCGCGATATCAAGGTCCTCCACCTCAAGTCCCGAGAGTGCATCTCGGACCCAGCCACCGACTATCCAAGCTTGTCCGCTCATTCTTAGCCTTCTAAGGACAATCTGGTCACTCTCCTGAAGTAACTCTAGTAAATCAACCAAATTCGTCCCTCGCGTTTTGCTCCCGTCGGGGGCAGATATATTGAGTCACGGCTCATACGGCCCCTGTGAAGGTCGAATTGGTCCCAATGGAAATCCTCCGCCCCCATGAGAGAACCATTGACAAGAAGGTAGATGAATTGGAAAAGATGACCCATCGTTGGAAAGCCTACGTCCTCCCCCTTGTAGTTGACAGTAACACTGGTGTGATTCTGGATGGGCATCACAGACATCAGGTGGCGTTGCGACTGAATCTCAATTGCCTGCCATGTGTCTTGGTTGACTATCTAGGGGATAATTCGGTGGAATTGGATGTTTGGCCCAATTGTGGCAGGGATTCAATTTCCAAGAACGAGGTCATCCAGGCCGGTTTTGATGGGGAGCTATTGCCTCCCAAGACCAGCCGACACAGACTTTCCGACCACTTGCCTCCAATTTCCATGCCACTAACTAGGTTGCAGTTGCCAGCAGTCAGTAAGACTTAGCAGACTCAGAAATCAAAATCCTTGAGATTTTGGACAGCGACTCGTCTTCAGAGCCAACCAGACCTTCCACTATTTCCAATGTGGATTCGTCAACAGTCCTGCCAATCAAGTCTTCCACTATCCTTGATTTCGTCACATCCGGTCTCTTCGAACCGCAGAGGATTTGGTTACGAATGGTTATGGCACGCTCCGCCCTCTCCCCTCTGAGGAGCCTAATCGCCAAGGCTTCGCTGGCACCATGGACTATCTTCTCAGGCAGCCCCTCGATTAGCCACCAGTTGATTTCCCTCAGAACTTCGGAAAGACTGTTCACCAAACCTCTCGAGTTATCCTCGACCAATTTCAATAGCAATTCCTTTACCTCGTCCCTCTCAGAGCACCTGCCAACGATCAATCCTGCTGCAGCGTCCCTCTTTCTACCTCTACGTCCTCGGGCAATCAGGAACAAGGCGTCAAATATTTCCCCGTTTTCCATCAGCCCGTCTCGGCCTGAAACGACAAGTATTGCCGCGGCCACCACTCTTGGACTTGGGTCTTCCAATCCAATCCTAAGCAGTTTTTCGTCTATATCGGTCATCCTGCCCAGTTGTCTAATTGCCGACTTCCTTACTTCTGCGTCTTCGCTAACAATGGCATCCCCAATCAACTGGCTATCATCGCTCCGTTCCCCCATTAGCCGTGCGTTCCATGCGGCGATCCTAACTACTGAGGATTCGTCATTGCACAAATCAATCAATATGGGATCGCATTCAGTGCTTAGTCTCGAATATGCCGTCGCAAGAACCCTCTGTTCGGGAAATTCCGATTCAGCGAGAAGCTTCACAATTTCGCCATCCCCCACTCCAATCCACTTTCTCACCGCGTCCATGGCCTTCTCCCTGAACCATGGGTCATCGTTTGCCAGGAGGGGTGTGAAACCAACCAGAGACGCAGGATCGTTGACCTCGAACAGCTTTCTAACAGCGCGCCTCCTCTGTCCGTCGTCATCATGGTAAAGACGGGAGACGGCAGGATGCATGCGTTGACCGATTCCTTGACGGGATAGAAATGTTCGTCTGATTAGGGCACTAGATCTTCATGCCCACCAAAAATGTGAGGCGCGTCTTCTTCGGGAGAAACCGGAGTTGCCAGATCAAGTGAAATGTAATCACTGAACAGTGGCCACAAAGGTCCAAGCCAGTCGATTTCTGACATCAGAAGATCCACCACCGGATGCTCCAAAATGTCTTCCTCAGTGGAGTCTTCATCTAGTCGGGGGATGTCGGCGGGCATATCTCTCAGGGCACAAATCAGTTCTTCCACCTTTTCGACGGTATCTTGCTCTATTTCGACTAGGCCCCCAATCAATTCCAAGGCATCCTCAATATGATTTGCTAGAGATTCAGGATCCAACGGACCTCTTTCAGACTCGCCCACGTCCATCGGGCCAAATACGACGCCCCCAAGATCGGTGTCCAACCATTCCCTCCCTTGCCTTTCCCTCTTTATCAATCTCTGATGCACGGGGCCCCCAAATGGCCCAAGCACAAATCCGCCATCAAAGACAAGCTCCTCAATCTCATCCGGAATCGATCTAATAGAGCCAGTAATCAGGACCCTGTCAACCGTTCTACCAACATTACCGCTCCCCTCGAGATCTCGTGGTTGTAAGACTCTGATTAGCCCATTAGTTTCATACAATTCCAGTTTTTCTTCAGTGAATGATCTAACTTCAGGGTGCGGCTCAATTATTGTGATTGAACCACTGGCACCAACCATGTGATCCAACAGAGCTGCAAGGTAACCGCCCTTTGAACCTAGTTGGAGGACATGTTGCCCCTCCTTTACTTCCAAGTGATGCAGTAAAGTTACAATCATGTGGGGCGCGGAGATAGTTCTTGTTGCACCCAAATCAGTCAAAAGGAATGGCACGGGACGGTCATGCCAAAAGGCCTCAAGATGAAAATCCGTGAATTCGGAAGGGTCCACAGATTCCATTGCATCGGAAATTACATCATCAACCGGGACGCCAGCTAATATCAGCCTCTCAAGCAAATCTGACATCATCGGCATACCTTCCCTCGGACTCCATATTGACCATAGGGGATTTGAATGCATTGCTCCTCGGACCTCCCAGGGTCCGTGGTCTAGGGGTTATGACGTCGCTCTTACAAAGCGAAGATCGCAGGTTCAATTCCTGCCGGACCCACCATTTTTTCCGTTTTTTCCGTTTTTTCCGGACTCATCGCAAGTGAAAAGGGTCAATAGCAGATGCCATGACTGTATCTCGTGGTCGAGGAGGCTGCAGCCCTAGCTTCGAGGTTGACACATCGCCTCCGAAAGAGGGGTTGGACAATTTCAACGGCGGAGTCGTGCACAGGCGGTTTGATCGCTTCCATACTGACGGATATTTCCGGTGCTAGCATGTGGTTCAAGCAGGGGTGGATAGTCTATTCCAATGAATCAAAAATGAGGGAATTGGGAGTGGAGAAGTCAGCTTTCGACAAGGGAGATTCAGGTGCAGTTTCCCACAAGGTAGCGGTTCAGATGGCTAGAGGGGCCAGATACAAGTCTGGATCGAACGTATCCATCGCTGTGACTGGGATTGCCGGTCCAAGCGGCTCCGAAAAAGGCAAGGAGGTTGGCAGAGTCCACGTCGCGGTAATTGCGGAGGACTATTTCCTTGTCAGGAGGATGGACTTTGGTGAGAATGATAGGCTGGACAACAAGAAATCATTCGCAGCCTTCGCCTTACGACTTTCAATTGAGGCCATCGACAGAGTCGAGGAAGGGGAGAAGAAAGAATCCGCCTCGTTAAGCGAGGGGCCTGGGGAATTCGATGACGCCTCTGTCGAAACACAAGAAGGAACCGACTCTGGTTCAGAGGAATGGGAGGGAGCGATCTCCTGGGGATCCGAGGTGAAAACCGTTGCCCAGTCCCTAAAGAGGATAGATCTAGCATCCCTCACCGATTGGGACAAGTAGATTGTTCGAGGCACCCACGGTCAACGATACCATCAAGGGCGTCACTGCAAGACGTTAGTCGCATGAACTCCGGGACTTGGCGGGAGAGATGCCAGAAACTCGCTGCAGCAAACCTGGTAGTTCAAGCCAGCGCTCGTAGCGCTATCGAGGAACTCCCTAGCCTATTGCCCCTTATCGAGGCAGCTAATTCCTCCGGAGTCAACCTTCTGAACGGTAGCACCGTGGAGGAACTCCTTTCACTAGTTCCGAATGATTCTGAGGTGACTAAGGCCACCTCAGTTACCCCCAAGCAGGCAACCTTGTCGGGTTCTGATGAAGAGTCCCCCCTAGGGAGGGTCCTGGCTCCAGTCCGTTCCACCCCTACCTCAAACCCCCCGCGACCTCTTGGCTCAACTGGGTACAGCATTGATGACTTCCCTCTAGAAGCAAACGAAATTGATTCGGAGATTGAGGTTCACTTCGACATTACAGGGAATTCCACCACCGAGGGGAGACTTAGCGACATAAAATCGTGCTTCAGGAGCAGGTTGTCCCAGATTCGCGAAATGATGCTCTCTTCAGGGGCCCTGCCCAGGAGGCCTGCAAGAAACTCTGAGGTTTGGAGAAACCGCGGTCGTTACAACTCCAAGGACTACGAGATTACCATAGTCGGCCTCGTTAGCGAAATCAAGTGGACTCGAACTGGAAAACTTGTTTTCGTGGTAGAAGACGAAACCTCGCAGATTTCCTGCATGCTCAACCCTCCTTCCGATGCCTCTCCACTGCATGCCTCACTAGATGGACTAATGGACGACGAAGTTGTGGGTGTCAGCGGCTATTTCATGTCCGGTGATAAGGACCCTCCTTTTTGGGTCCTGGACATCCACAAGCCACCACTGGGAAACCACTCTAAATCACAGGCTGGGCTCGATCGAGCAGTCTCTGCAGCGTTCCTTTCTGATGTGCATCTGGGAAGCAAGACCTTCCTGGCTTCTGCATGGGAGAAGATGATTCAGTGGTTCAAAACCGACCCCTTGGCTCGAACTGTAAAGTACTTTGTTTTGAGTGGGGATGGTGTTGATGGGGTCGGGATTTATCCCGGTCAAGAGCGTCATCTTTCAATCAAGGACCTTTTCGGTCAGTATAGCGAACTTGCGCGTTTGCTCGAGGACGTTCCAGATTGGGTTGATGTCATAATGCTGCCCGGTAACCACGATGCAGTAAGGCCAGCAGAACCTCAGCCAGCATTGGATCCTGAGGTACAACAGGATTATTCGAATACCGTATTCGTTGGCAATCCATGTGACTTCAGCTTACACGGCGTTCGCATTTTGTCGTATCACGGTAAGAGTATAGACGACTTCGTAGCAACTCTGCGATCTGTAACTTACTCAAAACCGGAGATGGCTATGAGAGCTATGTTGGAGAGGAGGCACCTAGCCCCATCGTGGGGCGGTAAGACGCCTCTTTCTCCTGAGCCAGAGGACCGTTTGGTGATTCCTGTCGTGCCAGATATCTTCGTGACCGGGCATGTTCACGGACACTATGTGGGAAGTCATAAGGGGACCACAATTGTTCATTCTTCAACATGGCAGGATCAGACCGACTTCCAAAGGATGCTGGGATTCCAGCCCAAACCCTGTATTCTCACCGTGGTCAATCTGCATACCTATGCATATCACTCTATTGACTTCACTGCAGCTTAGGACCAGATTCTCCGGAGAACAATAGCGGCCAAATGTCCCTCAAATCCCCTCCGGACACTATCGGTACCCCGGCTTTCTCAAACGTTCTTCGCGACCTGCTTCTAATCGGATTGAACCCAATAAAACTTGAACCCTCAATCATCATCGAAATGTCAGTCCCTGAGTCTCCGACAGAAACTAAACCACTTGGGCTGAAACCATTTATCCTTACCAGCTTCTCAACCATCAAACCCTTTTCGTGAGACAATACCCTCGTTGGAAGGCCACCCAATAACCAGCCATCTTCATCCCATTCAAATCCATTGGCAACCCAGTCATCCACATTCAGCATGCTAGCAATGGCACCAACGCATAGGTCAACCCCAGAGGAGATTATTGCAATGTACACTCCTCTGGATTGCAATTCTTCAACTACTTCCCGTGCACCCTCCATCAACTTTAGTCCGCCAAAGCAACGCATTATGTCGTCCCTGTGAATCTCCGATTGTACCCCTCTCCATTTGTGGATGTCTTCTTCTACAAATTCCTCCTCCGAGATCTTCCCATCTAAGAATAGATCTAGCGTCTCATTGTTCTCGGTTCCGAAATGCTCGTGAATCGATTGCCAAGATGATTGGTTGTCAGCAAGCACCCCATCACAGTCGAAGGCCACTGCCTGAAGCATCCAATCGGAATTTGGTGAGCAAAGACGGCTAATAATTGGACAGGTGCATTCATGATATTCGTACAACTCCGAGAAACGTGGATGACCAACCACTTGGGGGCCGAGCCATCAAAGTAAGGATGAAACTGTTCGGACCCCTAGTGGAGACCGTTGGCTCTAGAGAGATTGAGACTACTCTCGAATCGGAGGCCACTGTACTACAGTTGGTTGAGAGATTCCACCTTACGGAACTGATTAATTCTGGCCTTAGGGTTGCAATTGATGGCGAATTTATCTCCAGTCTCGACGTGAAGTTGTATGATTCTGCCGAAGTTGCATTCCTACCTCCAGTTTCCGGTGGTTAGGAGCTGATTCGGCCGAAGCATTTGAACGATAAAGCCTGCACCTGGGCTTGTTAGTATGGCACTTGGACCTCAAGAGATTGTTCTTCTCGTTATTTTTGCGATATTTCTTTTCGGAGCCAAGAGGATTCCCGAATTGGCAAGAAACGTTGGCCGTGCTAAGGGAGAGTTCCAACTAGGATTGAAGGAGACCACGGAGATTGCCTCGATCCAGGACATGGACAGGGGCGGCATGACCGAGGACGTCGCATCGGAGCAGGAGTAACTACATCCTCCTCTTGATGCTCAATTGGGACCCACATTCACGACATTCCCCGATTCGCTCACTTGCCGGCATCGTCTCCCTAGGGACCTCGTGCACTAGTTCACATGCGGTACACCTTACTTCCCAACTCCACGGTTCAGTAATTCCATCCGTGCTGACTGGTGACCACTCCAATCTTGCAACCTCGCAAACATTCTGTATGCGATAGTCGTCAGAACAGATTTCGCCTCTGAACTCAATCGCCAATGCGATCAATCCAAGGTCAACTTCAGAAAGTCCGGCAATATCACCCGTCTCAATCGCAATTTCTTTCGCTCTCTGCCACGAGTCCTCGCTAGGGTTGGACCATTGCAATTCAGCAGCCTCCAACATGACTAGTCGGTCTGCCGCCACCCTGCTCACTTCAGTTCTCTGTGACTCCAGAGCCATCCCCCTTCGGATCATCTCCAACGGCCAAGAGATTAGGGCAGCGGTATCGAGTATTCTCACGGGACCCATGGCATGCGATGACGGCACTGCCCAAAGAGTTCGGGTTGGCCTAGTGTCGGGATCCTTGTAAGCAACGGCTATATCGAGTACGAAGGACGACGGCCCGTGCTCGAAGGGCTATTCGACTCCATAATCGTCTGGGCGGATGGTTTCGGTTTGATCGGCCTAGCAATTGTTTCAGCCACAGAGGCGGCCTTGCAACCAGTTCCGCCCGATCTCCTAGTAATGCCAATGTCGCTTGAAGCTGGATTTTCCATCGACTTGTTGGCCATTTTCTTGGTTGCCACACTATCCAGCGTACTTGGTTCTCTTGGGGGTTATGCGATAGGTGCATACGGCGGAAGACCATTACTTGAGAAATTTGCCCGCGAGTCAACGGTGGAAAAACTTGAGGCGTTGACTGATAGGTATGGCGATGCAGGTGTGTTCATCGCCGCAGTTTCGCCAATTCCCTACAAGGTGATCGCCTGGGCTGCAGGAGCTGGCAGGATGGACCTCCGGTTGTTCGTTTTCGCAGGTTTGTTCGGCAGAGGCATTAGGTTTGGCCTAGAAGCCGCAGTTCTCGGACTTTGGGGCCAACAGTTTCTCAGCCTCATAGAAAGCCCGTGGTTCTGGATCTTCGCCGGACTTGCATCCTTGCTCGCTTTCGTTCCAATTAGTTCATGGTGGGCAGGTCTGAATGAGGCGGTCCAATCAGACAACGGTGATTAGTAAACGAACCGATTATGAGACCCCATCCCCTCGGCAATCTATCGCTCGTGTGGTGTAGTTCGGTCCATCATGCCGCCCTTTCGAGGCGGCGACCCGGGTTCAAATCCCGGCACGAGCACCACAAGCGGCTTTTTTACCCACTCAGAACAGTCATAAACACACCTTCGTTGGAGAAGTAAGGTCCTAATGCGTATAGAGCAGGATGTGAAGCTAACCTTTGATGACGTTTTAATTCGCCCTAAGAGGAGCACCTTGGTTTCCAGATCTGATGTGAATTTGGAAAGAGAGTTCCAATTCAGGCACTCCGAACAGAATTGGGCAGGGGTTCCCATAGTCGCCGCCAATATGGATACCACCGGCCTTTTCTCGGTTGCAGAGGTTCTACAGCGCTACGGCATGCTAACTTGCACGCAGAAGTTCTACTCCACTAGGGAATTCTCTGGTGCATGGGAAGGTGGCCTGGATCCTGAATTCATCGCCGTGACCTGCGGCTCTACGGAGGAGAGTTTCGAATTGTTGGAGAGGAAGATTGCAACAAATGAAAACCTGAAGATGATCTGCATTGATGTAGCTAATGGATACAGGGAGGTCTTCCTTCAGTTTGTCAAGAGAGTCAGAGAAGCCTTTCCAGACAAAATTCTGATTGCGGGAAATGTAGCCACTAGGGAAATGACCGAGGCACTGATTCTTTCCGGTGCAGACATAGTGAAGGTCGGAATAGGTCCGGGTTCAGTGTGCACCACCAGGAAGATAGCAGGAGTGGGATATCCTCAGCTTTCTGCTATAGCTGAATGTGCAGACGCTGCCCACGGTTTGAATGGGCACGTAATGTCCGATGGGGGTTGTTCTTCTCCGGGTGACGTTGCCAAGGCCTTTGCAGCCGGAGCTGATTTCGTGATGCTCGGGGGGATGCTGGCCGGTCACGATGAGTCAGGGGGTGACACCATAGAGGGAGAAGATGGCAAGGTGTACAAATCGTTCCACGGAATGTCATCTGTTAAGGCGATGGAACATCACTATGGCGAGGTAGCACCACACAGGGCTCCAGAAGGTAAGGAGGTCAGGGTTCCCTATAGGGGTAAGCTGGATAGCACAGTCCAATCGATTCTGGGCGGGTTGAGGTCAGCCTGCTCATACGTTGGGGCACGCAGAATCAAGGATCTACCGAAATGCGCGACTTTCATCAGAGTTAGCATGACAACCAATGAAGTCTATCAGAAGTTCGATGTAGAATGAAATGGAAAAGCTAATCCAATAAGATTGCCCGTCTTCATTTTTCTTCTAGATATCCAATATGGCCTGCGCCATCCAACCCGGTCCCTCGAATGTAGGGATTTCTGGATCTATCCCAACCACTATCTCCCCTTCTGCTATCTCCTTTAAGGCAAGCTCGTGCATCGTGATTGCCTTTACTTCCAATCCCGGCTCAAATTTTCCAGAGTCGATCCAATTTACTCGGGCACTGATTACTCCTTGCCCCAAGGTAATCTCTGAGCCTACCATCCACTGCCCTTCCTCACTCCCCCGGTAGAGGACTTCCTCCAGCCACCGAACCAGCCCCCTCTCGAGATCGCCACCAGGGATTTCTATTTCCCAGACATCCTCCGAGGTCTCCAAATCTGATGGGTCAATGTCTGACTCGCCATTGAGCTGAATCGACTGTAGCCCCAGTGCCGCGTCTGAAAGCGCCCCCTCAACATCGGTTGCGAATGCCCTGATGCCGATGTCTGCAGTCGTAGGGAGGACCCACCACGTCATGAATGCTCGAAAGCAACGCCGCGCATGAAGGGAGCGGTCATTCGAAGCTATTGCACAGTTCACCTTGGGAGGGGAAACTCGTCGGATCCTTGGGATTCGTATTCCACTTGCTCTCACATTTATTCACATAGCCATCCCCATCGGAGTCAATTAGTGCATCAGATGAGTCAAACGGGTCGAATCCAAAGTAGTACTCCCAACCAGCCCACATGTCGTCGCCATCCTGATCTTGATGGTAGACCTCGGATCCGTCTTTCCATTTGTCCCCATCAGTATCATTATTGATTGGATTGGTACCGTTTTGGTACTCTTCAAAATTCGTGTAGTTCTCTAGATCATCATAGAATCGAGCCCCTGATCCATAAGGGTCGATGTGACATTCGAAATCCTGCGGGTTATCCCAACCCGGGCAGTATCTGTATAGCAGAACTGTTCTGTTCAAGCCATCCATATCGGGATCCTCATTTCCATCCTTAACCCCGTCTAAGTCGGAATCAGGCATTCTAGGGTCCATGGGGCCTCTTGAGCCCAGAGCATCGAGGGAATTGTTGTCAACAAGCCCAAGCCTCAACGCCTCTTCGGAGAAGTCAACTTCCCAGCCATCCGGCAATTTGTCCCCATCGGAGTCATCGTCTACGGGATTTGTGTCCCAACGGTCTGGAGCCTCAAGTGAATTGACTAGTGAATCGTTGTCAATGTCAAATGATGAGTCGTGGGGAGATCCGAAGGAGGGGTCAAGGGCCCATCGTCCGCTTTCTGGAACCGTGAATCCTGTGAGGTTCATTTCGTGGAGGAAGTATCTGGGGTCCATGACGCCGTCACCGTCCCTATCCCCGGAAGTTGAAAAACCTGAGACGTAGTTTACCCAAATCCAACCACCAGGGCCACGACCGCAATCGATCATTGAATCACATCCCGGAGGGAGCCAGTCGTCAAGGGAAATCCAGAGGCTGTGGCTGTTGGTATTCTGCTGCACTGAGAATACCTGCATCTCCCAACCATCTGGCTGCCCATCCAAGTCAGTGTCATTTATCAGCGGGTTCGATGCTCCTTGCCATGGCCTGGGGATGTAGAGAACCTCCCCCCCATCGTTCAGCCCATCACCATCGGTATCCGCGTTGTTAGCGTGTGTAACGTACTGATCCGCTCCATCGATGACCTCTTCTCCGTCTTCTAGGCCATCATTGTCGGTATCGAACGCAGAAGCATTGGTGAAGTAGTAAACCAGAGTTCCGTTGTCATACCACGGATGCCCGTCGACAGCTTCTCTGTAATCCTCAAGGCCATCGTTGTCGGTGTCCTTGTCCGTTGTATTTGTGAATGTCTCGTAATACTCCTGAGCGTCGGAAAGGCCATCTCTGTCAGTATCAAAAACTCCCGGGTCGCTTCTAACAATGACATCCCTTACTCCAAAGTCGACAATCCTTATTCTCCACCCAATTACCTCAATACCATCAATCAAGCCATCACCATCGGTATCAGCTACCAGGGGGTCGGTAGACCGACCGTCTACTACCCCGTCTCCATCTCTATCTCTTGCATTGTACTCATCTAGATTGGTGAATCTCTCGTGTTGCTCGACTACAGTGACAAGATTCTGGAGCCTGCTAGTGACCTCGTCACCGACTTCGACGTTGATGTGATACACCCAACCAGGCGTTTCAGTCTTCACTGGGATGTTGACATAGTTGCTGTCTACCACTGTTCTGATCCACACTATCGTCCTGTTGACTTGGACGTATTCGCCAGGCTTGACGTTGATGGAATGGATGGTAGTGGCCCCAATCATGTCCTTGTATCTTACAGCTCCGTCTTTATCGGCATCGTATCCATCGAAGTCTGGGTCATCATCAGCATTACTTCCGTCATTTGGATGAATCCCGCTGATGAACTCCCATCCATCGGGCATCTCATCGCCGTCAGTGTCCCATTCGAGTGGATTCGTGAAGTTGGACTCGCCCCACGTGTACGAGACCTCGAACTCCTCTACATTATTGAGCCCATCATCGTCGTTGTCACCATAGGCATCTGTCGAGTTTGCTGGATTTAGGAGTGAGTTGTAGCAGTACTCAAATCCATCTGGCATCCCATCGCCGTCAGTGTCCCAATCCCCCGGTCCATTCAAACGACCGTCACCATCCATGTCCTCTTCGAACCAAGTGCGATCTCCATGGCCCGACATTAGGTCGGTGTATGGGGCGTCAATAGAGAGGGTACCGAAAACAGGCTTCCCGCAGTGCAC
>Ga0066862_10000754_pt1 | contig 13125 bp, 6 predicted proteins | sample ETN02SmetaG_FD_66431 | JGI IMG/M metagenome (GOLD analysis project Ga0066862, IMG submission 66431) | Marine microbial and viral communities from oxygen minimum zone, Eastern Pacific Ocean - ETNP2014F10-02SV255 | ecosystem: Environmental > Aquatic > Marine > Oceanic ... | reverse complement strand
ACTCCAAAACCCCATATTAAAAGCGGTGGTAGCCACAATATATGAGGTTGATAATTCAGATTCTGGGTCATTTCTTTTGCTCCCATCCACAAAATATAATAGAAGACTACCAGAATTAGCCCCCGCAAAAACGATCCGGAACGTCCCTGCCGAGGATTAACTAGGCCTAAAGGCACCATCGCCACAGCAAAAGCCAGGCAAGCCCAGGGTGTGGTCAATCTTAAAAAAAGTTCCATTTGCGAAGATTGACTAGAATTTTCCCATAGAGAAGTGGTTGGAACTCCCCAAATATGTCCATCTTTTTTTTCAGGTACCATTTGGGGGGGACGGAAAATATTATAAAATTTTTCAAAAGAGATTGTACGGTAATTTTTCGTAGAACTCTGCAAATGGATCAAGCCATCTTCAAGGTATAATACCAAATCACGCTCGCCTTCACGGATTTTGAAACGACCATGATCCGCGATTGTTACCATCGAATCCACCGTTAGTTCCTTGTCAGTTATGAAAACACCGCTTAAATCTTCATTTTCGTCTTTTGCCTGAACATGTAAAACTTTACCTGGGAAATCATAATTAAGTACTAAAGGTTGGATCTTTTTTGCAGTCTGAGTTTTAAGCACTCTCAGTTTTTCCTCCTCAAAAGCAGAGTAACCTGCAGGCTGAATCCAGAGCGTAATGCTCAAAGCGATTACAGTTGTAACAATGCCGAACAAAAAAAATGGACGTCCAATCTCCCAGTAACTTATGCCAATTGCATTCATCGCATAAATTTCATTGTCGGTTGAAAGGCGTACCATTAGAACTACACTAGCTATCACAATAGCTAAAGGCAAAGTCACAGACAAAAACTGTGGAAGGCGGTAAAGTAGCATCAGACCAACACTAAACACGCTTACACCACGTTCAACTATTAAATATATGAGACGATACACCGTTTCCATCGAAAGGATGAAAGTGAGTATCCCGGAAGCCAGTATAAACGGGAAGATTAACTGTAAAAAAATTGAACGAGTGAGCAACATAAAGATATGTTAGAGCTGTTCCTTGATTTGCCAGGCCACGCGCATGGCGTTCAGGCCGTCCTGACCAGTGACTTTAGGTTTTTTCCCTTCACGCACCACGGAGATAAAACTTTCAATTTCTGCTAGCAAAGCGTCCCCTTTTTCCAGTTGATATGATTCCGGTCTTAAAGTATCCGGATCAGGAACTGCCTCTGGATCAACCTGTAATTTACGAGCCTGTCCTGTTCCATAATCAAGAGATAAATAGAGTCCGGACTGGAAAATCCGCATTTTGCGTTCGGCTTTATCTGAAACCCGGCTGGCCGTTAAATCCGCAATACATCCTGAAGGAAAGCGTAGCCTCGCATTTGCCAGATCTGTGGTTGATGTGATGATGTTCACTCCTGTTCCTTCAACAGATTCTGGATATTCACCAACTACCGCCATTACCAAATCAATGTCATGAATCATTAAATCTAAAATAACATCAACGTCAGTTCCGCGTTTTGGAAAAGGAGCAATACGGATATTTTCAATAAATTTTGGTTGATCAATTAACTGCTGAAATTCTGTAAAAACAGGATTGAAGCGTTCTAGGTGACCGATCTGTAGACGTACATTCATGTCCCTTGAAAGCTGTTCCAGTTCTTCTGCTTCTTCAATATTTGCCGCAAATGGTTTTTCCAGTAAAACGTGTACCCCATTTTTTAAAAAGGCTTTTGCCGTTTCATAATGAAGAACAGTCGGTACAACGATGCTTACCGCGTCTGCCTTATCCAACACCTCGTGATAATCTGTATAAAACGGAACCTCAAGTTCATCTGCAATATTTTGAGCCGATTCCGGGTCAACATCAACCACACCAATCAATTCTGAGTCAGTAATTCCAGAATATTTTTGGGCATGAAAGCGGCCAAGGTACCCTACACCAATTACAGCAGTTTTTAACATTATCTTTTATAATTTATGAGACTTTCTAAGGTATTGTACCTTAGCGGAAAAACTTTATAACTAAAATACAAAAATCAAGTCACCCAACTCGCAATTTTTCCATTTCAAGGATCTGTTGTTTGATTGCAGAAAGAGTTTTTTTTGACGCTGATACTTTATCGCGTAATTCTGTCACTACTTTTTCCGGGGCCTTATTGATGAATCCAAAGTTATTGAGTTTACTGCTACTTTTTTCGACAAAATCGGATTCTGTTTTGAGTTTTTTCTGCAGGGTCTCAATTTCTTTCCCCCAGTCCAGAGCTGGAGCTTCGATGCTGGCCATCGTATCCTGAAAATACGTGCTGAGGATTTCACTGACTGATTTAGGTGTATTTTTGCTGATATTCAATTCACTCAAGCGGGCTAACCGGATTATCAATTTGCGATGTTCACGAAAAAGTTCAGCATGTTTTGAAGAATCAAGTCTTGCTGTAATTTTTTTATCAAGACCTATATTGGCTTTCTCACGTAGGGCCCTTATTTGCGAAATGCTTTCCTTGATGATTTCAATGCGGTCGTGTGCACCCTTAAAGTGGTACGGCTGTATTTGTGGCCACTCGCTGACAGCTAGCATTTTAGGTTGATGGAACTGTCCCCAAAGAGCTTCTGTGACAAATGGTACGTATGGGTGCAACAGCTTGATCAAGGTTGAAAAACTATAAGATAGTACTTGATTATCCTCTGTAGAACGGTGTGGATTTTTGTCCATTTCAAGATACCAGTCACAAAAATCACCCCAGAAAAAACTTTTTAAATCATCTACGACATCCGACAAACGATGTGTTTCAAGATTGGCCTGAGTACTACTAATTAAAACATTCAGTCCATGTAACAGCCACTGTGCGAGTTCCGATTTCACATTTGCTGGCGCAGCAATCGAAGTATTTTCTGGAATTGTCATTAAAATGTATCTTCCGGCATTCCAAATTTTATTAGCAAAACGACGGCTGCTCTCCATTTTTTCCGGATAAAGCCGTAAGTCCTGCCCTGCCCCTGTTCCTAAAATTAGTGCAATCCTTAAAGCATCTGCGCCGTATTCCTCAATACTAACTAAAGGATCAATCACAGTTTTTGGCTCTGATTTTGACATCTTTTTGCCGTCACGAGTCCGAATAAGCCCGTGAAGATACACAGTTTTAAAAGGTATGTCCTGTAGCATATAAGTTGTCATCAAAATCATACGTGCGACCCAGAAAAACAGAATATCATAGCCTGTTTCCATAATGTTAGTCGGATGGAATTTTTGAAAATCAGGACTGCGTTCCAATATTTCTTCGAAAGTGAGAGAAAAATCATCGGCCATTTCAGGATCCACCAGTGTGCTCCATGTCCAGAGAGCGGATGAGAACCATGTGTCTAGGGTATCAGGATCCTGCTTCCACCCCTCTGAAGAGTCGAGGTCTTGAAGACTCACTTTAGTTTCATCATCACGGTAATATACTGGAATGCGGTGCCCCCACCAAATTTGACGTGAAATACACCAGTCCTGCAAATTTTCAACCCAATAAAAATATGTAGAATTGAAACGTTCCGGAACCAGATTTATTTCACCAGAACGTACAACGTCTATCATAACTTCTTTGAGACTTTGCTTTTTACCTTTCCATGCTACTGCGGGTTTGTTCACATCAATAAACCACTGTTCCCGGATTTGAGGTTCAATCGCGCCGCCGCCTCTGGAATTAAAAGCTTTGCTGTGAGTATAATCTGAATCTGTTGTTAAGAGGAGACCTTTCGATTTTAGTTTTTCTACAATTTGCGGACGTGCCTCATCGATCGACATTCCTTCAAATTCGTTGGCGATTGACATCAAATTCCCATCAAAATCAATAATCGGTTCTTTCTCCAGACCATGCCTTTCTGCGATGCCGAAATCCACATGATCGTGCCAGGGTGTAATCGTCATCACTCCTGTACCAAATTCCGGATCAACTACATCATCCTTAATGATTGTGGCGGTAATTTTCCCATTGATCCATTCACACTCAAAAGTCTCACCGTGTTTGTACTGATAGTAACGCTGATCACCTGGGTGCATAACTACGTATTTGTCACCAAATTTAGTTTCCGGACGTACTGTGCCTATATGGAATGGTCCATATTGAAAAGTGAAAAATGGTGAATTAGTATCTTTACGTTCCACCTCATCGTCTGAAACATTCGTTTTTAGTAGAGGATCCCAATTGACTATCCGCGGCCCGCGAAATATCAAACCATCTTCGTACATTCGTTTAAATGTCTCATTCACACAACGGTTTAGTTGAGGATCCATTGTGTAACGCTCACGGCTCCAGTCACAACTTGAACCGAGAGCCTTGATCTGATTCCGAATTGCTCCCTGAGAATTTTTGACATATTCTGCAATCCGTCGCAAAACCTCATCACGTCCCAATTCTGAACGTGGATCAGAAATTCCTTCCTTATCTTTGATTTGTTGTAATACCACATTTTCAGTAGCAATAGCTGCATGATCAGTCCCCGGCAGCCAAAGTGTTTCTCGTCCGAACATGCGTTGCCATCTGATAAAAATATCTTCCAGAACCAGCATTACCGCGTGACCGACATGCAGTTGACCAGTAGCGTTCGGCGGAGGCATTGAAATTGTGAAAGCAGATTTTTCTGATCTCACATCCGCGTGGAATGCTCCACTAGATTCCCACTGTTCTACAATTTTTTTTTCAAAAGCTTGGGGATCGTAGGTTTTTGCTAATGAAGTCATTATTTTTTGGCTCTGGAATTTTGGTTTAGTACAAAAATATTTCTTCACGAATCGTTCGTATCATTTTAGCCTTTCTAAAACAACACTGCCAGAAATCATTTTGAAAACATGACTAAATAATTAAAACTGGGGGTCCTGTAAAGTATAATATTGAAATAAGAATGTTTATTTGGATGAAAGTAACCAACGATTTGGGTTATAAACTTTACAGCTCTCCTTGAATGGATCATTCTATTTAATAACACTAACTCAAGAACTGAATTCTTGGAGAAAAATAGAGTAGTATACAAATCTGTCTTATAGTTATGATCGGGATAGGTGGATTTTTTTTGCAGGAAAAATCCTCATAGGAATCAATTTAACACTTGAGGAGTCTTAATATTAAATATTTTCAACAGCTGAAAGTAGAGTTTCAAAACCTAGGTTTGTCAAAGGAAAATATTCAGGCAATTTTTTTGGCAATACCACAGCACTTTTTATATTTTTTGCCACTTCCGCAAGGGCATGGTTCGTTACGTCCTGTCGTGGCCTGCGCACGTACAGGTTGTTGTTTTTTCTGTTTTACTTTTTCATCAGTTGGTTTTTCAACTTCTCCATGGATGAATTCAACATCCTGCGGTAGCGGTGGGGGTTCAGATTCTGCCAAATGATGAGCAATCGTTAACTTATAAAATGTGCTTATTGCCTCTTGGTCAATCCGGTCCATTAAATCGGAAAACATTTCAAATGCCTGCTTTCTATACTCGTCAAGAGGTTTTTTCTGAGCATAACCGACAAGTCCTATACCCTCACGGAGATGATCCATGGAGAGCAAATGATCCTTCCAAAGATTATCGTTGACCTTTAATAAAACCTGCCTTTCCAGATCCAGAATCATTTTAATGAAAAGGTCTTTACCCTCATCCTCCGAAACTTCAGGTTCAAAATTAAATGCTGCCACTTTTCGGAAAAAATCAATCTTTTCTTTATAGAGATCTTCGATCCATTTGTAAAAAATTTCTGCATGCTCATCAGCTTTAAGTTCTTCTTCATACCATTTTTCGTTAGGTACTTTGCCAAAGACACTCTCAAAGGCCCTATTAAACCCCTTTACATCCCACTGATCTGCATACTTATCTGCACAATGTTGATTCATTATGCGGTCAACTACGCCATCGCACATTTCTAAAATGAGATTCTGTACACCTTCTCCTAGGATTTCACGGCGTCTTCCATATATAATGGAACGTTGCTTTTCCATCACATCATCGTATTCCAAAACATGTTTCCGCATGTCAAAGTGGTATCCTTCTACCTTTCTCTGTGCGTTGCCAATAGCTTTGGTGATGAAGACATGTTCAATTGGTTCGTCTTCTTCAATGTTCAGCTTGTCCATCAGGTTTGAAATACGTTCCCCACCAAAAATTCGTAGCAAATCGTCCTCCAGAGAAAGAAGAAACTGAGATGCACCAGGATCGCCCTGACGTCCTGAACGTCCACGAAACTGGTTGTCAATACGGCGGCTGTCATGCCTGCCCGTACCTAAAACGAACAATCCTCCGACTTCAAGCGTTTCCTGCGAAGGTTTAATATCTGTGCCGCGTCCCGCCATGTTTGTCGCAATCGTTACTGCACCAAATTGACCTGCGGCTGAAATAATTTCTGCTTCACGTTCGTGGTGTTTTGCGTTAAGGACTTCATGTGCAATGCCTTCTTTCTTGAGTAGTTTACTAATTGATTCAGAAACTTCAATTGAAACTGTACCGACCAAAACTGGCTGACCTTTCTGATTCAGTTCACTGATTCTATCTACCGTTGCTCGATATTTTGCATCCACAGTTTTGAAAACCACATCAGAAAGATCTTTTCGTGCAAGAGGTTTGTTGGTGGGAACTACGACAACGCCTAAATTATATATTTTCTTAAATTCATTCTTTTCGGTCTCTGCTGTTCCAGTCATTCCGGAAAGTTTGCTATAAAGTCGGAAATAATTTTGGAAAGTTATTGTAGCGAGAGTCTGGTTTTCACGCTCAACAGTTACACCTTCTTTTGCTTCTAAAGCCTGGTGCAGACCGTCACTGAAACGGCGTCCCGGCATCAATCGGCCGGTAAATTCATCAACGATAATTACCTGCCCTTCCTGTACAACATAATCAACATCTTTATTGAACATGTAGTGTGCTTTTAAAGCCTGATTTACATGATGTAAAATTTCCATGTTGTCATAGTCAAACAGGCTCGTATCCTTAACCAGCATATCCTGAAGACGCTCCTCGATTTTTACTGATCCCTGATCGGTTAAGTTTATGCTTCGTGCTCTTTCATCAAGTGCAAAATCTCCGTCGCGTACAATATCATGATCTTCCAATTCTTCGAGGTTATCCGAGATATTATGCATTTGATCCTGTGGAAGTTTCCCTACTTCCTCCTTGCGGATTTCTCTACTGAGACCGTAAACAAATTTATTTATCTGATGATATTTCTCAATATTATCTTCAGTAGGTCCACTTATTATCAAGGGTGTACGTGCCTCGTCAATAAGGATACTGTCCACTTCATCGACCACAGCAAAGTTAAAATCACGCTGAACATAGTCTTCAAGGGAATACTTCATGTTGTCACGCAAATAATCAAAACCAAATTCATTGTTTGTTCCATATGTAATATCCGCAGCATAAGCATTGCGGCGTTCCTCATCATAAATTCCGTGCTGAATTAAACCAACCTTTAAACCAAGAAATTTAAAGATCTGGCCCATCCACTGACTATCTCGTTTCGCTAAATAATCATTCGGCGTAATAATATGTACACCTTTTCCGTCAAGTGCATTAAGATAAACTGGGCAGGTTGAGGACAAGGTTTTTCCTTCACCGGTAGCCATTTCCGCGATGTTTCCGTGATGTAATGCAAGGCCTCCTAATAACTGCACGTCGTAATGACGCTCCCCTATTACACGCCGTGAAGCTTCCCTCACGAGAGCAAAAGCTTCTGGTATCAAGTCATCTAGTCCTTTATCGGCTTTCAGCTTTGCTTGGAAATCAGCTGTTTTTAGAGGAAAATCTCCGTCATCCAATGCTTTTGTTTCAGCTTCAAGTGCATTTATCTTAGATACTACTTTCTGGTATGACTTTAGTGTTTTTAAGTTTTCGTTACCTAAAATATTTTTAACTTTTTCCCACATAATTCCCTTTTACGGATTCCTGTATGGTGAAGATGGCTGGTTGAAGGGGAGACCATGATGTGATTGAGAGCAATTATTTTTGTTATAATTGCTCTACCTATTGACTAAATCAGCCCAACTAAAATCCAGTAGTGTAATTGTAGCAAAACCGGCTTTCTCGGTCAAGAACAACAAAGTATGTACTAGGGCTAAAATGCTGAGCAATAACTTGCAATTCCGGGGGGTTAGCTTATCTTTAAGATAGCTTAATAATTTTTTATTACGATTAATTTATGCGCGTTTTTTTACTGTTTTTGCTCATGCTCCCTATGCTGCTTGGCGGATGTTATCCTGAATCACTTGATTACAGTCCAGGTTGGGGAACACGCATAATTGTTGGTACAGTGAAGGAAGTAAACTCTCAACAACTTGAATCTCGTTCATTTATCATTGTGCTTGAATACTATTCAAACTTTGTCCTATTTGAAGATGAAACACTACTTTATGCTCCAAAAGCACGGGTGGTTTTTCCGGGAAAGAATGGTAAATTTCGTATTAATTTTGATCTTAAAGCAACTGCCATAGATCTTACTTTTGTAGCATCAGGCTACAGTATGCAACGATTCCGTTTTAAAAGACAACTTGGAATTGGCGAATTGCGTTATGACGCAACGTTGTCCCGCAGTGATGTTTGGCAGAATGAATTCATTCTGCAAACAGCACCATTTTTGGAAAAATTCATCCTTGAACAACGTTACAGAATGCCGGATTCTCAACAGTTGTTTATTGGTAACTGGATGGCAGAAGAGCGCAGGAGATTTGTAGTGGAGAAATAAAATTTAAAACTGATCAAGCAAAAAAAGTTCGGATCCTATTATTATCATGAAATGCGTAGAAGACTTCATCCAAGGCCTCTGTTTTCCCAACTTCAACATGACCCTCAGAATCCAGACTAATCAATCCATACAAGTAGCTGAATTTATTACTCTCACTCATGGTTAAAGTTACTGCGTCATGTAGAGGCATACCATCTTCAACGCGTGTTACGATTTTCGCTGCAGCGGCCTGCTGAGTGATTTGCTCTCCAATACCTGTACAGGAAACACCAGCTTTTGTGGAAGCATAGGTTCCAGCTACAGTGGGGCAGTCACTGACTCTTCCTGGAATCTCATAGCCAATTCCTCCGGTCGATGTACCGGCAAAAATATGTCCTTCATTGTCAAGTGCCACTGTTCCGACTGTTCCGTGTTTCCCAGAACAACGTTTTTTGTAATCTTCTAAGCGTTCTTGAGTGACAGGATTATAATCATCCATTCCATTTTTGCGGCAGAATTCTGTGGCTTGAGCACCACTCAGAACCGTATTTTCTTCTTTAGACAGCAAGGCTGCAGCCTCAATAGGATTTCGGATATTTTGCACATTAATGACACCCGAAAATCTATTATTAGTCCCGTCCATCAAGGCGGAACTCATCCGCACCTGTCCATCAGCCTGTAGCTTGGATCCGGTTCCTGCGTTAAAAATCGGATCATCTTCCAACATTCTAATTGCATGACATACAGTTTCTTCAGCCGTACCTTTTTGTAGAATATCAAATGACTCCTCCCAGATTTTACAAAGGGAATCGTGCATTACCTGAGCGTGTTCTAGTTTGCCTTCAAGACTTCCGGCTCCACCGTGTATAATTAACTGCTCCAAGTTTTTTTATGTGTTGCGTCCAACCATTACAAAAGCAGACCAGTAAAAAGGCGCACTCCATTGTACATCGTCTAGCATTTCCAGACGTGCTTCACGCATTGCCTGACGCGCGGACATTCCAGTAAGAAATTTATCGTAAAATTTGGTCATCAAAAGTTGTGTCCCCGCGTCACTGACTTCCCAGAATGAATTGATAACATTCTTCACACCTGCTTCCTGAAAGGAGCGGCGTAGTCCGTAAACTCCTTCCCCTTCGTGTATTTCACCGAGACCGGTTTCGCAGGCAGAAAGAACAACCAATTGCGTCCCGGCTAATTCCAGACTTAATACTTCCATCGCTGTTAGAACTCCGTCATTATCTGTGTCAATTTCACCCAGCATTGGAGCGTTTGCGTTCAAACCAGCGAAGGCAAGTCCTGCACGCAACAATGGATTGTCAGCGGGGGGAGGGACGCTACTCGAACCGCGGCTGAGACCCTGGAGACGTTTTTTCAGCTTTTCGTCTTCCTTGAGGAAAAAACCATGAGTTGCAATATGAAGAACTTCTGGTGCACCAGACATATTACGGAGTAAATTCTCTTCAGCAACACGTTGAGAATAAATTGTGCTAGCACGACCATCATCCGAATTTGGATCTTTTGTATCAGCAACGGTTTTGATAACTTCACCTTCTTTTTCTGCACCCGGTAAAGGATCAAAATTAAGTCCGCGTAATCCCGATCCCATTCGAGCACCCTGTGCAACACTGGCGGAACGTTTGTTGGTTACTTTCCTTGCAGCGGGTGTTTTGAGAATTTTATCTGAATCATAGTCAGGTCCTGCAATTATAAGTAATTCTCCTTTGGCTGCTAGTAAAGGTTCCAAAGCTAAATCACGTGCAGAACTTACAATACGTAAATCAAAATTTTCCAGCAGGTAACTATCATCATCATCGGTCAAAACATCAAAAGGCAGGACATTCAGCAAACCATCCGGGGAAATAAAAATTGTGGCTGTTTCACCTAATCCTTCTGTGAGCGGTTGCCATAATTCCTCCCAAAGCTCTACTGCAACGCTTTTGACGTCTTCATCTTCTGCACCTTCATCCTGAACAATCTCACGCAGTTCCATGACCATGCTGCTGATTATTTCTAAATCTTCATATTCAAAAAAACTAAATTCTCCCTGATTAATAACAACTGCCAACATACGATATGTATCGTCCTCTCCACGGAAACTTATAAAATCTACTAACGCATTTTCACCCAAACCTTCTACTACTTCATCTACTGTTACCTGCTTGGTGGATTGGCGAAAACGCTGGCTTTGTTCACCCAGTTTGAGTTGGAGCATGTTGACCTTTTCCTCCAAATCAAAAACTATTTTCGGGAACTGTGCTCTGTTTTCATCAGTAGGCCCTGCCAGTGTGAGTCCCGCCAGTTTTTTCCTAGTCTGAGTCAATTCTTTGGTTATTGACTGTAGCTCAGGTGCGCCTGACATCATGACTACCTGTTGAGTTTCACTGGTAATTTTGAGCAACAACCCCTTTCGCCTCAAGCTGACTTCAAAAAGATCCCTTGCGGTGCGCTCATCATTCATACTCAAGAGCATACGGATAAGGGCATGCTGTTCAGGTCTGTGGAGACTTATATAAGACTGCCGGGTATTGTCTCCTGCAACCCAGAGTACTCTATTCAAAAAGGCGTTACGCCGTTTAAATCCTGTTTTAAAGACATCATAAGCATCTTCAGATTTGCCCATTGTTTTGAGCAAATCTGCTAGGTTATTTAGTGTTTCAAAAGTATAAGGATGATTCTCCCCAAGAACTTCTTCTTCAAGTTTAAGAGTTTCGCGGAATATTTTAAGTGCTTCGTCTTTTTTACCCTGTACCACGTATAGTTCACCGATGTCATTCATACTTCGCAGGGTGTCCGCATGATTTTTGCCAAAAACTCTTGTTCTTCCTGCCAAGGCAGCTGAGATATTCTTTTCTGCTTCAACTAAATTTCCAAGTGACTTTTGTACACGTCCCAGATTGTTTAGAGCTTTCAGAGTATTCTGATGATCAACTCCCAATTGGTCACTCCATAACCGATGGACTTTTGTAAAAATTGGTCTTGCCTCTTCAAAACGATTGTCACGCAGGAAAAGGTAGGCTAAGTTGTTTTGATTGGATAGTGTGTTGGTGTGAGTTTCTCCAAAAATCTCTGTATTTAATTGAATTACGTTTTTATAATTCAATTCCGAACGTTCAAAATCTCCTTGCGATTCATAAAGGAAAGCCAGGTTGTTGAGCAAAGCAAGTGTGGTAGGATGACGTTCCCCTTGAATTTTTCCTGAGATGGCAAATGCTTTTTTGAAAAGTGGTTCTGCTTCATCATAAAGACCTTGATTTTCAAGTAATAGGGCCAGATTATTCATTACAGAAACTGACTGTGGCGATTCTTCGCCTAGCGCTTTAGTCATCAAGCTTAGGGATTTGCGGAAAAGTTTTTCCGCTTTTTGGTAATCACCGAGGCGTCGGCGGACACTTGCCAGGTTATTTAGGTCACCAGCAGTATTTGGATGCTCTTCTCCAAGTAAAGAAAGATCAATTTCGTAAACCTGCTGATGATAAAGCAAGGCTTTTTTAAGCTTGCCTGTATCTTCATAAAGTTGAGCCAAATGACTTTTAATCTGCACAACAAGCGGATCTTCTTCACCATACTCTGAAACTGCTCCTTGCAGACTTTGTAAAAACAAGGTTTCCGCCTGTGAATATTTAGCCTGAAGACGGTAAATTTCTGCAAGATTATCTTTGCTTTCTAAATATAATAAATTTGTTTCTTCCAGAACTCCGCTCATCAAAGGCAGTGCTGTTTCAAATAATTCCTGCGCTTCTTTTAATTTACCCTGAGAAAGATACAACTGTGCTAATTTCACAGTGGTGTCTATTGTATCGGCATCTTTTTCACCTAAAAATTTTTTATATGCTTTTAGAGCCTGAATGAGCATATCCTTTGCTTCCGTGATACGTCCCAACTCCTGTAAATTCAAACCAACGGATTTCATTCTGAAAGCACGTTGCGGATCGCCTTCCTCAGAAAGACGGAGTGCCTCCTGGAACACAGGTTCCGCCATTTCAGGGTCAATCGAATTTAGAAATTCACCGTAATTGTCGAGTACTGAAAGTGTCTCTGGCGCTGCTTCTCCAAAGGAGGTAACGCAGGTTTCAAGTGACAGCTGGTAAATCTGGTTCGCCTCTTCCAGCTGGTCCAGTTCAGTATGAATTTGCGCGAGTAGCATTAAACTTGAAATAGATTTCAATGAACCTGAACCAAAAGCCTTTTCGGCGAGACTCACCGCCTCTTGGGCAGAATTTAAAGCGCTAGCCAGGTTGCCTTCCTGATAAAGCTGTTCTATTTCAGATTGCCTCAAGTTCCACAATTTTTCCGCATTTTCAGCTTCTGTTTGAGCAAAGACTGTTTCAGTAACACTCAGTGTTAACAAAAAAATTAGGAAAACCCATTTGATTAATGGCTTTAATAAAAAATTTCTATTTCGCATATGGACCTTTTTAGTAATTAATAATGGTCAATTATACATCATTTTTCGAC
>Ga0066862_10000750_pt1 | contig 13149 bp, 9 predicted proteins | sample ETN02SmetaG_FD_66431 | JGI IMG/M metagenome (GOLD analysis project Ga0066862, IMG submission 66431) | Marine microbial and viral communities from oxygen minimum zone, Eastern Pacific Ocean - ETNP2014F10-02SV255 | ecosystem: Environmental > Aquatic > Marine > Oceanic ... | reverse complement strand
GCCTCGACGATCATCATCAAGACCGCCGAGGAGCTACAGCAGAACGCCGAGTCCACCAGCGACGACACGAGGAAGGAGATATCGGGTAAGATATCGATCATCCAGATGCTCGTCAACGGTAGCGACGGAACGGACATGGACAGCATGATACTGACCGCCAAGGTAGCCTCCGGATCCACCGACGTGCTAGTGAACAACATCGACTTCATGGTCACCTGCGGTGACGCGACCAGCTTCGGGATAGTGACCGGAAACCTGGGCACGGACTCCCCCTGGGGGCAGCCCATAACTGAGACGTTTGCCGCGACTCCAAAGACCTGGACTTCGGTGAACGCCGAGACCTTGGCTGGAACGCAGTACACTCCCACCACAGAGCTGACCGCCGGCACGGTGTTCAAGTTCGACATCAACTTCGACATCGACTACTTGGGTAATGCTGACGCAGGCCCTTGCAAATCCCTCGCCGGGGTCGGAGAGACCCTACAGCTGAAGATGATCGTGGATGGCGGCGGAACCACCATCTCAGAGCTATCGATTGACTCGGTCGTTTCCGGGAAGGCGGTGGTATGATGACTGGAGAGGAGTTCCCAGACTTGGACCGCGATCAGTCCGGATCCATCGGTATCGGCGCGATGATCGTCTTCATCGCCCTGATCCTGGTGGCTGCCGTGGCCTCGACTATCATCATCAAGACAGCTGAGGAGCTGCAGCAGAACGCCGAGAACACCAGCGACGACACGAGGAAGCAGATCTCGGGCAAGGTCTCCCTGGTTGACGTCTTCGTGAAGACGACGCACACATTCCCGACCACCGAGGCTTCGAAGACCGACGTTGCCACAATGGAAGTGGTCGCCCGGGTCTCGTCAGGATCCCTCGGGGTCGAGGACGGGGACATCACATGGTACATCACTTGCAAGGTGACCTACACGGATGCGTCCAAGACGTTCGCCGTCGTGGACTCGGCAGTGTCCGACACCCGTGCCATTGGAGACGTCGCGGAAGTGGCCGATGAGAACTTCAAGGCTGGCGGGACCTACTCGATTACCACATTGGGCACCACGGCGTGGCACACAATCACCACCACCGGAGGCGCTGACTCGTCTGGTTACACCGTAGGCCAAGAGGTCACGGTAATCGGCACGTTCGACGCTGCAGGAGCCAACTCCGGCCACATCGGCACCGGCGAGGCGAGCGAAGACGCGTACCTAGACGGCACCGAGCTGAGCGCCGGCACGGTGTTCAAGTTCGAGATCGCCCTAGGGGATACTGACGTTGATGTCGCTGATGACACCATTGACGCCGACGACTTCGCCCTCGGAGCGGACCCCGGTTGCAATGCCGAGGCCGGGACCGGCTCGGAGCTCGAGCTCAGGTTGGTCGTGGATGGCGGTGGCGAGACCCTCGCGACCCTCTCCATCGAATCTCTGATATATGGAACCTCAATCATGTGAGGCCCTTAGGCGTGACCGACTTGATGGGAGAGATGGAAATGAGGTGCTCGAATGGGACTGTTGGACAGACTTCGACCGTCCTCTGAGACCAACGCCGACGCAGGCATGGCGGGCCGTCTGGACAAGGCGGCGAGACTGTCGGTAGAGCACGTGGACATCCCCTCCGAGTTCAGGCCCACTGATCTGGAGGCTTGGCTGTTCGCTCCTGCAGGAACTCGCGTGGGAGTGCTGGGGGACCCCCAGGCCAGCACGGGCCAGGAGGCTCTGCCGGAGCTCGTGGAGCTGGTGAAGGATCGATTCGAACGCCTCGAGACCGCGTTGGACCTCATGGAGGCGAACATCAAGCTAACCCAGCAACAGACGTCCAAGCTCGCTGCCGAGTCCTTATCCGCTGCCGCTGCTTCTTCCGGCGGGGCTGCTGATGTAATCCACACCGTCGGGGATGACGGGGAGGTAACCAGCAAGCCAGCCGGCGAAACCGCAGGGGGCGCCGCAGCGGCACAAGGCGGGCTTCCCGGAGGACCCGGCCTGCTCGATCTGTACGAGGCCCAGTCGCTCGCGGTTAACCCGTTCCTCAGGAGCGGCGAGGCCGAGGCCATGTTGCACGGGCCCAACGTAGACCCCACCAAGATTGCCGCGCTCCTTCTCGATCACATGAACGGCTCAGACGCCCTCGCCTTCCTGAAGGCGGCCTCCTCCTCGGGGGTCATAACCACCGCAGAGGCCAAGGCACTGAGCTCAATAGCATCCCTCGCGGAGCCGGGGGAGGCCTCCGAGGGCGCCCCGACTCTGGATAACAGGACTCTACTGACCTTCGCTGCATTGATAGAGGCTTGGAGGGCTCAGGAGACTTCCTAGGGGGAGGGGTGAGTTGTGTCTGGGTCAAGCGTCGGGGCGATGGTAGTCGGGACCGTTTTCATAATGGTGTTCGGAATGGCGACCATGTCGCTCGTAGAGAGCGTGGACGAATCGATCAAGCATGCGGAGTACACCCTCCCGAATCCCGAGGTGGAGTTGACATCCATTACCGACAGGGTGGAGTCGTCAGGGCCGGCCAAGACCCTGTCCCTGACCGCTGCAGGCTCCGGCTACACCGACGCGACAACCTGCGCCACCACTTCCGACGCGGCCGGGACTGACTTGACACTCACTGTGGAAGTAACCGGCGGAGAAGTCACAGGGTACAGTGCAATTACCAACCAGGGAAGCGGGTACGCGCCCGGGGACACCGAGACGATCACCGTAACCTGCGAGGGAGACGGAGGCGATGCCGACAACGCCCAGTTCACCGTCACCACTGTCGAGGACCTCAATACCATCACGATCAAGAACACCGGCTCGGAGACTGTCAAGCTCGACCACATATTCATCACGCTTTCCGATAAAGACGGAGTAGGTGCCACGATGAAGCAGGGCACGCCGTTCAAGTTCACATCCGAGTACTCTGGAAGCAACCTGTTCCTGTATCCCGGTGAGGAACTCTCAACGAACGCATTCCCACTGGACTCCACGGAGCACGGATTCTCGATTGACGAAGACCCTGATAGGGCCTTCCTAGCAATTTACGACTATAATTCGGCTGAGGATGTCACTATAGAATGAGGTAAGCGTATGTCATCCGGTCCATCTGAAATGATTCTCCTCAGTGCTGGCCTGATAGTCGCCGCACTCGTCTCCGGGGTCCTCCTTCAGACCTGGGATGACATGGACGACGTCCTCGACGAACGCGGCAAGCAGGGGATGGAGGACGTACGAACCCGCGCGTCCCTGGTCAATGACCCCAGTAACATTGCATGGGACGACACCGCGAAGAGCGTGAACCTGTTCATCCAGAACTCCGGAGACACCTTCTTGGACTTGGGCACAGTCGGAGTAATGCTTCAGGGGACATCTATGACGGTTGAAATCGCTGACGGTTCCGAACAGTGGCTTCCGGGACAAACCGTGCAGTTCACCGTTACCGACGAGAGCGCCAGCCCTCTTTCCTTCGCGGAAAGCACTGACGTGATGCTCTCAATTGCCGTCAGTTCGGATGCAAGCACCTATTCAGGGTCACACACAGTCACGGAGGAAGTTCGACTTGTCCCCTCCTAGTGATGACAACTTCGATTTCGGAGTCATCCAAGACAGCCTAGGCCAGAGCATGGGCACGGCCATCCCAAACCGCTCTCTAATGCTTGTCTGCGGGGGAATCGGCTCCGGGAAGAGCATCATCGCCCAGAGGATGTCTTTCGGGATGACGGCAAACGACGTCAGGGTAGCCATGTTCACAACCGAACTGACCACTCGAGGATGGCTCGAGCAAGTGGGGAGCATAGGCTACTACATGGACAAGAGGATCGACGAAGGCAAGCTCCACCTCATCTCGAGCTTCGGAGTCATAGCCGAGGAGGCTGAGGAAACAGTATCATTGCTGGACCTCCTCGACTTACCTCCCTCTAAGGAGGCCGAGGTTGTAATTATCGACAGGGCGTCTGAGCTGATGCCCGAGGGCATCGGGGGCAGGGCCCTACTGTCAACCCTCAGAAAGTTCACATCAGAGGGCCGCACACTCATGCTAATGATCGACCCCGAAGAGATGGACAGCACCCTGCTGAGGGAACTGAAGGGCTCGGCCGAGATCGTCCTCGACATGCTTACTTCAGTGGTCGGGGGGCAGCTTGTCCGTACCGTCAGTGTGACCCGGTTCCTCAGAGCCGCGGGCCCGGTCACCGAGAGGATAGGGTGGAAGGTCATGCCTGAGATGGGCTTCATCGTGGACATCACGGCGGTTGCGTGACGAGGAGGGAGTTGGTATGGTAACTGAGCAGGAGACCGGGGAAGAAGGCCCACCAAAGCCAGAGTTCACCATCCAGCCAGGGGACCTCGGGGGGCTGATGGCAGAGTACCCGCACATCCGCGAATGGGTCGAGGACTTCGAGTCCAAGCACGGATCCAGGCCGGTTTACTACGGGCCGCTGGACAGAGACGCAAAGAGCGTCAGCCCAAGGAACCTGATTTACTCCACAAAGCCCCCTTGTTTCGCGCACGTCTACTCTCCGCCGGAGGGGTCAGAGGGGGCTGGGAACACCTTCTGGTTCGGCTTAGAGCCAACCATAACACAGGAGGAGGAGGAAGTCAGGGATCGGATAGTGGAACGCCTACTCAGGGACGCGCCTCAGAAGGAGAGATTCGACAACGACGAGGAGTTCATCGCGATGATCCACGAGATGATGGATGAGATGACCTCCACTGGTGGGACAAGCCTTCTCGCAAACCCCGTGGTCAACCAGGCTCGAGAGCTGTTGGGCTTCGGCGAGGCGCCACTGAAGGTCACACCAGAGCAGTTGGACCGCTTGAAGTACGTCGTTGTGAGGGATCTTGTCAACAACGGGCCCCTAGAGACACTACTAGCCGATGAGATGCTGGAGGACATCCACTCCATCGGCCTGTCCAGGATCAACATGGATCACAAGGTGTTCCCGATGCTAACATCGAACATCGCTTTCAAGGACCAGGAACTACTTACCAAGTACCTCAGATCCATGTCAGAGAGGATTGGCCGCCCGGTCTCAGACAGCAAACCGATCGTTGACGGCGCCCTGCTAGACGGCTCCAGGATCAACATCATCTACAGCGACGACGTCTCCATTCAAGGATCCTCTTTCACCATAAGGAAGTTCGCCGAGGAGACGATCTCCATCACACAGCTAATCCAATGGAAGACCCTCTCATCGCAGATGGCCGCTTACATTTGGCTAGGGCTGGAGGCTGGGATGTCGATGCTCGTCTCTGGTGAGACTGCCTCGGGAAAGACCACCACACTCAACGCCATACTCCCTTTCATCGACCACAACGTCAAGATATACACTGCAGAGGACACCCCAGAGGTCAAGGTCTCCCACACCATTTGGCAGAGGCTAATTACCCGTGACTCGAAGAACGAGGACTCCAGGGTCGAGATGTTCGACCTCTTGAAGGCAGCCCTCAGATCCCGCCCTAGGTACATCATCATCGGCGAGATTCGCGGTGTTGAGGGAGCCATCGCTTTCCAAGCTATGCAGACCGGTCACCCAGTGGTCGGGACCTTCCACGCATCCAACATAGTCAAGCTGATCCAGAGGTTCACCGGTGACCCGATCAATGTCCCAGCGCGTTTCTTCGACAATCTGAACTTCGCAATCTTCCAAGAGGTCGTCGAAGCCCCCGGTGGAGGCATCGCCAGGCGGATCACCGGAGTCAGCGAGGTCATAGGCTTCGACAAAACCGCTGACGGAATCCTAACGAGGAACATGTTCGAGTGGGACCCGGTAAACGACGAGGTGTACTTCCGTGGAATGTTCCAGTCGGACATGCTAGAGAACAAGATAGCGCCTAGGATGGGATTCCGAAGCAAGAGGGACATCTACGACGAGCTGGACCGCAGGACCATAGCTATGCAGAGGATGGTGGACAGGAACCTAACCCACTTCGACGACGTCTTTGACCTACTGGACATATACTACAAGGAGGGGTGGGACAGGTTCGCCTCGTCACTTGAGACTTGGACAGGAATCAACCACTAGCAGGGGGGGATGGCATGGAGGACAAGCTATCCACCTGGCAGATTGCACTTCTCAGGCTGGGGATGCCGTTCAGCAGGTACCTACTCTTCATTTCCCTCCCCGCGGTCATCCTCGGTCTTGTGGCAGGGCTGACAGTGTGGTACTCAGTGAGCGATGCGGTAGGGCCGCTCGGGGCCGCGGGCCTCATCCTTACGTTCCCCCTTGTTTCCTTCGCAGCTACGGTCGCATACCCAGTTACACAGGTTTCAGCCGAAGCCATCCAGATAGAGCAGGACATGCACATGTTCATGACAAGGATGGGGATCCTATCCCTCGGTGAGTCCGCTGAAAAGGGCATGTTCGACGTCCTCAAGGAGATGGGTGATTACGGCGCACTCGCCCACGAAATACAAGCAATCGAGACCCTGGTCACGAAGTGGCACACCAATCTCCCCGAGGCTGCTAGGATCATCGGGAGGCAGAGCCCATCAGAGATCTGGAGCGACTTCCTTGACAGGATGGCCTTCTCTGTAGAGGTCGGGCAGCCCATCGGGGAGTTCTTCAAGAGCGAGAACGAGACCTTCGAGCAGGCCTTCACCACAATCTATGACGCTAGGCTTGAGCAGCTAGACACGCTGAGGGAGACTTTCGTCTCCCTCACCACCACGGGACTCCTTCTCCTCGTGGTCTCCGGCCTGCACCTGATCCTCTTTCAAACGGGATCGGTGGGCGACAACGTTTTCCTAATTATCCTCAGGGCCAAGTGGGTGCTAATGGCTGGGCTCCTATTCGCTCTTCTGCAGTTGGGGGCATGGTACCTCTTCACCCTCGTCATTCCACATGAGGAGCTGTTTGCAAAACACGGATTCAATACAGACCAAGCGATAGACCTACGGAGATCTTGGATATTCGCCGCAATTCTTGGAACTGTCGAGTTCCTAATCCTAATGGCGCTCTTCCTCTTCCTCGGAACATCATGGCTCATCGACAACTGGAACTACATAGGCCTGCTCGTAATCGCCGCCCTAGCATCCCCGCTGCTTGCACCCGCCATGCTCACAATCCAAGAGGAGACCCGAGTAAGGAGGAGGGACGATGCCTTCCCGGAATTCATCCGAGCTTTCGGTGGAACCGCTCAGGCGAGGGCACAAGAGCCCAGTGCCATGATTAAGGCGCTGTCAGGAATTGACTTCGGAGCTCTGGATGCATCAATCGCAAACCTCGAAAAGCGCCTGTCGATGAGGATTGACAGCGATTTCTCTTGGAATTGGTTCGCTGCCGACAACAACTCCATGCTGGTGTCCAGATTCACTAGGGTCTTCATCGAGGGCTCGTCATCCACGGGAGAGGCCGGTTTGGTCGGGGACTTGGTCTCACAGAGCACCACGACACTCCTAGGCCTCAGACAGAGGAGGCAGATTTCTGCCCAAGTCATGCGCAGCGTCTCCTACGGGCTCCTCATAGCGATGATCGTCGCCCTCAACATCACGACATCGATTATCGCGGGGCTCGGCGAGACCATCGCCGAAGTCGCAGCCGGACTTGTCGACAGCACCGGTCAAGTTGGCACCGCTTCAGGTGGGGTGGACGTCGCACTCCCCGTGCTCGCCGAAACTGGAGGAGTTCAGCAGAACATCGAACTGTTCCAGTTCATGGGCTCCTTCCTGATCGTGGTTTCCATCGTCGTCCTAGGACTCATTACCGCTCGAATCAGGGGTGGTGGAACAACCCTCGTTCTAGGCCAGATGATCCAGATGATGTGGGTCGCAGGAATAGCCAATTTCTTCAGCGCTTGGATACTCACTCAGTCTGTGGGCCTGTTCCAAACAGGATGACGGGCACACGAAGGCTTGATGTCGTAGACTCAACGCCTAGTTTCATGGATGCTGACCACTTGCTCGATTGGCTACGAGTCATCGTACTGTTCTTCTGTATGGGATTCGCTGCTCGATCCGACTACTCCACACTGAGAGTAAGCGACCGACACTGGCTCAACTGGACCGCTCCTGCGACCGCACTGCTGATTGCCGAGATGACCCTCCTCGGCACATCTGCGTCAAACTATTACATGGTAGCAACTCTACTGGCTGCTGCCTCCATCCCTCTTTTCGATCCCCCAAACCTGGTGGAGGCGAAGAGGTGGGGGAGTAATGAGGTAACTCTGGCATCGATCTACCTGGTTGCAGCCGTAGGCTTGCTGGGCGGGGCCCTAGAAAACGCAAATACTGACTTCGTCGCATTGGTCCTAGGCAACGAGTCACCTGAGATCTCCCTCTGGTGGTCCATGCTGGCAGCCCTCGTCACCATGATCCTCTACCTCTCTGCATGGCGAATCGGCTTAATCCAGGGAGGTGCCGACGCCAAGGCACTAGTCCTGATCACCCTCTTGCTACCCTCATGGGCATTTCTTCCAGAACCCCTATTCGCTCCAGATGACGCTCTTTTCAATCTCCCACCATCGATGGTCATGTTCCTTTGGGCTTCGCTGGTTTTCATGTTAGCTCCCCCGGTATTGATTTTCCAGAATGCCATGAACGGCAGCATCGAGTCTTGGGCCGATCTCAAGATGGCTTGGCACGCCATCAAGAGACCGCTTTCCGAAATCGGGGATAAGCCGGTCTGGCTGCTAACAGAGGCTATTCATGATGACGAATTGGATGACTTCCGAATCGTCAACAGGGTGCTGCCCGGTTCAACCACTCCATCTGTAGACGAGATATCTCAGAGGCTCGCGGAACTCGAGATGCGAGGTGTAGAAAGTGCTTGGATAGCCACTAAGCACCCATTTGTGGCCTATCTGTTCCTTTCTATCGTCCCGCTGTTGCTGTTAGGCGATCCCCTGGGCGTCCTAGCCAAGTCGTTCTGATCAGATGAAATCCTCAAGCGTCATAACCGTGACTCGATCATTATTGAATAGTGAATCGACACTGGACGCCATCCAACCAACCCTGTGCTTGGTATAGTCATCAACACCATAATTCTCCATAATACCCTGTGTGACTTGGATGTATTTTCTGACTGCTCCCTCAGAGACCGTTAGAACGACATTCCCTCCGCACATTGAACCGTTGTTCCCACCTGCCCCTGAGAACCCCCGGGTGCCTTGAGAAGTCTGCTTGATGCACTTCCCGGCTAATGGCATCCTGCGATACGACTCTCCGCACTTCACACATCGTACCTTTTGCCTAGTGAAAGCCATCATATTGCCCCTCATGTCCGGTAGGAAGTGGGACTCAATTACCTGCTTCGCTACGCCATCAACGCTTACTGATCTGAGCAACCTACCCAATTCAAGTTGACCGCCAAGTTTGTCCTCCATCTTCACCAGAGTCTTGTAAGCAGAGTTCTCCGGACCCGCATCAAGTTTTCCTGAGTCATGGGTCCACCCGTAGCCTCTCAGATCTCCGATGGAGCCAAGCCTATCTCCAACTAAGTCCACCTGTTCCCGAACCTCGTTTGCATGTGGCTGAGCAAGCGTCTCTTCATAGAACTGCTTCGAATAGCTCCATGAGCAATCGACGTTAAGGGCCTCCTTGTCGATTTCGCTTGGATTTAGCCGCGTAGTGAGAACAATCGGTGCATCCATCCTCCCTCCCCTATTAGAAGGCAGAATCGACTGTGTGAAGTTGAGCAGCCCGTCCATCAGCATCAGTATGCTATCCTCGTCCCCATCGCAGTTCCTTCTCTTAGCAGCATGGAACAGTGGGTGAGCGTAACCGGCGGAGGAACTCGTCCATCCGATTATTCGGCACGCAACTCCTCCCGAAGTGTGAGGGGCAAGGCCTATCGCAACGTGGCCCACTAGGTCTTGAGCCTCCTTAGCTTCGTAGAATGGGCGCATGCCGTAGAAACTAACCAGAAGATCGTCAACGAACGCGCAGATCGAAAGAAGATGGCTCACCGCATTCATAGACGGAATGAAGTCTTGAGGGAGCAACTCGATAAATTGCTCATCCGAACTAACCCCGACTCCTCGAATGTCGTGAGTGTACCCCATCTTGACTAGTTCCTTCCACGGGGTTCCAATCTCACAGGGACGGAAGTGGGTTACTGGCACGTCACTCATGTCGTAACGAGAGGTCCCATCTCTGAAAACCGAGACTCCATGCTTCGCTCTCAAAATCCCTTTCTCAAGAGGTTCCGGAGTCTGATCAGTCGACATCAGCCCCTTCACGGCCTTGATCTTTTCAGGGAGGTTTTGGAGTCCCAGAGCCCTTCTCTTGACCTCTAGAATTGGACGTAGATCGACAGTTGTCCTCTCGCCCTTCCTTCGAGATCTCCTCCTAGGCCGCTTAGGTTCCGAAGTCCTGCCACCACATTCTTCTGGGATCTTAGGGTCGTTCCTATGGTGGCATATTAGGTGCGGTGATTCGCGTCCACATGACTCGCAGAACCTCGGCCCCATCACGGTTCTAATCGAACCTCTAGCAGATGCCTCTGACATCAATCGTTGCGGACCACCGCTCTCCCCTATGGGATAAATTGAGTGCACCAGGGGCTTCATTTCCCTGACTCCTGATTTTTCCGGCCTCCCCATGCGAGCTCCGATTCTTGAAGGGACAGCGTCTTCCCAACGCAAGTGCGAGACCTTCCGGACAATTATCAGGGATCTATCAACTTCGAAGTCATCCAGCGTGGCTCTAGCCCCTATATCTTCTACAGAAGCGCCTCCACCATCATTTCCAATTAGCTTTGAGTTGGCGATTGATGAACTCTCCACTAGCTCCCTTATGAGCGGCCCCGCCTCAACCCTCTGCCTGATGGTGCCACCAGACTGCTCAAGCCCGAGCCCATCCACAAGCCCTTCCCAATGTCTAGGGACAACAATGTCACCGTCATCGTGGGAGTGCTCCAAACCCAGGGTCATGAGTCCAGACTTCACCACTCCGTGAACTCCTACTTCGGTCCATCTGGGCCATTCTTCCAATACTGGCTCACCAATGCCCAAATCTCTGCTGGACAATTCGAACGGCCATCCTTCGGAGACCCCCTTGATCCTCATCGACCCATCCTCAACGACAGCATTTTCGATCAAAGAATCAATCAGCACGGGCATGAACTGGGGAGGAAGGTCAGACCACCAGAGATTCCATGGTGGAGGAACGGCAGCCCCCAGGCTCTCTGAAATCTTGCATACCTGCTCCCATGAGAGCTCTGTTTCACGGAGGAATGTAACCCAATCTCGCTGACGCCAAGACCTGTCCAGAGGATCCTCCCCCCCTCTCTCAATCGCACCGTTGAACGGAAGGCCCGGCGGCAAATCACTCCTGGGTAGACCAAGAATTCCAGCGAAATCCTCTACCTTTTCATGGTTATCCAATGACTCTGCAACTTCGGCTGCCCACCAATCTACCGAATAGGGTGAAGGAATCAACGACTTGTTGTTTTCTAGGAACTCGCCGAAGCCCAACAGAATCTCCCCTGAATCCCAAATCGAGACCAGATTTTCTCGAAACTGCTCCCATTCCTCGGGATTCTTCACTCTGCGAAAGGCACCATCTTTCAGTAGTACAGTGGGGCCGTCGATTTCAGTGCACGGTGTGACAGCACATGCCTTGCCTGGCCCCTCAATCTTCATCTGGGTGCCTACTGATAGAAACCCTCCCAACGCTTCCATGCTTGTCGGATTTATTCCCGCAGCGGCAAGTCCGGTAGCACGACTCCTTCCATATCTAAGTCTGAAACCTCCAGGTTCCCGAGGCTCGCCGAAAATCGGTCTTCCCGCAATCACGTCTCCCATATACCTACTCTCCCTAGGTACCACGCGTCGTTTCATCCTGCCATCTTCAGCGCTCTGGGCCTTTCCTTTTTCGGCGAATCTAGTGATGAACTCCCATCCCGGCACGTCCAACCTCTCTGTATGGGTCTGAATCTTAGGTGCCTTTAGGCAGAGTCCTTCTCCGATTACTAGCATCACGCCCCCGCGAACTCTAGTGCGGTAGGATCCGTTCTCGTTCATCACGTTCCTCACTTCCTTGTACCCAGCGCACTCCATCTTCTCGGTCTCCTCGCCGTTAATCATCACCGGACAGGCCTTGACAATCAGCTCGGTTTCTTCTGGTGGCGGGGTGTACTGCAGATTCTTCCGGTATAGCCCGAATTCTTCCTTCACTCTCTCCACCTCAGGTATCGTTGGGACGTATCTCCCAACTTCCAGATCGCGGCGCAGGATGTCCCCAATCAGAACCCCCAGAGCTTGAGCAGTGCCCCCAGCTGCCCTAATCGGGCCGCAGAAGTCAATCGAGAGAAACTCTGATCCATCCGCATTGTTCAAAATCCGCACGTCGCCAATTCCATCCAGAGGGGCAACCAGTACGGCTTCGGTCAGTACAGCAAGTCCTACTCTAAGGCCGGAGTCTATCGATCTTCTCTTGTCGCCCGTCTTCAAATGCATCCTTTGGGTTACTGACTTAGCAACCTTGATCGCAGCAGTCTCCCTATCATTGGTTTCAAGCAGACCTCTAAGCTCTCCCTCAATTCGGAGTGGGCTCTTTGACCGATCGTCCGGATCTGGGTATAAGTATGGGAATTCTAGTAGCTTCTCGGTCCTGCTAGCGAGGTCCGCAGCACGAGGAATCTCTACGACGTCAGAGAAGTCTAAACCCTTCAACTTGGCTTCGGAAGCTACCTTGTATGCCTCATCAATCTTCTCGTCAAGCCAAATCTGGTACTTTTCCTGCTCACGCTGCAGCCGAATTGCGTCTATTGCTGCCACCGGTGAACCACTTTTCATGTCGCATGCCCCGCAGGATGGCTCACCATCAAACTAGACCGTCCAAGAACATTGACGCAAATTCGGTTATTTTCACCTTCATACGAAGGCAACCTTCATCCGATTTAGTTTAGACCACGTGGGAGGAAGATGACGTCAACCACGATGGATGAAGCGAAGAAACGACTTGTCGGCAGGGTCCGGGACCTGGCTTATTTGCATACTGAGGATAAGCCCTTCACCCTAGCTAGCGGAAGGCAGAGCAGCCACTTTTTCGATATGAAACCGGTGATGATGGACCCCGACTGCGCTCACTTGCTCGGCGTGCTAATTCACTCCGCTTTGCAAGATTTAGGCCACGTCGATGCAATAGGTGGCCTCGAACTTGGCGCCGTTCCCCTAACTGGCATTGCAATAGCCAAGGCAGGAAAGGGCTCACGCCTCCGGGGATTTATTGTGCGCA
>Ga0066862_10000745_pt1 | contig 13179 bp, 13 predicted proteins | sample ETN02SmetaG_FD_66431 | JGI IMG/M metagenome (GOLD analysis project Ga0066862, IMG submission 66431) | Marine microbial and viral communities from oxygen minimum zone, Eastern Pacific Ocean - ETNP2014F10-02SV255 | ecosystem: Environmental > Aquatic > Marine > Oceanic ... | reverse complement strand
CAGAGCGTGTACAGCTCCTTAGATTCTTTGCAATTCTTGGTGTAGTATCTATGTTGAGTCTGTTAGGCTGGACATTAACAATGGATGTGAATTGATGAATGAATTATTAGATTTATACCCTACTAGGTGCCCTATATGGTGGGCTAGAAGAGGTTTAATTGAGATTGATAGAGATGAATTGGGAGTTACGGGGAGACTTGTCGTAATTAGAATCTGGAAAGAAAATAATCAAAGTAAAGGGTTTGGGAAAATATTAAATTTTTTTGAGAAAATAATGTTTAAAATTACCAAAGGCCCAAGAGAATTAAGAAGACCTTTGGATGATATGAACAGCCTTTTATGGGAATTATGTGACGGTTCTAGAAATTTTTCTCAAATTTGTAAGATTATGGATGAAGTATTTGCGGAACATATCTCTCCAGTTGAGGAAAGAACTGCAATTGCCTTGAGACAATTTGAATCATTAGGTATTTTATTACTTCTAAAAGATAAATTTGATCAAAGTTGGCCAAATGGCCCAGGAGTTCAAGACCCAAATAACCCTCTTCCTGAACCAGATCCTAGATTAGGTTTAGATTATGAACCCTTAGAGGGTGAATTAGTATAATTTTATTTTTCTAGCATTATTGCTGTTTCATATAATGACTTCATTGTTTCTTCTAATCTCTCCATTAAGCCTTCATCACTTAACATTCCATTTTCATCGAATGCATTTTTTATTTGGGGTACTGCGATTTGCTCTGGAATTGCCCACCCATGTATCCATCTTACAGCAATTCTCATTTGATTTAGTGTATTTGAATTAGATTGACCGCCAAGTGTAGACATTAATCCAAACGCCTTTCCACCTACATGTTTGCTATAAATCCAATCAAGTTGATTTTTCATAACTCCAGACATACATCCATGGTATTCTGGTGATGAAAGTAAAAATGAGTTGACTTTTGTTGCTAATTCTTGAAACTCAGCAACATTTTTATTTTCCCAACTGCCTTCTTCTCCAACAAGAGGTAATGGTTTAACATTTAAATCCCAAAAATATGTTTCAGCACCCATCTTTTCTAGAATCTCTAGCCCTAATTTAACTAATTTAGTATTGTTCGATTCGTTTCCATAACTTCCAGAGATTCCCATCACTTTAACTTGAGCACTCATATTGGGCCGTATGGGTTGGGAGTATTACATTTTTCTATAAATATGATGAAAATACATTTGATAATTTATTAGTTAGATTCAAAGAGATGATTCTATACCCTAAGTTGACTAGGAAAGGTCAGCGCAGAGTGATTTAATGGACAAAGTAAGTTCTACAGAGGATAATGAAGAACCTAATGCTGAAGAATTAATAGCAGAAGGTGAATTTTTATTTAGAAAAGGTAAATATGCCGAATCACTCCGTATTTTTAACCATGTAATTAGTTTAGATCCAAGCCAAAGTTTAGCTTGGTTTAACAGAGGGGTTTTACTAGAAACAAAAGGAGACCTTAAAGGAGCACAACAATCTTTTGAAATAGCATTAGATTTAGATTCTTCATTTGCACCTGCTGCTGCTAATCTTGCAGTATTATTAGATAGAATCGGAGATTATACAGAAGCAACAAAATGGGCTTTGACTGCAATGAGTACTTTTGATGGGCATCCTTTGTTAAAGGCAATTGTTGACAAATCTTCTGGTGCAGTTCAAAAATCCCCGGTAAAGGATTGGAAAGAAGTAAGTGGATGGGGTTCTGCGAAGAAAGGAAATGCACCTAATGCAGCAATAATCATACCTCCGGAAAAAGGAGAGGAAATAAAATTCGAAGGTGGACCAGAAGAAATAGAATCATATGAATATAGTTCTGAGGAAGTAAAAGAAATAATGGAAGAGCATGGTTTAGAAAATCAGGAAGTATTACTAAAAGAAGCAACTATGCATGATAGAGATACAAATTTAGTATTAGACAGGGAAGAGTTGGAAAATGCAGCAAAAACAGTAAAATTCATTGACGCCAAAATTGAAAGTTCTAATCTAGTATCTGAAGAAACAAATTATGAGGAACTTGAAAAACAGATTAGAACTCTAATTAAAGAAGGAAGCCCAAAAAAAGCCATAGAGTCGGTATCTCCTTACTTAGATAATAATTCAAAATCTGCTGCATTATGGGCACTTTCTGGAGGTGCAAAGGCAAAAAGCGGGGAATTAGATTCAGCAATTAGAGATTTAAAAAAATCAATAGAATTAGATCCCACCTCATCTACAGCACAACATAATTTAGGTGTAATGCTAAACAAATCATTTAGAAAAGAAGAAGCTTTATCTCATTTTGAAATTGCATTAGAATTAGATTCAGAATATATTAAAGCCGCAAATAATTTGGCAAAAACTGCAAAAGAGCTTGGCAGAAGTGATTTGGAAATAAAGGCATACAGGACCTTATTGAGGGAAAACTCCTCACACCCTAATCGAATTGATTTTATCAAAATGTTAATTTCTATGGCAAGGGCTGAATCTGTTGTGTTGGAGAATTCTGAGCAACCATTAACCATGAAAGAAGGCCCCTCATTGGCTAAAGAGGCTTTATTACATTTAAGAACGGATAATTCCTTAGAAGAATCAATGCTAATTGCAGAAGCTATGTCTCTTGCAGATCAACAAGTAGAATCTGTAAAAGAATGGAAAAAATTGTTAGAAAATAATTCTAATGAAACTAAAATATGGCTTGGATTATCAAAATCTCTTGAACGAATGGGAGAATTTGAAAAGGCTGAAAAATGTAGAAGTAAGGCTGAAGAATTATCTGGGAATAATACCGATTTTGGTATTTTAGCAACTCCAATTGAAAAAATAGAAACTGAGCAGGTTATGCCAGTGCAGGAAGTTAATCTAGAATTAGCAGCCGCAAATTTGAATTCTATTCAAAATATGCAGGAAGAAATAAATGAAAATCATGTTACTGAATGGTATAATAAAGGCCTTCTTCTCTTTTCAGAAGAGAAATTTTCCGAGGCTTTAAGTTGTTATGATAAAGCACTTTCTATTGTAGGTGATGATATGTTAATGAAAATCAAAATATTAAATGGTAGAGGTAGTTCACTATATGGCATGACTAAATTTGCTGATAGCATAAATGCATATCACGATGCAATGCAATTAGATCCTACGAATGTTTCAGGTCAAATATTATACAATTTAGGAATGGCTTATGCGGAGATGGAAGCTTTTCCAGATGCAATAAAGTGCTTTGAACAATCAATCCCAAGAGGACTTGATGATGATACTCAAAAGAGAGTAAAGGAGCAAATAAAAATTTGTAAGAAATTAGCAAAGGGCAATTAATTGATAATTATGAATAATGATGGCAAATATAATAAAATAATCTCAAGAAGGTTTTCAAATAACAAAATATCATTACAAACTGACTTTGTAGCTGTTGAAAGCCCTCTTGAGGTGTCCTTAGGCCTTCTTAATGGTGAGTTAGAAATAGTGAATATAATGATGAGAACTCCAGGTGATGATGAAAAGTTATGTTCTGGATTTTTACTTACTGAAGGAATTTTAGATATAAATGAGATTAAAGAATCTAAATTTAGTGTTGAAGAAAATAAAATAGTGTTAAATTTAAATTCAAATGTAATGCCAGATGTTTCAAATTTAAAAAGAAATTTCATTACAAATTCAAGTTGTGGTATTTGTGGGAAATCAACAATCGATCAAATATTGAAAAAAATCCCTAAGAATTCTATAGAAGCATCGATATCGGGAGATATGATTCAAAAAATTTGTGAGCAAATGAGATCAAAACAAAAATTATTTTTAAAAACGGGAGGAGTTCATGCCATTGGATTATTTACAAAAAATACAGAAATAGTTTGTATTGAAGAAGATGTTGGAAGGCATAATGCATTTGACAAAGCCATTGGAAATGCATTTTTTAATGAGAAGATAGGAGATGAAATTATTGGGGCATGCTTATCTGGAAGAGCAAGTTATGAGATGGTACAAAAAGCAGCAATGGTTGGAATAAACATCTTAATTTGTATTGGTGCACCAACATCATTAGCAATAGATTTAGCAGTTGCCTGTTCAATAACTCTAATTGGTTTCGTTAGTGGAAAAGGCTACAATATTTACACTTGTGAAGGAAGAATTTTGTCAACAATTAACTAATGTAACTTTCACGAAAGTATTGTGAAAGGTCATAGGGCGCCAGCAGATAGGAAAAAGTCCAAACAGAAAGCACCAAAGAAAAGTGCTGCTGGTTTACCAGCAATTGTGTCTACTACAAAGCACTCCCTCAAAAAAATGGGTGTTTTTAAGTCACTTAGAACACTATCTTTGGTAAATCAAAAAGAAGGGTTTGACTGCCCTGGTTGTGCTTGGCCAGATCCTGATCATCGTACGAATTTTGAGTTTTGTGAAAATGGTGCTAAGGCTGTTGCTGATGAAGCCATGAATAAAAAAATAGGTGCTAAATTTTTCACTAAGTACTCAATATCCGATTTATCAAAAAAATCAGATTATTGGTTAAACTCACAAGGTAGACTAATCACGCCTATGTTTAAGGATGTGGATTCTGGAAATTATGAAGAAATTAGTTGGGAAAATGCGTTTAAATTAATCGGAAATGAACTAAAATCTTTAAATTCACCTAACGAAGCTATTTTTTATACCTCTGGAAGAACAAGTAATGAAGCGGCATTCTTGTATCAATTGTTTGTAAGATCGTATGGAACAAACAATTTACCTGATTGTTCAAATATGTGCCATGAATCAAGTGGGAGTGGATTAACAGAAACAATTGGTATCGGAAAAGGCACGGTTAGTCTTGAAGATTTTAACAAAACATCTCTTGTTGTTGTTATGGGTCAAAATCCTGGAACAAATCATCCTAGGATGCTTTCAGCATTAGAATCAACTAAAAAGAATGGGGGGAAAATTATTCATGTTAATCCGTTGCCTGAAGCTGGTTTAGTGAGGTTTAAACACCCTCAAGATTATATGCGCTTTTCATTTAAATCTACAAAACTTTCTGATTTACATTTACCTGTAAAAATTAATGGTGATGTTGCCTTAATGAAGGGAATAGGCAAATACTTACTTAATAAAAGAAATAACGGAAACTACGAATTTGATGAATCTTTTATAACAAATAAAACTAATAATTTTAATGAATATATTGCTTCTTTAGAAAAAGAGAAGTGGGGTGCAATTACAACTGGTTCAGGGCTAAGCATAGAAGATATTGAACGAGCAGGAGAGATGTTTTCAGAGGCCAAATCAATTATTATTTGTTGGGCAATGGGATTAACTCAACATGTTAATGGTGTTGATAATGTCAAAGAAACAGTGAATTTATTACTTTTAGGTGGTCATTTTGGAAGGCCTGGAGCTGGAGTTTGTCCTGTAAGAGGTCACTCAAATGTTCAAGGCGATAGGACAATGGGTATTTGGGAAAAACCAAAAGAGGGTTTTCTTAAAAAATTAGAGGAGAGGTTTGGTTTTAATGCACCATATGAGCATGGTTATGATACTGTTTCAGCTATTAAAGCAATGTATGAAGGGGATGCTAAGGTATTTTTGGGCCTAGGAGGGAATTTTATTTCGGCAACACCCGATACGGATTATACTGCAAAAGCAATGAATAATACTACTTTATCGGTACAAATTTCTACAAAATTAAATCGATCTCATTTAGTCACTGGCAAAAAATCTCTAATATTGCCTTGCTTAGGTAGGACTGAAAAGGATTTAATCATGGGAAAAGAACAAATAGTTTCTGTTGAAAATTCAATGGGCGTTGTTCATAAGTCTAAAGGCAATCTTAAACCTGCAGCACCTAGTTTGAAAAGTGAACCTCAGATTATTGCTAAAATTGCCAAAGAATCAATTCCTCAAACAAATAAAATTGATTGGGATTATTTAATATCTGATTACGACAATATCAGAGATGCAATTGAAGATTGTGTTGACGGATTTGAAAATTATAATGAAAGATTAAGAAATCCTTCGGGTTTTAATTTACCAAACCCACCAAAAGACACACAATCATTTTCTACAAGTAATGGTAAAGCAAGTTTTACAATAAATAATATTCCGAATAATTCTAATCCAGAGGGATATCTTACAATGATGACCATTAGAAGTCATGATCAATATAATACTACAATTTATGGCTTAGATGACAGATATAGAGGCATTAAAGGAAATAGGTATGTTGTACTCATGAATGAGAAAGACATAGATGAATTTGGATTTATGCCAAATCAAAAAGTCAGAATAATTAGTGATATGGATGGAGAAGATAGAATTGTAGATGGTTTTAAAATATTGAAATATGAAATACCAAGGGGATGTATTGCAACATATTTTCCTGAAGCAAATCCATTAGTTCCAATAGGGCATGTTGCAATAAAATCTAATACCCCTGCATCTAAAAGTATACCTGTAAGGTTAGAAGCATTAAACTAAATCAATAGAAATTAATGTAAGGATTTTTAAGCATTGATATAGAGTGGATAATATGTCAGATATGGATTGCGAGGCATGCCCCTCAACTTCGCCGTTACAAGTTGTTATTCCAGAAACAAAAGAAATAGCTCTAACTTTAACTGAAAAAGCAAAGAGTATGTTAATTGGAGTAATGGGTGACGATTCTGATTCGGCTTTACTTGTAGATGTCTTATCAGGTGGTTGTTCGGGATACAAATATGATCTTCAAATTATTGAGCCGATTAGCGATGAAGAGCATTTTGAATTGTTTGTCGATGGAATACATGTTTATGTCCCTAAAACTGCTTCTAGTCTTCTTGATGGTGTTGAAATTGATTATGAAGAAAAACTAATGGGTGGGGGATTTAAATTAAACAATCCAAATGCCTCTAAAAGTTGTGGATGTGGCGAGAGTTTCAGGTAATTAGGAATCAATATCTATCATTGATTCAGGAATTTTTGAGAACGGCGCTTTGTTTCTAATTTCTCGTCTTTCTTCAGGATCTATTGGAGTAAGACCATATTCTATAAATTTTATAAGTCCTTTTTCTCGAAGAAAATAATAAGTCCTTGGAGTGCAAGAACTAATTAATTTTTCACTAAATTCTGCATGGATAGATTTTCTTCTTCTAGTTGCATGGCCTACTTCAATACCAATTCCCACTAAAGTAGCACTAAACAGTACAATTAGTATTGATAATGAAAACAAAATTAAATCTCCGCCCTCTCTAAATAATGCAGTTAAATCTCTAATTAATAAGAAGAGTAAACCTATGCCAATAAGTGGTTCTAGAAGTTCTCTAAAGAATCTCTCAATTGGGATTATTGCTGTTCCTGCAGGATCAGCAAATACAAATTCAGTATCTATTGCTGTTTTAATAACTCCTAAGATTGAAACCAAAATTAGATATGAAAAGCCTGAAATTAATATAATTAACCAATATTCAAAACCTCTGAAAATCCAATGAACAATTAACCATGCGAATAAACCAAGGTATACTGTCATTAGCATTTTACTAAATGCAACAATATCTCCTCTTAATTCATCTTGATTATGACTTGGCTTTGGAATATGTATTAATTGCCATTTTGAAATATGTTGAAATTGCATTATTATATATGCAAGAAGGCCTTTACGTATGAGTATATATTCTGCTAAAGAAAGTAATGGAAGTGCCAATAGGAACAGAGGTGTAGCAAAAAGTAAAACTAATGGCGTAAAGAATAAACTAGGCAATAAGATAAAATGTGGAGTTTTTAGTGGAAAAAGGAAATCAGTTTCAATGAGTTTTTGTCGATCTTTTTGTATTCTTCTTCTTCTCGCAGCCTCATTTAATTGATCTCTAAATTGTGAAAGTGAATATCCTGCATTAACAACTAAACTTAGTAATCTTCTATATTCTTCATGTTGGTATGCCCCGCCCACATATCTTTTCCAAATTATTCTTATTGGTATAGCGGCTAATATTGGAATGAATAATATCCCAATAGCGGATAGAATCTGAATCAGCTCAATCTCACTTCCCATGTTCCCGGGTAAGGATTAGTTCATTAAGGAAATAGGTTAAAATTAGTTGTTTAGTTGAGTTTTTTTAATAAAATTTTACCTTTCAAATGTTTTAAATCTACAAATCCAAATACTTCTGAGTCAGTACTTTCTAGTGGATTCTTATTGTCCCCTTTCATCCAAAATCCTTTTTTAGGGACATGTTTTTCAATTCTTTTTACAATCAAATTATTTCCAAATGGATTTTTAAAAAGGACAATGTCTCCTACTTTTAGTGAATTTAATGTTTTTTTGCTGTAATCTACCCATTTAATTTCCCCATTTTTAATGGTAGGGTGCATACTATCTCCTTTAACAGAGATTAGTCTTATTCTTCCAGTGAAAAATTTAACTAGTTTTGAAAACGGCATAAAACCACTTAAGAGGCTCTAATCCAAGGAACTTCTTTACCTTTAGTTGCCCAAAACATATGATGTATTTGTTCTATAGCATCCATTAATTCTTGAGCGTGATCAGATGAAACTTCAACCTTACATGCTGAGCAGAGTTTTGCTGCTTTCCAAAATGTATCATGTAGCTCAGGGTTTGCTTCAAGATGTTGAGGCTTAAAGAAATCAGTCCATAGGACAAGTAATTCATCCTTGCACTTCTGTGCTTCTTCTTCCTTGATAGCAGCGTATCTACTCATCGTATTGATGTATGCTGCTGAAGTATTAGCGTAGTTTTCCGAGCTTGATTCAAGGTCTTTCATCTTCTTAGTCATTGATTGAACTGCTTCTCCTGCAATTCTTGCACTTGCGGGGTCATAAACTCCACAAGGCCCATCACAATGAGCATCTGCCGATTTCAATATGTTTTTCATTGCATTACTTATCCTTCGCATATTTTGCCGAATGTAACTAACTAATTGAATATTAGGTATACAAATATTGAAGCAGTGCTTGAGTTACGGAGTAACATGCATAGAATTGCAGTCACGGATGGTTTGGCTGAAGAAGCAATATCACATATGAAATCCAAAGGTTATGTTGTTGATGAAATTAGTTTTAGTAAAGAGCAATTAAATAATGGTGCATTGTCAAATTATGATGCTGTAATTATTCGTAGTGCGACTAAGTTAGATAAATTAGCCATAGAATCAAATTCAGGTGGTAAATTAAAAGTTATTTGTAGGGCAGGTGTGGGAGTAGATAATATTGACATTAATGTAGCTACTTCCAATAATATCATGGTTTTAAACGCACCAACTTCAACAACCAAAAGTGTTGCTGAGTTAACAATAGGGCATCTACTTAGTTGCACGCGGTTTATTTCTAAAGGTGATCGTTTGATGCGTAAAGGTATCTGGGCAAAAAAGGACCTTAGAGGTAGTGAATTGTCTGGGAAAAATTTAGGATTAATTGGTTTTGGCAGAATTGCAAGAAATGTAAGTATGTTAGGGAATGCATTTGGCATGTCTATACATGCATATGATCCTTATTTGCCCGATGAATTATTTGGAAATGCAACAAAACATGAATCTTTAGAAAGTTTATTTTCTAATTGCACCCATATTAGTGTACATTGTAACCTTACTAGTCAAACTAGAAATTTAATTGGTAAAAAATTGATTGATTTAATGCCTCTAAAAGGCGCAGATGGGTCTAATTGTGGAAATTATCTAGTAAGTCTTTCAAGGGGAGGAATTGTTAATGAATCAGAGATATATCAATGCTTAAATTCAGGGAAATTAAAGGGAGTAGGATTAGATGTTTTTGAAACCGAACCTGTAATAAAAAATGACCTTCTGAATTGTGATAATTTTGTGGCAACTCCTCATATTGCTGCATCAACAGTAGAGGCTCAAATAAGGGTCGGCATGGAATCAGTGTCGCAAATTATAATGGCATTAGATGGCGAAATTCCTACTAATTTACTTAACAAAGATTTACTAAATTAATTTAATCTTTTTTCAACTATATCTAATGTTTTTGATAAATTAAACTCTATTTTCTTTGAAATCTCTTTAACTTCTTCGGATAAATGAGGCTTGTCTAACCCAAGTAAGTTTATTCTTACATTAAATAGCGCACCGCTAGAAGCAGCGTGTGCTAAAAGAGCAGCAACTCCAACATCGGTAATTGCATTTGCATTTCCTTTTTCAGCAAGTATTGGCAGGAGTTCTAGTAACTCAGATGCTTTATTTGCTGTTTCCAAGGGGATAAGGGCTGCATTAATTGTTGCATTCTCAATCTCGTTAGATCTGATTTTTTTCTCTTCTTCTGATTCTTTTGGTAATTTCCATGATTGCATCACTTTTTCGAATGATTCAGCATCTTTATTTGCTAATTCTAACGAATCATGAAATAGAGGTATTGCAAAACTTTGTATTTTTTCAGCATCTTCCCATCCATCTTTCCATTTTTCTTTACTAATTGTTAAATCACAAACCATGCATGCTAGTGCTGCAGCATTTCCTAATGAAATTGCTGAAGCAGAACCTCCCCCTGGTGTTGGAGAGCTACTAGATAGTGCGGTTTGAAATTCTTTTACTGTCATTCTTGCGTAATCTTCCATCTTATCACCTTACTTTGCTGCCCATTCAATAATTCTCTTATTTGAATTAAATTCATCAAGTTGATCTAACATTAAACCTTTAATTGCAGAATCAACTAATTCCTCTATAGATGCTCCATTGGGGTTCGAATGATAAAATTTTCCAGAATCAATTAATGCATTTAGAGGTACTAATCCTACCAATTCTCCAGCAGTAACCAAAAGATTTTGTTTTTGTGCTTCTTCTTTAATTTCCTCCATTATGGTATGCATCCCTGTAATATTATAATTTAGTAAATTCATTGAAACTTGAGCTGTATTTTTATCGTACATCCAACCTGCTGCTTGTAGGTCTGGAAATTTTCCAGGGATTCTTTTTGCTTTTCCAAAATTATCAAATATTTTATTTCCTTCTTCATCTTTTTTCAAAACACCACTAGTTCTAATTGTTCCAGCAATTTTATTTGCTTTTGCTTTATCCTCAGTATTCAAATTAATGTTGTATGCAATTAATACTGAACGTGCTCCCGTTGCAGTTGCACCAGATTTAGGAATGAATTCTTGAGGCCCTTCGTCAGGTTTCCATATTGCTTGTGTGAATTTTTCTTTTAATCCCTCATATTCTCCCTTTCTGATATTTGGAAGTAATTTTCGTTCAGGGAATTTTGCTGCATTTGCATATAAAAAAACGGGGATTTTCATTTCTTCAGCGATTGTTTTTGCAAATACTTCTGCTAATTTAACACAATCGTCCATTGTGCAATTATTTATTGGGATAAATGGAACCACGTCAACAGCACCCATTCTTGCATGTTCTCCTGAATGCTTGGTCATGTCAATTAATTCAATACCTTTTTTTGTACAACTAATAGCTGCTTCTAGAACTTTTTTCGGTGAACCTACAAAAGTTATGACTGTTCTATTGAAATCTTCGCTTGAGTCAACATCAAGAAGTGTTACACCTTTGATTTTTGTGATGCTATCACTGATTTTTTGTATTATTTCAAGATTTTTTCCTTCGCTAAAATTTGGAACACACTCAATCAAGCCCTCGTTCATGGGACCCCCTTACAAAAATAGTCTTTCAATTATTTGCTTATGCGTATATTGAATTATTATTTTCTGATTCTGATTCCTTTCGCATTTTTTCTGTTATTTTTAAAGCAGCAGTAAAATCTTTTGCAAGTACTTTTTCTCTACGGGATCTAATTGCTTCCATTCCTGCTTCTACACACATTGCTTTGATGTCGGCTCCACTAAAACCTTCTGTAGCAGCAATTATACTATTGATGTTTATTTTTGAAGAGTTCATGTTTTGGATATTAATTTGAAAAATTCCTTTACGTGCTTCTTCATTAGGAAGTGGAATCTCAATTATTCTATCAAATCTACCAGGCCTTAATAGTGCATCATCGAGAATATCGGGCCTATTTGTGGCAGCAATAATTTTTACAGAATCAATTGGGTTAAAACCATCTAATTCTGCTAATAATTGCATTAAGGTACGTTGTACTTCCCTATCACCACTTGTTGCCGTGTCTAATCTCTTTGCACCGATTGCATCTATTTCATCAATAAAAATGATTGAGGGTGATTTTTCTTGAGCTAATGCAAATAACTCTCTAACCATTCTACCCCCTTCTCCGATATATTTTTGTGCTAATTCACTACCTACTAATTGTATAAATGTTGCATCTGCATTTGCTGCAACCGCTTTTGCAATCATCGTTTTCCCACAACCGGGAGGTCCTGTGAGCAAGACCCCTTTTGGAGGTTTAATTCCTACTTTTGTAAATAATTCAGGCATTTGTAGTGGTAATTCTATAGCTTCTCTAAGTAATTTTACTTGAGTATCTAACCCTCCTATTTCCTCAAATGTAATTGAGGGTTTATCTGATACCTCTGCTCCTGTAACAAGAGGATCCCATCCGTCTTGAAGTACATCAATTATCGCCAGTGTATCTTGATTAAGAGTGACTCTTGCACCAGGTTTTAATTTCTTTTCGGGAATTGAAGGATTTACTGAAACTTTGAATACAGTGCCATTACTACTTCTTACAATACCAGTATTTTCAGAAATCATATCTTGAAGATGCCCGATGATTAGAGGAGGACTTCTAAGTGAATTGACTTCATCTTCTAATCTATGTGCAATTTTCCTTATACTATCAAGGTCTCTTTCAAGCTGCATTTTTTCTGTAGTCAGGCGTTGAACATTTTCATGTAATTCCCTAAATTCAGTTTGTAACTTAATCATTTCATCTTCTGTTCTTCTTGTGGTTTCATTACCACCTGGCCGCAAAACATCCCCATCTGATGTCATAGTTCTCATGTATTCCTTATCTTAACCTACTTCAACTTGTCCTCTATATTTTTCATTTTAATATGTTTTTTAGGGATATGCTGAAAAGCCCCGGATATATCAACTTACTGAGAAGAATGGGCGATTGTGAACTTTGCGGGGCAATGAAGGTTGGTACAAAGCAAGTATCTTATCATAAATCAAATATAGAGGCATGTAGCCGTTGTTGTGAAAAAATGAATTTAATTCCATTAAGGTCTAGGGCTTCAGTCCGCAATCACCAAACTTCAAAAAAATCAGGACGTTCTAGAACAAAATCTCTTAATTTAAAATCTCTTGTTGATAATTTTTCAAAGAAAATTACTG
>Ga0066862_10000743_pt1 | contig 13199 bp, 13 predicted proteins | sample ETN02SmetaG_FD_66431 | JGI IMG/M metagenome (GOLD analysis project Ga0066862, IMG submission 66431) | Marine microbial and viral communities from oxygen minimum zone, Eastern Pacific Ocean - ETNP2014F10-02SV255 | ecosystem: Environmental > Aquatic > Marine > Oceanic ... | reverse complement strand
TCAGTTAGAGACGCTTCTGGAAAGCCAGTCAAACTCAATAGTAGAACAAGAAGAAGATTGGGGGCTTTCGACAGAAACTCAAGATCCAAACGTACCGCGCTTCGAACCCATGTTGAAAGACGAATCGATGAGCCGTGCATGCCTGGGATTAGAATCGTGAAAACAACTGCAAAGAAGGTACTTTCTCAAACTCATTCTACTGAGGAACACAAGAAGCGGATGGATAACTCGAGGATGAAAGCAGCAATGGAAAAAGCCAATGATGGGGAGCCGGTTGCATTGCCATTAAATCAAACCAGGCACTGTCAAAAGACTGCTGAAGACAGCCTAAGAAATGGGGATTATACAACAAGAATGGTCTCCATCGCTACAATGCATGTAGCTGCAAGAATGATTGGAGTAGAGTTGAACACGAAGCAGATGGCTGCAGACATGGATGTAGCCCACGATCATGTGATGACTGAAAGTAAGAATATTGTAAGATACTTGAACATAGTGTCGAAAGCAGAAAGTATTCTAAATGACCCCGAATGGAGAATGCCATTATCCTTGGGACGCCTTGCCGTGAGAGGATGGAGTGAAGCAGACATCAGGTCCGCTATGGATGCTATAAGGCCAGATTTTGAAGCTACTTTTGGTATAATAAATGCTAGAAAGATAATTACTGAACTATGGGCAATGATTGAACATGCAAGAGATCATCAATATCTCGCGGGTGAAAACATTCGCCTCGTTACAGCAAGCCTAGCAGTACGTACAGTCAATGCTATGAATCCTAAGGCCAGACTCAAAGAGAAGATTGCTAGATGGTTGGGAATTAAAACAAACCGATTGAAGAGATTAGAGAGACAATATGGTATCTTGATGGATAGCATTTTTGATTCATATCATGATTCTACGTCCGCTTGATTTGTTCTATTTATTACTGGTCGGATCCAGTATACATTGTCTCAGGACGTTAAATGAACGATTTCGATTGAAACCTATGGAGGAAATACACATGAGCAACATTACACTGCGCATCGTTGACACCACGGGTCACACCCAAATGGAGAACTTGAGCGGAAGCGAAGTTCTCGAGCAGGTTTCTGCTGTTAAAGGAGATAACTGGGTCTTTGTGGACGGTCTTTTGATCGACCGCAACGAGCTGGCAAACACCAATATTGCAGACAACGCTATGGTTACTGTGACACCTATGGTGATCGCCGGAAGCGTCTAAATATAATCTAAGCCAATTTGGCACAGTGGGACTTTGTCCTAGTTCTCGGTCAAGGAATCGGAATCCCTTTCCTATGGTCGATTCTTACTCACTCTTTCCATTTTACAGAGCATCCAATTGATTCGGTTCTAGGAATCGAAATTGGTTTTCCATTGAGTAGTGATGTTATTGCATCATCTAATTCACTAGTGGTGGCTTTACTGGGATCACGGGGGGAATCATCTAACCGGCCTCGATAAATTACTGTCTTCTCTCCATTAACTAAGTAAAATTCTGGAGTGCGTTCAGCGCCATATGCATGGGCTATTGTTTGTACAGAGTCATGTAAATATGGATACGACATTTCTGTAGCACGAATTTTCATATGATCCCAATCATCGCTAGGATAAACAATTGGATCATTAGAATTGATTCCCACAAATCCCAGTCCAGATTCAAGACATTTAATCGCAATTGATTCGATTCGTTCTTCGTTTGCTATTACATATGGGCAATGGTTGCAAGTGAACATTATCACGCCACCTAATTTCCCTATCGTTTCATCGAGTGTGACCTTATGTGGGGGTCCATATTCGATAGCGTTGTAGATATCTTTTTGAAAATCTGAATTGGCGTTTGGTAATTCAAAATCGGCAGCAAAATCGCCTGGTTCTAATCCGCGGTTGGAAGACATGTTCTATCCACTCAGATGAATGCATTCAATCTAGCGGCGTTTCAAATCACTTTCTTGTTAAGTGACTCTTCTAATCTGGTTCTTGCTAAGCGGTTGGTTGGATCTTGGTGCAAAACACGTCTCCAACAGGCTTCTGCTCTATCCAAAGGTCCAATCTCATGTGCAATGGCTGCAGCATGCAATAGTGACTCAGTGTGTGATGGATCAGCGCTTATGGCTGATTCTAAATCAGCTAATGCTGCTGGTAATGCTCCTTGTTCAATGTAAAACTGTGCTCTCATATGCCAAGCATCTGGATTGTCTGAATTCAAACGAATTGCTTCATCCAATGGAGGTAATGCTTCTTCAGAACGGTCCAACGCACAAAGTGTAGCACCCATTGAAATTAGGGCCGGAACATGCCCTGGTTTACGTTCGATTATTTCACGTAATGCAATTTCTGCCCATTCCCATTTGGCTAAACCCATTAATGCCTCTGCTCTACGTAACCGTGCAAGATCTAATTCAGGATATTGCTTCAACAACAATTCAGAATCTTCGAGAGCTATGGCGTGGTCATTCATTAATACTGCAACTGTAGCTCTATTCAAACGTGCACGCACATGATTTGGATCACTGACTAAAACATCGTCAAAACGGCGGCGCGCTTCATTCAAATTACCATGTTCCGCAGCTATTAATCCTCGAATATAATGCAATACTTCAATGTCTGAAAGTGATGTTTCGGCTTCGTGAACCAAACGTTCTGCTTCTGAAAGATTACCCTGATCTATCTTCAACAAGGCATGTTCAACCAATATCATCGGGTCATCTGAATCCAATCTAAATGCACGAACAATGGAAACTTCTGCCTCATCTAATTCCCCTAGTTGACGAAGTGTTCTAGCGCGACCGACCCAAGCAAGGGGAGCTTCTCGATCGAAGGTTAGTGCAGTATCAAAGAAAGTTAGAGCGCCCCTAACTAATCCTCTATCATGATGGCCGGTACCATCTCTCGAAATATCTGCTTCCCTAAGTACAAGTCTGCCTTTCTGGATATGCATTTCTGAGCATTCCCATGTTTTTGGAGATGCCTCGACCAGTAGATTTCCGGCAATCTCATGATTATCATCCAACATATGTAAGAGAGACAAATGTGCCCTTACGTATCCGTTTTCGGGAGTTATTTCAAGAACAGATTCTAAAGATGAAATCGCTTCATCGAAACGATCTAACTGCATCAACAAATCTGCCTTCATTATCCATTCAGGTTCGCCAAGAGCAACTGCATGAATTGCTGCCTTCAATGCCTCATTGAGACGATTTGGTTCGTTGGATAACAATTGGGCTTGTAAAGTCCATGCAGGACCATGCTGACGATCAATCTCAAATAATTCATTGAGAGCATTTAGGGCTCTTCCAGGTTCACGACGAATAGAATGTAATCTAGCTTTAAGATGCCATGAATTTGGATCAGTTGGGTTAGCTGCAAGGGCTGCATCAACCTCCTCTAAGGCAGTTGATGGATCCCCTGCTCGTTCTCTTAATCCCGCAAGAAGGGCGCGGTCTGCTGCGTTTTGAAGGCCAAGGGCCTCCAACCTTCGAGAATCAAGTTCTGCTGAAGGGTCCCCAATTCTGAATAATAAATGGGCTCGCTCTCTCAACAATTCAGGATCATCGGGGTAAAGTTGGAGTAATTTATCTAATCGATGCCGGAGAAATAAATCGTCTCCATTTTCTCTCGCAATAGATGCTAATCTTCGAAGAGTTTCTTCGTGACGAGGAGCTATTTCTTCTGATTCAAGGAGAGATGAAAGAGCAAGATCACGGTGCCCTAAGAAATTACAAAGTGTTGAAAAAATCCGGCATTGGACATCGTTCCGACCAAATAATGAATTGATGGTTATCTCTTTTTCTTGAATAATTTGCATATGGTTAGAAAGTAGTTCTCTACGTACAGAATCTAATCGAGCGATATCTGTTTCAATTGTAACTTCTTGAAATGATGAAAGAAGAAGTCTTAATGAAGAATTAAATGTAGATAATTGTAATTCATTTCCATTCTCTAATGATTCGATTAAATGTTGAGATTTCAGCAATACATCCGAACCAGTAAGGCGTCTACTGGCGTCTGCTTCATCAATAAGATTGTTCAAAGCACCACTTAATGTGGACATATCATCATCGATTAAGGCATCATGAATTGATGATGATTCTTGTAATTGATTTATTCTCTCATTCATTTGCTGCAATGAATACACTGAACCTCCGATTACAATCGCCAATAGAGCAATCAATCCACTCGTCAGAGGTTCCATTGAGGTAATTCTCACTCAACTACACTTAGCCGCTTCCCTCTTACTGGCTCTTAGATTGCTATTTTTCAATTGCGGATTAATGCCCAAAACTGTCTACAGTGGTTGTTGAATGCTGAATAAAGCCATGCTTCAAATGGCGAACCGTTGATTCACGTTTGAGGTGGGTGCGTGACTGACTGGACTGGATACCTTCAACACTTCATTGAAGAAGGGTTTAGTCAAGAAGGAGTTTCTCATCTTCTAGGTTCGAATACAGATAGTGATTCGATTTTGTTGGTTCAACAAACAATTAACAATGCAAAGGAATTGATTTCGGTACTTGAAAATGCACCCGATTCATTGGATGATGCTGCAATGGGAATGAAAAATAGGCTCTTACAACATCCTTCTGAATTAGAAGAGATTCGAGCAAGATACAATGCAATGTTAGTAGCAAAGGCACCTTGGATAAGAGCTGCTGAGGAAATGCGTGATCAATGGTCAATGGAAGGTCGTTCAATTGAATTGGCTGCATGGATGAGAAGATTGGGATCAATGGATCACAATTCTCCAAAAGAAACAAAGGCAATTGTACAAGCTATAGAAGATGTTGCGCCCAGAGATCAAGTAAGAAAGGCAATAGAAAAGATGGAATCTAAACAACGTGAAAGAGAGGCAATCCTGCAAGATATGGTGAAAATCTTGGAAAGAAAGGGGTGGGATGTGCAATTTTCGGAGGGGGCTGGTCTTTCTCAACGGTTTGAAGAGGCTGCAAATTGGTTGGAATTGGAAGATAGAATTGATGTCTTAGAAGATAGAATTGTATCCATTCGAAATCGGCGGCCAAATGCTGCCCAAGTTGGATTAGAAATTATTTCCAATGTGAGACAAAATGGAGATTGGAATGAAATTCAAAAATTAGAAATTGAAATTGAAGATGAAATTCATGATATCAACAATAGTGATGATGAGATTATTCGTGTACTACGTGATTGGGAAAACCGAGGATTGATCATCTTTGATTCAAGAACTCCTACACAAGAACAATTTTGGGAAATTGAATCCAACCAAGAATCCATGGAAATATTCTGGGATTCGGTGGTAGAAAATTGTAGAATGCTTAGGGTTCTTCTGGATGAAGCTGGGATTGATTCGCCTAATTGGTTGGGAAGAGTAGATTACAATGATAAAATGTTAGAAATGTTAGAAGAATTGGGAATGGAAAAAAGAGATTTAGAACAATCAATCGAATCTGAACTACAAGATTGGAAAAATGTTGGATTAAATACAGATTTTCTTGAATCATCAGAATTATCTATTTGGCAAATTAGTGAGCAGATGAATTTGATTCGCCCTTCTGCTGAAGCGACTAAAGTGATTCTTAAAACAATTGAATACCTAGATCATTCAATAGATGCTGGACGTATTCATGAGATTTACGAAAATATATTGGTTGATTGGCACGACAATGAATCATTGAAATATGAATCAGATGAAATCGAGAAAATTTCGCTTAGGCAAGAACGTCATTTGGCGATGTTGTTAGAAAGATCTGCTATTCTATCAATGAATATTGAGAAATCTAGTCAATGGACGTTGGCAGAATTTGAAGCGAATTTAGCTACTGCTGAAATCAAAAGAGATCGAAGCATAGAACGTAAGGAAATCAAAGATAGAAAAAGAATGATGGAAAGTAAAATGAGGGATATTTCGACAAAAATTAATCCAGTAATTTATCCTTCAACAAATGATACTGATTCATCTATTAATGAAATACTAACTGATGAAGATTGGACTGAAAATATTGCTGCTGATGGAAGGCCATTCTATTACAACAACCGAACAAAGAAATCTACATGGAAAAAACCAGAAGGGGCTGCGAAAACTACAATTGTTACAAATTTTGAAATTCAAGATTCTGAACTTAATGAGTTTGATGATACGAAGAAATTCATGGAACAAATTGTAGAATTCAAGGATAAAAGTCGTCCGTTATCAATCAATGAAATTGTTCCTGAAAAACAAAGAAAAACGAAAAACGAAATTTCTCAACAATCATTTTCCCCATTAAGGGAACGATTTGGGATTGGTGGGATGGACCCGATGGAAGTACAATCTTCTCGTTCTAGAGATTTACGGATTCAAAGAATTCTCAGATTAATGCCCATGATTGAATCTGAGATGGATGAAAAAGTGAAAAAAGAATTAATGCAAACTTTAGAGCCATTGCTTAACAATATCGAAAAATGGGTGCGTGTAAGAAGTGAACATAGGCATTGCTGGTCAAATAAAGATGGATTAATTGGAAAAATTGACCGCTTACAAAACATACTCGATGAAGTTCCTGGACCTGGGATTCAATTGCCTATTGGATTTGATGAAAAGCCATTACCAAAAAGTGATGAAGATTTGATTTCTGAGATTTCAGCTCTTTCTAATCAAGGCATTATCTCCATTTCTGGTGGAATAAAAGCGCTCTAATCAAAGGTCACTAAGAACGAAGACTTCGACTCCTTCTAGAGTATCTTCGTTTACAGATGATGCTAAGATATGTGGAACACCGGCACTCTTAGCTATCTCAAGTGTTCTTGATGTGATTTTGCCATTAAACAGCATACCTACGGCTCCAGAAACATTCTCGGCGCCATCTGCAAGTTTACTCGCACCTAACGGTTCAGAAAGTTCACCACCTTCAAGGACAAAGCAGGCCTTGTTCTTGGCCAACCCATCAAACGACTCTTTCCATCCAAGGACTTCATCTGGAACTTCAACTGGTGTGAGATCTTCCTTCTTTCCTAGAACTTCAGTATCTTGCTTATCTAAATCGGCCTTGAGTCTAGAAACCACCTTCGCTGCTGCTTCTTTCTGATTCAAACACTTGGTGATTACCTTGCCCTCAAGATGTTCAACTTCACGGCTTTGAGGAGCTAATGCTACATGAGTCAAGGATTTTCCAAGGGTTCCCTCTAATTCTACAAGAAGTAAGGTTCCACCTCGATCGCCATCCATAAATGCAGTAACAGTTGATTTCTTCTTTGCAAGTTCTGCTAATTCTTTGGAAATTCCTGCGCCCATTGTAGCAATTGAATTCTTTATTCCATGTTTCAACAGATTTCGAACATCATTTCGCCCCTCGACGATAATCAACGCATTACTCTCAACAGCATTTGGTCCACAAGTCATCCCATGGAAGTCTGTCTCAGTTCCAAGAGTTAAGACTGAACGAACCTCGTCGAGGATATTCGATGAGTCTTCGGATCCAGCATTAACAATCTGAATTAACAAATCCTTTGCTCTGTCGACCACTTGAGTTCTCTTAGCAGAACGAACGTTCTCTATTTTCTTGACCTTGATTACCGCTTGACATGGTCCGATGCGATCTATCGTCTCAAGTGATGCACCAATTACTGCTGTAGTTACTTGGTCAATCATAGTCGGAAGGCGGATAATGCCTTGCACCTTTCCTCTCTGATTTTCTAACTCAACATCTACATGTCCAATACGTCCTTTTCTTTGCATTTGACGTAATTGAAGGCTCTCTCCAAGGAGACCTTCTGTCTGTCCAAATATTGCCCCTACGACATCTTTCCTTTGGACGGTGCCATCGGTTCTGATACTTGCTTCAATCACATACTTTGGTTCTGCTGCCATCTTAATTCCTTCTTTGACCCAGTCCCACTAGATGTCCCTTCGGACAAATCCCCGCCATCCGGCGGGCACGAGACCGAAAATCGGTCGTGAGCGTGACTAGGATGTCAAGAACCCAACAAACATCATGAATTAACCCACCGGCGATTCTGGTCAAATTTTTCAATATTGGTGGGGACAGCCTTCAAGGAGGACAGATTGAGTGGATGGTCATGACCGGAGCACCAGAGACCCTCAAGGTCTTCTCCGCCGTCATTCGTGTTGTTCTTTCAGATGGGGTGCTTACTCAGGAAGAAAAAAGATTGATTATTGCTATTGGTCGAGAATTAGAATTAGATGATGGTGATCCATTAAAGGTCTACAAAGCTGTACTTAATGGGGATGAAATCAATGGTGGGAGAAACATGACTAGAAAAGAACGTGTTGACTTGTATAGGAAGTCATGGATGACTGTTCACTTCAATGAAGATGAATCTGATGATGAAGCGGCAGTAATGAAATGTCTTAGGGAAGAATTACACTTCTCGAAAGATGAGGCTAATACTATTATCGAACCATTAAGAGAAAAACCAGAAGAAGAAGAAGAAGAAGAAGAAGTCAGTACATTTACTAAAAAAATGAAAAAAATCATCAGAAGGTGAATCCGTGCAGGATCCTCTGGATGATCATCTGTCTATTGCAAGTGCGCGTACACTGCAAAAACCGAGATTGTTACTTCAACATATCAGAGATGCTTATCCAATCGGCATCCCTGCACTTTCAATTAAATCTACTACTGATCGAATCGGATTAGATGCAGGTTATTCTTTTCATTTAGGAACTCCTGAACCGGAATTGCGCCGGATTGCATCTTGGATTATTACAAATATCAAAGAATCTGAAAGGATTGAGATTATTATTGGAAGATTATGGAAGCGATTTGGAAGGGAAGATTTGGTCCTATCATCAATTCTACTAGCAAATTTACCAAACCAAACAAAAATGCATGATTGGAAATGGGTTACATTGGTCGATTTAATTTCACATGTTGAAAGAAAACGAGAACGAATTCCAATAGAAGTGATGCTTCTACATGTAGAAGAAATGTCTCGTGCTAATTGTTCAAACATTAATGAAGAATTAGGTTTGAAGTTATTGAATGGAACTGCTGCTGAGAAATGTCTGGGAATTGTGGGGATTTATCAATTATCAAAAAAGGAAACAATCAGTGAGGATTTGGAGGCTGAATTGAAGACTGTGAAACTTCCAGATGGAGATGGGTTACTAAGACGAATAAGAGATGCTATTGTCGATTAAACACGTAATGGTCAAAGACATTGAGGGGAAGGGCGAGTCATGAATGAGCCGATTGTTCCTGCTGAAGAACCCATTGTAGAGTGTGTTTTGGAATGGACAATTGCAAGAGATGCAGAAGATATTGGTATACTCATGAGATGGATATCTGAAGCAAAGAAGAAGAGAGAAAGAGAAACTCTAATCGAGAGAACTAGAGAACTCCTTGCTGAAATCGAACATGCTACTCGTCGTCTAGATGAAATGCGGTAGGTGATTAGATTCAAGGTCTAATTCTAGCCGGTGGGTTATCGACTAGGATGGGGGAAGACAAGGCTAGTTTACTCCTTGATAATAAGACATTGATTGCATGGGCTATTTCTAATCTCGTTGGGGCTGAAATAACTAATATCACAGTTTCTGTACGGGATCAACAACAATCCGAATGGGTAAAGCACCTCTTTGGAAATAATATGGAAACAATAGTTGATCCAAAGGAATGCAATGGAATTTGGGATGTTCTGAAATTTGCTTTACCAAACAATGAGAGAGTTCAGATTCTGCCTGTAGATTCTCCTTGGTTTGATTCCAAGGCGATTCAATTAATGATGAAGGAATTCAAATCAAATTCAACATCTATTGGAGTTGTTCCTTGGAGTGAATATGGGCCTGAGCCTTTACTAATGCAAATTGATTCGACTCGTTTTAAAGATTTGATTTCAACCAAGGAAGCAATGCCTCTTCGAAAATTGGTTACAAATGGGAAATTTAGTAGGATTAATTCAAAGGTAATTGAGGAGGAAATAGGACACGGAAATGCATTGAGAAATCTAAATTATCCTGACGACCTTATTTTCGAATAATCTGGCCATCAGTCAATCGAATTTTTCCCTCTGCAAAATCATCTATTGCTATAGGATATGTTTGATGCTCAACGACCTTTACTCTTTCCTGAAGACTTTCTATTGAATCACCAGAAAAAACGGGAACTTGTGATTGTAAAATAATTGCACCTGTATCCATTCCGGAATCAACAAAATGAACTGTGCATCCTGAAACAGTATCACCTGCTGCTAGAACGCTTTCATGGGCATGCGCACCTGGGTGCTTTGGCAATAACGAAGGATGAATGTTCAATATTCTCCCCTCCCATCTAGAAACAAAATTAGGGGTCAATAATCGCATATATCCTGAGAGGATTATAGCCTCTATTTTATGGGAATTTAATTTCTCTTCAATCAATTCTTCATGTTTGAGGCGTTTGGAAACCGGATCATTAATTGAATCAGGTAATGGAATGGCAAAATTTTGAATTCCATGATCTTCAGCAATTGAAAGGCCCTTTACCCCCATACGGTCACTAAGCACTAGAGTGGTAATATGGCAAGATGTTTTCGAGTCTTCGACATGATGAAGTAATGCCTCCATTCCAGAGCCCCCGCCTGAAATTAGCACTGCTAATCTCAATGGTTCAGAGGGGGTGCCAACTCGAAGAGGCATGACTAATGGAAGAGGGGTGGACGCTTGAGCATATTCACAAATTGGAATCTGTAGGGGGCACGATTATTACTAGAAAATGAGGGGACAACATTAGGAGGAGTGGAATTGGAACGGCTCAATACAATTGATGAAATTGTTGAACGTTACTCAATAGCAAGTAGTAGGATAAAAAGTAGAATCTATGTTGCTTTAGGTTCCTTATTTCTTGTCTTCGCAATTATTGGGATCTGGGTTCCAGGATGGCCATCAGTTTCTTGGGCCGTTCCAGCTGCATTTCTTTTCTCCATGTCCAATGAAAAATTGTTTCGTTGGACTCTCACAAATCGCTTCTTTGGGGTAGTTTTGTTCGAATACTATGCAACAGGGAAAACACTTCATTCACATGTAAAATTCCTTATCGCTGGAATGATTGCAGGGATGGCTAGTGTTTCAGCATATTTCGTGTGGGTTGTTTCTTCCAAAGGAGAAAATGGCGAATTGCTTCAACCATCTACTTGGACTGGAGCTGATGAATATGGGGCTGGTGCAATCACAATCTTGGTTGTAGGTTTGATTGGAATTTACTACATACTTCAATGGGTAAAAACCAGAACAAACTGATTAGTTATTCGTTTTCATCATCTTGATTTGCTATTGGAGAGATGTCTCCAGTGACAACACTATCGTTGATGTTGTATGTCACATTCTGAATTACTTGATGAATTGGCTGATTTGTGGTGTCAACTGTTTTTTCTTGTGGATCTGAGCCTCTGAAAAACGCCCATAGAGCAAACGGGATACTCCAGAAAATACCACCTATAGTGCCGAGAAGGATTATGATAAATAGTGTGTCTAAATCACTATTTGGTGCTCCGAATGATGAACCCAATAATGGTATGATAAATGTTAGAAATGAGACTGGGATTAATTGCTTTAGAGAAGGGGTGCACCAACCATTTGTTAGTGCTATTTTTTTTACTGCCCATGCAGATATCAACACCATTCCGATAAATATCGCTAAGGCACTTCCAAAGGTGGGGGGTTCTAGTCCAATCTTCACCATGAGAATGGCCACCAATGTTGCCAATAACGCCCCTGTAGCAGCGCTAGATGAAATAATCTGTTTCCAATTCATGATGATGCCTTCTTAGTGCCTGAACAATCTTACTCCTGTAAAAAGCATAGCGATACCGTGCTCATTGGCAGCATCAATTGACTCTTGATCGCGAATAGAGCCCCCTGGTTGAACAACAGATGTCACACCAATCTCATTTGCAGTATCAATTCCATCACGGAAAGGGAAAAAGGCATCTGAAATCATCATAGAACCTTTAGCTCGATTTTCGGCCCTTCTAGCTGCAATCCTCACTGCTTCCACTCTACTAGTTTGCCCAGGCCCAATACCTACGGTTGCAAATCCTGTAGTTGTCTGATTAACCAATACTACACAATTTGATTTCACTTGTGCGCAAACAGCAACACCAAAACGAGCTAATTCTAATTTAATAGTTGAATTATCAGTTACACAACGGACATTGTTCCAATCTACTGATGGGACCCCCTCAACTTGAGCTAACCATACTCCATCGACCTGACGATAACGAATTTCATCAGATAATGGAAGGAATGGATCCAATGTCAACATTCTACGATTTTTCTTAACCGATAATAGATCAAGTGCTTCTTTCTCAAAACCTGGTGCAATAATACATTCAACAAAATGATCTCCAATTGCTTCTGCTGTAGAAACAGTGACAGGAGTAGTAAATGCAATAACGCATCCAAATGCAGATTCTGAATCAGATGCTAGGGCGTCTTCCCATGCACTGACTTGGTTCGAAGATAGTGCCACTCCACAGGCGTTGGTATGCTTGATAATTACACAAGCATGGTGGGAAGATGGCCAATGTGGACCAATTAATGAACGGGCAAAGCGAAGGGCTGCATCCAAATCAAGATAATTGTTGAAAGATAGGTCCTTTCCCCCATGTTGTTTAGCTGCTGCAAGTCCCGATGGAAATTGAACTGATGATTGATACCATCCCGCTGATTGATGTGGGTTTTCGCCATATCGAAGGGAATTGGAACGACTTCCAGAAATTAAGAGATGTGCTGGAATACCTGCGGGAGTATCTATCTCTACATCGAGTCTTTCTGATAGAGTAGATGCGACCATTACGTCGTAACTAGCTGTTCTTTCAAAGGCAGAGATGGCCATTTTTTGACGTAGTGAAAGCGGGGCTTTCGATGGGTTTCCTTCGGATTTTGATAACGTTTCAAGAACTTCTGAATAATACTTCTTTTCGGGAACTACAATGACATCGCGGTGGCTCTTCGCAGCGGCTCTCAATAATGTCGGGCCGCCAATATCGATCATCTCTAGAAGTAAATCTTCTTCGACATGCGGCTCTTGAGAAGCCACAGATTCGAATGGATAAAGATTCACACATACTAAATCGATTCGTCCATATCCTAACTCCGATAAAGTGGAGAGATCTTTTGGGTGATCTCCCCTAGCCAAGATACCTGCATGAATTGCCGGGTGTAACGTTTTCACTCGGCCGTCGAAGACTTCTGGATGTCCAGTGACGTCTGATGCATCTATTACGTTCAAACCATTCTCTTTGAGAAG
>Ga0066862_10000742_pt1 | contig 13204 bp, 18 predicted proteins | sample ETN02SmetaG_FD_66431 | JGI IMG/M metagenome (GOLD analysis project Ga0066862, IMG submission 66431) | Marine microbial and viral communities from oxygen minimum zone, Eastern Pacific Ocean - ETNP2014F10-02SV255 | ecosystem: Environmental > Aquatic > Marine > Oceanic ... | reverse complement strand
CCGCCTGAAGCTGCAATTATTGCCTTATCTGACAATTCAGTTTTCAATTTGGCTACAGACTCATTTGTAAATTTTTCAGGATTGAAAAAAGCCATTGTTTTTACCAGTAGAAAGGGCTATAGTACTTTATCGCTACAAATCCTATTTATTAGGCCTCTAATCAGGACACATGGCAAAGGAATTAGTATGGATTGATTTAGAAATGACAGGACTTGATCCAAAAATCCATAAAATAATTGAAATAGCTACAATAATTACTGATTCTGAGCTTAATATTATTGAAAAAGGCCCTGACTTGGTTATTCATGCTAGTGGTAATGAATTAACAAAAATGAACGCATATGTAACTGATATGCATACTAAATCAGGATTACTTGATGATGTAAAAAAAAGTTCTATGACAATAAAAGAAGCTGAAAATGAGACTTTAAAATTTATCAACAGACACATTAAATCTAATAACAAACCGCCATTATGTGGAAATTCAATAGGAACAGACCGAAGATTCTTAGATGCTCAAATGAATGCTTTAGAGAATAGATTCCACTATAGAGTTATAGACGTTTCATCAATAAAAGAATTAGCAAATCGATGGTATCCAGATATTAATCGTGAAATTCCTACAAAAGCTGAAAATCACCGAGCACTAGAAGATATTATTGAATCTATTGAAGAATTAAAATATTACAAAGAAAGATTATTCAATTAAAATGTCTGGAAAAAATGTTCTTGTCACTGGAGCAAATGGACATGTCGGTTATACTCTCACTAAATTACTTGTTGAAAGAGGATATAATGTCAGAGTAAGTGTAAGAGATAAAGAAAATAAAGAATTGACTAAGAATTTAGCTGAATTTGATGTTGAAATTGTAAGTTTAGACTTGATGAAACCTGAAACTATAGAACCTGCTATGGAAAATATAGATGGTGTTTTTCAAGTGGCGGCAGTCTACAAAAGTTGGGCCAAAAATCCTGAAGACGAGATAATTAATCCTTCTATAATTGGAGGAATAAATGTTCTAAAATGTGCACATAATGCTGGAGTCAAAAAAGTGATTTTTACATCCAGTACTGCAGCTGTTGGAAGAAGCGGGCCTAATGGTAAAGCCCTTACTGAAAAAGATTGGAATTCAAAATCTAAGCACCCTTACTCTTATGCTAAAACTGAAGCTGAAAAAAGAGCTTGGGATTTTTCACGTGAAATGGAACTTGATATGATTGTAATGAATCCTACTGCAGTTATTGGACCCTATTTTCACAGACATACGCCAAGTACTTTTTTATTTGATAAAATTTTAAAGAATGAATTACCTAGATTACCTCCACAAACCTTTGGTTACGTAGATGTGAGAGATGTCGCGTTAGCTCACATTCTTGCTTATGAAAATAAAAATGCAGAAGGCAGACATATTCTTTGTACAAAATGTTTAGATGGATTCGAATTAATGGATATAATAAAAAACGTAGACCCTGAAATTAAAGTACCAACTAAGATTGCTCCTATGTGGCAAGTAAAATTATATGCTAGATTTGAAACTACAAAATCATGGTTTGGATATACTCCTGCAATCTCATCTGAGACTGTAAAGGAGTACATGGGGAAAATAACAAATTACGATTCTAGCAAGGCAAAAGATATGCTTGGTTGGAATCCGATGGACATAGAGGATTCTGTCAGAGATACCTTAAATTGGATTAAACATAAACTAAATTAAAGATTTTTACAAACAAGCATTTTAGTATGTGTAGTAAAATTATTTACGCGTTCTTCACTCAATAATTCCAATCCGCATTTATCAATTATTTGTTTAAAATCAACATGCTTTCCAAGACCTAAACGCTTTCTAAAAGGATTCCAAAGAGTTCCTATAATTCCTTTTCTGTCTTTGTAATGATTAACTATTGCTATCAAACCTGAAGATTTAGTAACCCTAATGATTTCTTTGAGAACTACTTCAGGATCTGCCACAACTGCAAGTGTGTGTGCAACGACACAATGGTCAAAATGATTAGTATCAAATTCAAGAACATGAGCATCCATTTGTTGAAAATTAATCTTAGCTGCAAATTCTCCTTTTTCTTGTCTTTTTCGTGCTTTTACTAACATCGGTTCACTATAATCTATAGCTTCTACTTTGACAAAATCAGGTACATGTGTTAATGAAATCCCAGTTCCCACACCTACTTCCAAAATCTTGTCTCCCTGTTTCAAGTTAAGAGAATTGTACATTTTCGAATGACCATCTGCAAAAGAAGGCGCCATAAGTCTATCATAAATTGGCGCATAAAGGCGATAAATGCCGTGTCTATGCTTTCTCTCACTATCTGTCATAATATCATTATAAGTAATGGGTTTATACAGTTAACAGAACATTATCGTGTTCTGACTTGCGATAACACATACCAAATCCCAATAAGTCCAACCAAAAAAATTGCCCCTGAACCAAAGCCTGGATCTGGACCAGTCCATGATGAAGGATCTTGCAAAACTCCATCACCTTTAGTTGATACAAACCAAACAAAATATGTTGAAGATGAAGATGTCAAAAATATAAAAAAAGCTATAATATATTTTACATGATTAGGTAATGTTTTTCCTGTTGCATAATATTCAAACATAGAATTACCAAAATACTTGTTTGTTAATGACCAACGAAAAAGTCTTTCATTAGACAAGGAAAACAAAAATGCTGCAGGTACGGCCCAAGAGACTGTAGGCCAACCAGGAACCCATATTCCAATTATTGCAAATAATACAAAAAGATAACCAACTGAAACAAAAAATTTGCTCTTTAATGGGCTGCTAGATACGCAATACTTTTCTACAATTTCATCTATTGTTTCCAATCTTTTAGAACTAGACATCTTTACAATACTTATATGAATTAGAGTGGCTCATTTAATACTATTTTTAGTCTCCCTAAATTTAAAAAAAGATAATAATTAAACTAAAATAACTGTCTTCGTACCCTTAACTGATATGTTTTCATAGGTTATGAATATTTTGATAGAACAAGTCTCATAACAAATGTCAAAATCATTTTCATATATCATAATTGTCTCTGTTTCTTCCCAAAAATCTGATTTAGCCATTGATTCAAAAATAGTGCATTTAGCTGGACTTACAAGAATAGGATTGGAAAGTGCTGGAAATGTGCTATTCTCTAAAGCCCCGACCAAAAATGACACGTATCGTTCCTCATCATCAATGTTGTAATAACTCATAAATTGAATTTTATAATAATTATTACCTGATTTAATTACATATATTTTGTCCTCAGGCTCGACACGGTGAGTGCTCAATTTGTAATCATACCAATCTAATTTTTCGTCACTAGTCTCTGTGAACTCTTTATTTGGAATATTTACAAGCTCTTCAAAACTTTTATCTTCAATAATAGTTCCTGTTGTATTTTCTGATAAATAAATATCTGTTGTTGAAAATTTTAAATTGAAATTTGAAGAGTCACTCTCCATAAGATTAGACAAGTCAAGATGAGTAAAGTCATTTTCTGACGTGGCATCAATCATCACTGAAAATGTTACGCCATCTGAACTTAATTTGGGAGAAACTTTAGCTTTACCTATATCATTAGAGGTAAAATTACCCTTAGAACAGTCCATCCTTTCATTACCATTATCAATACTGATTCTTAGTTTAGACCATTCCAGAGGTTCCTCAGACTTTGAAAATGATAAATTAAATAGAGAATTATTGCTGTTAGATGTTAGATTGGTTATGGAATCTTTTGCTATGAATTCGTTCTTAGTTCCCAAATCCTCTTCATATGAAACAATAGAATAAATCCATGCTCCAACAATAATTAATATTAATCCAAAAATTGATAAAAGTAGATTTTTCTTATTCAATGTTTTCACTCCGAAATATCCTTGATAAGACGCCTTGAGATTTGAAACTTACATCATCTACAAAAAATGACCTAGCTTTAATTGAAAGAAAATCAATAATGACCACTACTATGAAAATTACAATTAAAAGTGCCATTACCTTGTCATATTGGAAAAACTTAAGATAGGTCGAAATATAATAACCAATTCCACCTGCACCCACAATTCCAATCACTGAGCCATGTCTGACATTATACTCAAACATAAACAATAATTGAGAAATAAGATTATTTGCTGATTCTGGTATTACTACACGTTGTATAATCTCAACCTTACTAAGACCCATCGCCTTAGCTGCATCTAATGGATCTTTAGATATACCTTCAAATGTTTCATATTGAAGTTTGCCTAAGTACCCTACAGTATAGAATGTCATAGCCAATACACCTGAAACTGGACCTAGTCCAACTAAGATTACAAATAAAATTGCCCAAATCAAGCTAGGTAAAGTTCTCATTGCTGATAATAAAATTCTAAAGGGAATTGCAATAGAATCTCTGTATAAATTCCTAGAAGCTAGAGACGCTAAAGGTAAACTTAGAATAAATCCTGCACCTGTTGCAACAAAGGCTATTTTCAATGTTTCCATTATTCCAATATATGCTGGTGAACACAAAAAATCCCAACTTTTCTGACAAGTAGGGTAAGATCTTGCCTCAAGGACTTTCCAATTTGGAGGCCAGAGTGATTCACTGAAGAATGTTCTTAGATTAAGCAAACTATTCTCAATGCCAGTCCAATCACCATCTACCAAATCAATAAATACAAAATAAGTAGTAATAAATACTAATAATAAAAATATTGGATATTTCTTACGAACAACCATTTCCTTATCAATTTTCATCATTAAACTCCTTAAAATTCGAGTACGGCATCCCTTCTTCTTTTTCTAATTTAAAACAACGGTCTGCTAATTTGGCACGTCTTATATTATGCTCAACAATAAGTAAAGTAATTTGATTTGTTTCTACATATTCTTTCATTGTTTCCCACACATTATTAGCTGTTTTATCGTCTAATTCACTAAGAAATTCATCGGCTAAAATAATCTTAGCTCCCTGAACCATAGTTCTAGCAATAGCAACTCTTCTTTGTTGACCTCCAGATAGTCGCTTAATTGGGGTATCTATTTTTTCTGAAAGATTCATCAAATTAATTACCTCCTCAACTTTATCCAAAATTCTCTGCTCATGAAAGCCTAAAATTGAACGGAAAATAGACTCATTACAAATTGCTCCCTCTAAAACATTAAAGAATACTGTTTCATGATTAACTAGCCCTAACTTTTGTGGAATATATCCTATGGCTCCTCTAGTTGGTGGTAAAGAAGAGCCTAAGACCGACAATGAACCACTTAGAGGTTTGACAAGATAGGCTATATTTTTTAGGAAAGTGGTTTTGCCTACTCCTGATTGCCCAACAATTGAAATTATTTCACCACGGCTAATATTGAGATTATCAATTTTTGCTAATATTGATTTAGATGAATAACCTATCTTTAAATCCTCAGCACTGATAACGTTATTCATATTTTCATAAACTTCCGTAATGGCTACTCTATAACCTAATCTGAAATTTCATACTTAGTGTCGTAGTATTGACTAATACCTGGAATTTCTGATATTAAACCACCATAAGAACTAAGATGTGTAATGGCATCAGTTGCAGTTATTCCAGGAGTACCTAGTATATTTTCTAGTATTTCAGTACCTTCTGGAGAATCATTCATTCCAACGAGAGCGTCCTGTACTTTCTTTTGAATTTCTGCATCCATAAAATCAGGATTAAACATTACAGGATGTGAGGGGGCAGAACCATATGATGGTAAGAGAATATAATCTTCTTCAGGAAGACACCATTCTTCATTATCAGAAGCATTTTCATTCCCACAATATCCTGCAACAGTTGAGTCCTTAGCGAAAGCAACATCGCCTACTCCTTCGGATAAGCATCTTACTGCACCAGAGTAACTGTAGTAAGTTGTTCCAGATTCAGGAATACTTGCATCCTCATTGAAGAAATTGTAAACAGTGTTTCTTAGAGATTCAATATCGTCAACATCTCCTACTACGTCTGCATAACCATTACCAATTAGGAATCCCATAGGCAATAACATACCTGCAGATTTCAACCATCCAGTATGGCAAGAGGTTTTTCCCTCTAATAATGCGAAAGGATCTGTAGTTTCATCATCATCCAAGTAAGCATTTGCCATTTCGGAATCTTTCAAAACGACCGCGTGAGCATTATAGAAAGCTCGACCATCACTCTTTTGATCAGCAGCTATTGTTTCAAGCCCATATTGTTGCCAACCAACCCATGCAGCAGCACCATCCATGAATGCTATATGGGCATTACCAAATCTTAAGGCTTCTATGATTGAACCTTCTGAAGTTATGGGATACAACTTAACATCCATATCAAGTTCTTTAGCTAGATAATCTGCCATAACTTGTGGATTCTCATCGGGATTCTCATAATCTTCTTTTACTTCATATGCGATTATTAATTTTTGTTTTTGAGTTTTGTCCTCATCATCGCCATCTAAACAACCTGTAAAACTAGTTAGAACAAACAGCATTGCGAGCATATATACACTTGTTTTTTTTAACATTTTCCACTTTCCTAAATTTAGGTTTCCCTAATTTAGGGTAGCCTAAAAAAAGGAGAGTATATATAATTTAGGGTAGCCTAAATTTATAAAAGTATATTTTTTTATAAGACAATATGTCTCTCGAAACATGGCTGGGATGGATGCTTTATCTGAAAGTGCTGAAATGATGATTAAAAATATAAATCAACTAGCTGCAGATGAAAAAAGAGTAAGAACTTCTGATCTTGCATTAAAAACTGAATTGAAGCCCGCGACAGTTACCGAAATGATACAACGTTTAGGAGATTTAGGTCTTGTAGATTATGAACCATATCATGGTGTGCACCTGACCAAACAAGGTCAACATGTAGCAGACGTAATTGAACATCGCTTTAACATTCTTGAACGTTTTTTAACTGAAATACTTGGTGTAGAAGGCGAAGAAGCTTCTGAAGTGGCATGCAGAATGGAACATGTTTTAACAAGAGATGTAGAGCACAAGCTTACTACTTTCTTAGGAGTCGATCCTCAAAAAGAATCTGAACTCTTTTGTCACAAAATAAATATTGAAGATAATCAAAAACTCAAATATTTACCATTAAGTAATTTTGAAAAAGGCAAGACTGGCACAGTTAAAATAATATTTGAAGATAATGAACTATCAAAAATATTAGAAGATAAAGGGATTAAACCTGGTAACAAATTAATGCTTAAAGAGTCAGATAACAAAATTTACAATATAGAAACTGATGAAGGCAATTTCACACTTGATAGAGAGACTGCAGCTAAAATTATTGTTCAGAACTGATGGCTTCAAAAGGAATTTTATACATTATCATTAGCGGCGTAAATGAATACAAAAGAGCTGCTGAAGCTTTAAGGATGGCTGAATACCAGGCTGGAGATGGCCGGAATATAGCCTTAATGTTGCAAGGTGAAGGTGTTGAATGGCTTGAGGAAGGAAATGAAAACTTTAGAAAAGAAATACAGGTTTCTATAGGCGTTATACATGAATTAGGAAGTCCTGTTTTTCTTTGTGGAGCCTCATTAAATGAAAGAGGTTTGACGCCCACAATGGGTGAGTATAAATTTACAACCTCTTCGGCGCCTAAAAGAATCAATCAAGTTGTTGACAAAGGATGGCAGCTGGCCGTTTTTTAGAATTTAGAAAAAAGATTCAAAGTTGTTTGTGTAATTCTTCACACCAACTTTCTATTCTCTCGTCTGTCATTTCTCCTTGATTGTCTTCATCTAATGATAAACCACACCATTGACCATCAATAACTCCCTTGGATTCATCAAAATCATATCCCTCTGTTGATGTAAAACCTAAAGCTACACCTCCGCCTTCAATCATTCTTTCGTAAACCATACCCATTCCATCCTGGAAAGTATCAGGATAACCTAATTGATCGCCTTGTCCAAATATGGCAAATTTCACCCCCTTGAAATCCATGCCTTCCATGTCGTCTAAAAGATCAATCCAATCATCCTGAGCTTCACCTACATACCATGTTGAAATACCTAAAAGTAAAAAATCATATCCAAGTAAATCGTCTGGCTCAAGTGAACTTACATCTTGCACTGTGCAGTCATGATCACTAAAATTCTCTGAGATTAACTCTGCAGCAGTTTCAGTATTGCCTGTACTTGACCCGTAAAATATTCCTATTTTCATACAAATGCCTCTTTATGTTCAATTATTATCTTGCACTCTATTTGTAAGTTGCGGACATGTGCACCTATCAAAAAGACTATAACTAGACCTCTAATGCAAAAAATATAGCTGCAATTATTTTGTTAATTGGCTATGGGAAATAAAAAAATGAGTACGATTCAAGTAACAGACATGAATTTTCAAGATACCGTTAACGGCAATGACCTCATTCTAGTTGATTTCTGGGCGCCCTGGTGTGGCCCCTGTAAAGCTCTAGGACCTGTCTTGGAAGAAATTGCTTCTGAAAATAGCAATGTAATTATAGCTAAAATGAATACTGATGAGAATCCAAATACCTCATCTCAACATGGGATTATGTCTATACCAACAATGATGATTTTCAAGAATGGTAAACTAGTAGATCGATTAGTTGGCGCTATGCCTAAAGATGCAATTATGCAAAAATTAGAACCTCATTTCTAAGAAACTAAGTCTAACGTCAGAATTATTTAACTCTTTAACCAAAGAATCCGTATCATAGTTAGTTAAATTGCAAACTAAAGTATATACCTCATACATTTTATGAAAACTACTAACTTCTATTTTTGAATGATTTTCATATTTAGTTACACTTACATTCAAAATTTTTGGAATTGGGATTCCACCTTCACGTGGTTCGCCAGTTAATAAAGAGCCAATATCTTCTTTACGGAAACCTCCGCCATCAATAACTAAATGATCTCCATAAATCATCAACCATCTACCATCTACTTGTGTGTCCTTCCATGCCAAATTAGCTGGAAGAGGGGGGCCATCTGTAATGATTTCTTTTTTTTCACCCCAATTGTCACCGTTCCAAACATTATTCCCTAATAAAAAACTTATAGGCAGCCAATCTTCTCCATCCCAGAATCTTGCATCTTTAGACAAATTTCCTTTACCTAGATCCTCTATTAATCTCTCTTCAGAAATTGGACCGTAAACTTCATCCTCTACTTTGACCAAATACTCCTGTTTAATCTCTGAATCATTCATTACAAACCTAATAATCTTGGTAATTCACGCATGTTTGTAAAGGGTTCGGCGCCAGCCTCAACTATTTCTTTTTTTGAACTCATTTTTACTAAGCCAAGAACACGTATTCCTGCTCTAACTGCAGCAGTAATACCCGGAATACTATCCTCAATAATTACACATTCTTCTTTTGAAAATCCCATTTTATCTACAGCATACAAAAATAAATCTGGAGCAGGTTTAGGGTATTTGACCTCAGAAGCTGTATACACTTTGCCCTGAAAATACTTGTAAAGTCCTGTTATTTTCAGTGAATTTTCAACATGCCCTGGCCGTCCATTCGAAGCTACACAAGTTGGTATTTTCAAAGAATCTAATACTTCTGAAATTCCATCCATAGGAACTAAATCGTATTTGTAAGCATTAGATACATTTTGCACCAACCTAGGAACCCAATCCTCAGGTAAATCCTTTCCGGATATTTCTTTCATACCATAAACAACAGCATCAATTGTCTTACCGCCCCATAAACTAGTTGCTTCCTCCCAAGTCATTTTTATTCCAAGCTCATCTGCCATTTCAGCTATAACTTTATTAGTCAAAGGTTCACTATCTACCAACGTCCCATCACAATCAAATATTATACAATTAACTTTATTCAATAAACAGTCACATCCGATGATTTCATTATTTCACGTAGAAAAGAGGTAGCATAAGTGCCCTTGTGTAACCAGAAACTAAAAATTGGGCCTTCTGAATCAAAATCAACTTCAATGTCATTATATTTTTGAAATAATGGCCTATACATTCCATAGGATGATAATTCCGGTATTTCATCAATTACAAAATCTCCAAATTTCACTCCAAATTCATCCATTACTTCTTTTTCCAATTCACCCTGTATTCCTTTTGAAAAAGAACTCTTAGCGCCAGGCAATAATCCAGCTACCCAAGCTTTACCTTCACGGCACCTTTTTGATAATTTAGATTGATTTCTTTTAGTAACTTCAATTGTAACTCTTTGATCTGGACCTCCATATCCATCTGCAGGCATAACATAATCTCCAATTTGAGGTAAACAAGCATCTATACCTTCTCTTATTCTCATATCAAGAACTTTATTGAAAATTAGACTTTGATACCCATGTACTAACATTTTAGATAAAGTTTCAGGAAGTTGAAGAATGGCACCAGTATAATCATCTGCATTCCTGGACAAATGACCTAAGAGTTGCCTTTCAAACAACATATGTGGAGGAAATTTTTCTAGAGATTTGACGAAATCTCTAGTTCTGGATAAATATTCGCGACCTTCATGGTCCGCAAAATTTGGTGAACCAAGAGTAAGGTAATCTAAAACGGCGCCCTCATAATCACCATGTACTATTTTTTCTCCAACTATATGAGTTATCGGCCTTACAGCTCCAAATCTTTGTACGCCAAAATAATTAGGGAAAAATCCTTTCAAATCTGAAAAAATATTATTTATATCATTTCCATTATTTTCTGAATTTGTTATTTTTATTCTAAATTTATTTCCTACTAAATTACCTAAGCGAATAGGCTTTATTGAACTGTGTAAGAATTCTACTTTTATATTTTCGAAATCAATTTTAGACAAATTGTCTGCAGACGTTTTAATTGAAAAATGTTGAGTGGTGATTGCTCTCTTATCTTTTGTTCCTGCAAATCCTATAGATTTTTGACCTATATTCAACTTGCGAGATAATTCCTTTACTAAAACATGTGTGTCCCAATTTTTAGCTCTAATTTTTACTATCTGATGCTTACCATTAGAACTATCCTGCATCCAAATCCAATGTGAACGGCCAGGTATAGAAACTATTTCCTCAACCTCAAAGTCATCCGATTGCTTTCTAAGTTTACCACCTATACCGGGGGTCTTTGAAAAAAAAGACTCTGAGCCAACAACATGTTGACTAACTGCACTCATTCACTTTGAAATCGCTTTACTAGTGATTTTTATATCTGCGATTATTTTCTCAACAGCTTTCAAAATTGAAGCTTTTGGTGTACCTTTTTTTGTACGAACATAAAATTTAGGATTATCTAGTACTATGTGGCCCATGTAGTAAGAAGCATATTCAACATTTGAATTTGCAAGTGTATGATTCATAAGAGGTCCAAGCAGAGTCTCACTTGCACCATGAATTTCAAACTCCAATTCATTTTTAGTTTTGTTTACCACTGTAACTTCCATAGAATTGCATGGACAAAAAGGGTCATTATAAAGATTGGGCAATTTCAATTGCTTTGATTCTTACGTCAAGAGGAGCATTTGTTTTAATTCCTAGAGGGGAAAAAATGCTACTACTCGCAAAAAAACCTTCCTTCTCTAAACATTCTACTATTCTTATTTTTTTAGGAGTTTGACCTATTTGTGCAGCTCTTGCTATATCATTTATATCGAATAAACCAGGAGGTCCATTAGCTTCTTTCTTTAATATCTCAAAAAATTTACCTAATTGTCCCTCACAATTTTCTGGAACGAAGGCTGAATTGATTATTTTCTCCATCCAAATTGGACCTGCTGAATCTACAATCTCTTCATCTAAAACTTCCATATCATAACTAAGCCATTTCAGCTGAATATCTTTCTCCTTAATAATTCTTAGAAAAACACGTAAATGATGACCTTCTGAATAAGATAATAATGGTTCAATACTTCTGTTGTATTTTCTAGCTAACGTCTCAATTCTACCTAATAATATCCTTATTCCTACTTCTTTTGCAGCTACTTTTTTCATTGAATAAGAACCATATCTTTTGAAGCAAATTGATGGCTTTGCCCCACAAAGAACTGCAGTATCTGTAGCTGCTATGCCTAAAATTCCTCCATTTGCCACATTTTCAATTACTGATTCTAAATATGGCGCAGGTGTACCAAAAGGATCAATATCTATCCAATCATATTTTTTTTCCTTTACCTGATTCTGAACATCATCATGAAATACTTTTGAATTAATATTATTTAATTTTAAATTATTCTTTATTGTCTCTATTGCTAATTTAGAAGTATCACAAAATTCAACATTAAAATTGCACTCTAACGCAAGTCTAATGCCTCTGATACCTGAGGCAGCCATACCATCTAGAAATAATCCTTTGAATTTTAATTTTTTTGCAAACTCTACATTTAAATCCCTGCTAAATTTCATAGAGGGATTGTAAAAAACCCCCTTGATTTTTCCTGGACCCTTCTCTTTACCTGAAAGATTTGCTCTAAAGTTTGCCTTACCTTCTTGATGCTCGATCAAACCATTCCAGTTTTCAATATATTGACTGCTTTTGAAGGTAAAATTGCAGAATTAATCGGAGTTACTTCAAGAGTTCGTAAATCATCTCGTTTTCTAATTGATTGGAGTAATGGATTTCTAGAACGTTTGTGCATTGTTATTAGCATAGGTTTACCGCACTTTAATGCCTCTTTGAGAACTGCACTAAATTCCTTTGATTCTGAAACTAATTTTCCTACCTCATCAACTAAAATTAAATCTGATTCTTCAATAGCCTTCTCAACTGAAGCCGTTGCAATTCTATTAACTGCATCAAGCCTAATTCCTAATGGGGTAGATTCTGGATTTCGCCCTGGAACTTTTGGTTTAACATCCCATCTTACAGAAGCAGACAATTCCTCCTCCCCAGTTATAAAATTTTTAAGATTATAACCTATAATTTCTCCCTCTTCTTCTATAGGATGTGTAGTAAATCCACCTATACTGAATTTTTCTTCAACCATTTTGGCTATTCTCAGAACAGTTTTGGTTTTACCAGTGCCTGGCTGACCAGAGATAGCTACTTTTACAGGAACCATGTAGAATGCCTTAATTAGAAAGTCGATATAAGTATTTATGCCTATGATTCATATTCTAGACGTTCTGGACAGCTCTTCCTTCGTGAACAGCTATTACACTTACCTGCCCTTTTGTGATTTCTGTGTGCTTCCATTTTTCCAGTCATAATATCATTCATTTCTTCCAATTTATCAATTACAAGATTTTTTAACTTTC
>Ga0066862_10000738_pt1 | contig 13236 bp, 11 predicted proteins | sample ETN02SmetaG_FD_66431 | JGI IMG/M metagenome (GOLD analysis project Ga0066862, IMG submission 66431) | Marine microbial and viral communities from oxygen minimum zone, Eastern Pacific Ocean - ETNP2014F10-02SV255 | ecosystem: Environmental > Aquatic > Marine > Oceanic ... | reverse complement strand
GGCACGGGCCGGGAATTGGTTGAATTCTTTCTGACCGCTGGCCCTGTGGCGGGTTTAGTTAATATGGGTGTTGCCATAATTATATGGAGTATTGTACTGGCCATATGTTTTGAATTAGCTCGGAGAGAAAGACATTATGAATATCGATCTTTCATCCAGGGATTATTAGGGAAGGCCTGGATTAGTTATGAAGTACTTTATCTGGTTGGATTAATATTGGTTGTATCCGTTATGGGATCGGCCTCCGGAGAAATCATCCATGAAATGTTTGGTATTTCAAATTTGATGGGCATTATCCTTATGATGACCTTGGTAGGCATGATTGTTTTCTTTGGGACCACATTGATTGAAAAATTACTCTCCTTTTGGTCCATTATTTTATACGGTGTTTTTGTCATAATGTTTTTGGTCGTGTATATCCTTTATGGAGATGCCATTGGATCCAGTTTTAATCAGCAACCATCAGATACTAGTTGGACAATGGGTGGTATTAAATATGCAGCCTATAATATCGGTCTGGTCCCCGGCATTCTATTTTGTATCCGTCATATTAAAACTCGCGAAGAGGCAATCATATCTGGGCTGTTAGCTGGCGCCATTGGTATGATTCCGGCTGTATTTATGTTTTTTGCCATGCTGAGCCAATATCCAAATGTATTAAATGCATCTGTACCTGTAAATGCTGTATTAGACAAAATTGGTTGGGACTGGTTTAAACTCATTTTTCAGATTGTTCTCTTTGGAACTTTTATTGAAACTGGGGTTGGTTTAATTCATGGGTTTAATGAAAGAATAGCATCTGTCTATACGGCATTATCAAACCAATGGCGATCTGCAATCGGATTAGTTCTTTTAATTGTTTCAATATTTATTGCCAATGCAGTTGGTCTTGTGGGACTGATTGCCAAGGGGTATGGTGGATTAACTTGGGCTTACTGGATTATATTTGTTATCCCTGTTTTAACTATTGGCGTTCGGAAAATCTTGAAGCCGACATTCACCCAGTAGTAGGGTTTTTTGTTTGTGGGAATAAAACGGCGACCATTCGTCTTCCAGCCAATTAAAAATAGAAGAGTCTACATGAGCCTCATAACCTGATTGGAGCTTTATTGATTCTAAGCGGGGTTTTATTTGTGGACTTAAGTCAGTTTGATAACCCGATGAGTGGGTTTATTTATACTGAAACGCCTCTTCTAATGGTACATCAAAAACATTAGCTATTCGAAATGCAAGTTCAAGTGATGGTGAATACTTTTGAGCTTCAAGTGCAATAATCGTTTGTCGTGTTACACTTGCTTTTTCAGCTAACTCTGCCTGAGTCATTTCATTTGCCTCAAATCGCAATCGGCGAATTTGATTCTTAATTCTTTGTTCTTTCATTTAGATGCTTTTTCTATAATTAAATATCTGAGATAAGGATTTTCCAGTTGAAGACAAAAGTGCTATGATAAGCAATAACATAGCTATCATTGGAGCGGTAAAATCAGTCAATCGTACTTGATTGATTGGATTAAAAACAATTAGGTAAATCAGGAGGTAAATAGATACCTGAGATATGATGTTGCTTATTCTATAACTTTTCAGTTCGTAAATATAATCCCGTTCATCTTTTTCTTCCTTTTTTGTAAGGGTGTTAATAGCTCCAAAAACAAATACAGAGTAAAAAATAGAAATTATAATTGAAGTCGCGATTATGCCAACTAATGCATCGCTATATAACTGACCGTCAATTATTAAAGGAAATATTTTAGGGAAAAAATAAATTGACACTATTATATCTAATATTAACTCTGCCCAGATATTCAATTCTCTATTTGAATAATTATTCAGAAATTTCATTTAACTCATCCTTTTTCTTATTAATTAATAATTATAATGTAAGAAATATATTACATATTGACTAATATATATTACATTAGTGCTACTCTCCCGAAGCCACGCATTTGCGGACTATAATTTTTTTTGATTAAATCGACGCTAATTCGTCCTTTAACTAATTTAAGGTAGAAGAAGCTGCATGAGGCTCATAATCCGATGGGTGGATTATTTATCTAAATTCCATTTAGGTTGAAAGAGATTTTTCCCTTCAAACAATTTTGTTCCATTAACGTAGCTATAATATTTTCTGCACTCGCAGGAGAGATACTCAATATCGATGGGTTGAAATTCCCGTTTGGCTTCCGGCCAGTATTCTTTTTGCAGCTTGATCATTTGGTCGCACGTTTGCTGATGATCGTCTAAATCAAAATGTGTCTGAAGCCGATCCAGGTAAGCTACCGCACCAATGCCTGTGGGAACATGGCTTCCTGGATCAATCACGTCAGGACGAAACCAGGCTAAATCAATGATAGCCATAAAAATCGGAAAATCGTTTTGCATTCTAAATAGATCATTCACTCCGTTGGTAGCTTTGATCACATCACCTTGAGCTCCAGTGATAGTCTCCGTTAATAATTCTTTGATTTTTCCAAAAAGTATAGTGGCCGCGTCTAACCGTGAGTATTGTGTCCCTTCCCAATGCACCGGTTCAACAGGGTAAGCCGTAACGTTACACCAGGGCTCAAGGGTTTCCAGTTTTTTACGTAATTCTTCGGGCTTAGAAAGGATGTTTGTCGACAATTTGTCCAGGGTCTGCTGCCTATTGCACCAGCGAGAGAAAAACAAGGCTTGAATCAAGGTTGGCAAATCTTGTTCTAAGTTTTTTGCAAAGCGAAGGATAGCTATGCTGCCTCGATCATCTTCCCTAAATACATTCAGGAAACGTCCCTTTTGAAAAATGGGGTCCTCCGTCCATGGAGCCGGAGTTCCACTTCCTCTTGCTAAACGAATATTTTCTCGTTCCCGGCAAAAATCAAAAAAAGCAGATACAGGATCTTTGAGAATTAATCCATCAAGTGCCGTGGCATAAGGGTTGTGAAATTCATTCATTTAAGTAGCAATTATAAAACAACAAGCCAATTTAAAATAGAAGAGATGTCGAACTCGTAACCCGATTGATAGATGTTTTTAATTAAAAGAAAGATTCTTAATTAAATTAAGTAATCTGAATAAACTGCGGTATACTCCCCGCTCAATAACTTATAATTATTAATACTGATCTTTAATATGAGTCATACAAAAACTGAAAACAGAGAATCTTTTTTAAATTTTTCGTTAAAAGGTGAACTAATAAAAGCTATCAAAGAGCTAGGCTTTGATCATGCAACGCCTATTCAGAGAAAAGTTATTCCACATTTAATGTCTTCTGATCAAGATTTGATTGCTTCTGCCCAGACTGGTACAGGAAAGACAGCTGCATTTGGCTTACCTTTATTAGATGCGACCAATACAAGAGACACTAACGTTCAAACACTCATTTTATGTCCTACGCGAGAGCTTTGTATTCAAATCACAAATGACCTATTAGGTTATTCCAAATATTTGAAGATGGTAAATATCTTAGCAGTCTATGGAGGGGCCAAAATTGAAAAACAAATAAGATCTCTAAAAAAAGGGCCTCAAATTGTTGTTGGTACTCCAGGTAGGACAAAGGATCTAATTAGAAGAAAAAAATTGTTTGTTGGAAAAATCAAACGTTTGATTTTAGATGAAGCAGACGAAATGCTATCAATGGGATTTAAAGATGATCTTGAAGCAATCATTCATTCAACATCAAAGAATAAACAAATTTTACTTTTTTCAGCAACAATGACCCCTAAGGTTGTTGCGATTACAAAAAGATACATGAAAAACTCTTTAGAGATAGCTGTTGCGCGCGTAAACCGGGCTGCTGACAATGTTCAGCATTTATTTTATATGGTACAAGCAAAAGACAGATACGAAGTAGTAAAACGAATTGCAGATATGAATCCAGATATATATGGAATTGTATTTTGTCGTACACGCAGGGAAACCAAAGAAGTTGCCAATAAACTAATGAATGATCATTACAATGCGGATACTATACATGGGGATTTAACTCAAGCTGAGAGAGATGATGTTATGAGGCGTTTTAGAAAACGTCAATTGCAGATCTTAGTAGCAACAGATGTAGCCGCCCGTGGATTAGATGTTGAAGATTTAACTCATGTGATTAATTATAATTTGCCGGATGATGATGAAATATATATCCACAGAAGTGGAAGGACTGGTAGAGCAGGAAAGAAGGGCGTATCAATGGTTATTATCCATGGACGTGAAATAAGAAAATTAAAAGATATAGAAAGAATGTCTGGCATATCCTTTACAAAGAAAGATGTTCCAAATGGATTAGACATATGTAAGAAACGTTTGTATGCACTTATTGACAAAATTGAAAAAGTCAATGTTAATGAAGAGCAAATAGAGCCATTTTTGCCATATATTTATGAGAAACTAAATTGGCTGGATAGAGAAAAACTCATTAAGCACTTTGTATCGACTGAATTCAATAGATATTTATCATATTACAAAAATTCAAAAGATATAAACGTGGAAGCCTATGAGAAGGGAAACACTAAAAGGAAAAAAAGGAATCGAAGAAAATTCTTTAATTCAAAAAAAAGTAATAGAAAAAACAAATGGAATAAAAGAAAAAGAACAAAATAATTGCACTTTTATTCTTTAATCAAAATAATTAAATAGAGTTACCTCTTTCACAACATCAAGCCCCACACTCGTGGGGTTTTTTTGTTTGTGGGAGGATGGGTAGATTTAGGAATGATTAGATGTTTATTATTGCTTTTTATTGGGTTGGCTTCTATTGGCTGTAACAGGAAGAATATGAAAAAAGGCATATATGAACAAGGCAATTACATAAATGAAAAAAACGATAAAATAAATACTTTTTATATATATGATTTTGTTCCAGAAGAAAAAATAAAAATGCATGCAATGAAAACTGAGCATACCATCGGAAGTAGGACAGCTAATTATTATTTTTCATATAACGCAAATATACCAAACCAGGCTCTTGTATTAGCTGAAAGTCTATCTGAAGCTAATAAACTTATTGATGATTATTCTTATGGCATAAAATATGCTTTTATCAGAAATCAAGCTGGTGAGATAAAATTTGTGGATTGTTCTGAATCGCCAGATGATGAACTATGCACACCAGATTAAATTATTATGGCTGTATTGATTGGCTTAATAGTCATGTTTTACATGGAATCAAAAAAGAATGTCATTGCTTCTTCTGACGAGGAAGAATGAAATTATTTTAAATACATTAAGCCCCACCTCCGTGGGGTTTTTTGTTTGTGGGATGATGGATAGATTCCACATGTTTGAATGAATAATAAAGGAAAGGAATTATGGAAATGATATTAATCGTTCCATTCTTCGGCTACGGCGCATAGCTGAACCGTTAGGCAGCAAAAAATCATAGCAATCAAAAGGAGTAAGTATGGACGTTTCTAAGTTGAAGGCAGGTGACAACCACTATATGGCGTATGTTGGGCCCCCTACCCAATATGATTTCATGGGCGCCACACAGTTTCGTTTACTCTCTACCTTAGGTCTTCGTGCAAATCATTCCTTGCTGGATTTTGGGTGTGGTTCACTTCGTGCTGGCAGATTATTTCTCACTTATCTAGATGAGGGGGCGTACTTCGGAATAGAGCCAAACAAATGGTTGATCGAAGATGCTATCAAGAATCAGATCGGAAAAGACCTGGCCACACTGAAGAAGCCGCATTTTGATCACAACGGCGACTTCAAAACTGATGTCTTTTCCCAACAGTTTGATTTCATTATCGCTCAATCTATTTTCTCTCACACTGGTAGCGATCTTATCACTACTGCTTTGAGCAATTTTAAAGAATCGTTGAAACCAAATGGTCTTATCGCTGCCACCTTTATTGAAGGAATTACAGACTTTGATGGTAGAGGTTGGGTATATCCTGGTTGCGTTAATTATCGGTCTTCAACTATAAGACGGTTTGCTGAAGAAGCTGGTTGTTTTGTCATCCGAATTCCGTGGTATCACCCCAGACAAACGTGGTATGTCTTTTCAAAGGAAAAACATCGGCTCCCCAATAAAGCGATGTTGCGCCATTTGAGTGGTGCGGTCCTGTTTGAGCAGGAGTTCGATGAAAGCTGGAAACGAAGCAAGAAGATCATGCATTTATTCAAGAGTTATTTGAAACAACTTTTACCTCGACCGATTAAGAACGGCCTCAAAAAATTGATGGCAAATAGAGTGAACAATCGGTAAAAATGCCTAACAAAGCGCTCCACCTGACTGCTATTCCGAAGCGCTCCATAGCGGCAGGTGAGCTTGGGCGTTAGCAAACATGATAGAAAACACACTAAAAAAATGAGCAAAATAACAAGGAGAGATTTTATTAATGGAACTTTAATGGCAGCAGGAGCCTCCATGCTTCCATTTGGACGTACAGGTGGCGCTATTTTGGACAAACTCTATCCATTGTATTACCCTCCATCACTCACAGGACTTAGGGGAAGTCACCCAGGATCTCACACTCACTCACATGCCAGAGCATGGGATAAGAAATCAGATTGGGGACCAACTACTGAATTAAAAGAAACCTATGATTTGGTTGTAGTTGGCGGTGGGATCAGCGGACTAGCAGCCGCATATTTCTACCAGCAAAAACACGGAAAAGATAAGAAGGTACTTATCCTAGACAATCATGATGATTTTGGAGGGCACGCCAAACGGAATGAACATACGGTTAATGGCAAATTACGATTAGCCCATGGTGGTTCACAATCTATCGTAGAACCAAAACATGGTAGTGAGATCGTACATGCTCTGTTGAAAGATATAGGTGTAGACATCAAGCGATTTGATAGGGCCTACGATCGTGGGTTCTATAAAAGGAATAATTTAGGCGCCGTTACATACTTCAATGAAAAAACATTTGGCGAAGACAAAGTGGTCAGGCATCCATATTGTAATTATCCAAATTATGTAGAAGGGATAGTAATGGGTGGAAAACTATCCAACGAAGAAGCTGCACACCAAGCTCCATTAAGTGAAAAAGGCAAAGAACAATTACTTCGGGTATTAAATGGCGGACTGCATGCGATAGATGTGCCCGAAGAGGAAATGGAAGATTACATATATTCTACTTCCTACTTCGATTATTTAAAAAATACCTTAGGCGTTGATGACCCCGGTATATTGAAAATGGCCAGGAATTCAGGTTTAGACTGGGCGCTTACAGGAACAGACTTAATGACCATAGGAACAGCCAAGAGCTGTGGAGCCCTTGGTTTTACTCCTAAAGCAGTATTCGATGAAGACAATCCATACATTTATCATTTTCCAGATGGCAATGCCGGTATCACTCGTGCGTTGGTGAAAAAGATGATTTCCGATGTAGCAGTAGGTAACAACGCTGAAGAACTTGTTTTATCCAAGTTCAACTATGCCGAGTTGGACAAAGTCAGTAATGCTGTACGCATCAGACTAAACAGTACGGTTGTTAATGTAAGGCATGGTGGTGACCCAAAAAATTCGAGTGAAGTATTTGTAAAATATATCAATGACAACAAGTCGCATCAGGTAAAAGGTAAAAATGTGGTGATGGCATGTTATAACATGATGATTCCACATATCGTTTCTGGCCTTCCAGAAGAACAAGCGGCTGCATTGAGACTTCAGAATAAAAGCCCGTTGCAATACACTACTGTGGGCTTAAGGAAATGGAGGGCGATGAAAGAAATGGAGATTGGACTGGCTATGTCACCCGGAAATATGCACCAAGTAGTTTTCATGGACTTTCCGGTAAGTATAGGCGGTTATGAGTATACCAAGACACCAGACGACCCTTGTATTGTTCATATGATAAACTGTCCATATGGAGAAACCATTGGTGCGCCAGCACTTGAGCAATATCGCGAAGCACGATTCAAAATGCTAGGTTTGCAATTCAAAGACTACGAAGAGGAAATCAGAGCACATTTTAATGGAATGCTCCCGAAGAAATTATTTGATTTCGACAGAGATGTCGAGAGTATTACTGTCAATCGGTGGGCCCATGGTTACACTGTGGGCGGTCCAGAAGGTTCTGTAAAAAAAGGACGGCAACCATTTGGCCGAATTGCCATTGCCAATTGCGACTCTGGCCCCAGTGCTGATGCAAAAACTGCAATCGATATGGCATCAAGAGCTGTAAACGAATTGGGATAACAGATACTGCTAATTACAGTCATGAGTAAATCAAAATCACAACAATGAATAAGCGGTATTAAAACAATCGCATATTCTTTACCTACACACATAGTAAGGTAATTTTTTGTAGATAGGTCGGTCTCATAACCTAATCGGAGAGTTTTTGATCCAAATCGGGGTTTATATATTTTAACTTAGGTCAGTCTCATAACCCGATGGGTGTAGGGTTAGTATAATATTTAAATTATTTTCAGGAAACTATTTAAAGGTCATACATCAATGTTTCTACGTGCACTTAGTCTTGCCAAGGTACCTGTATTGATAGCCATCTTTGTCACACCAATTCGCTTTTTCCTTGAATTGGCTGGATTACCTGAGAATGTTATTTTCATTATTGGACTACTCTGGCTTACTTTGGCATTTGCCGTTTACTGGGGAATAAAATTATATAATGAAAAACAACCATACCTATTACTCCTTTTAAGTTTAATTATATTTTCACCCGTTTCGAGGTTTACAGTTTTTGTTGTCTGGTGGATTGATACTAAATGGTCAATAGGAACTCATTATGGTCTTCATTTTGATAATTGGGTACAGGCACTTTTAAATCACGTAGTTTACGGAGCTCTCGTTCAAATCATCCCCGGGTTTTTATTAGGTTCAATGACGCTTGCTATTATGCGGTACAGGAAATCTGTAACGAAGTAAACCAATAATATAAAAAATGAAGAAGTTGTATAAATCGACGCTCATTCGTCCTCCAGCCAATTTAAAATAGAAGAAACTGCGTGAGTCTCATAACCTGATTGGAGCTTTATTGATTCTAAGCGGGGTTTTTTGTTTGTGGGAGGATGGGTAGATTTGGTAATGGTTAGGTATATATCAGTAATATTGTTTATTGGATTGGTCTTTTGGAGTTGTGAAGATAATGGTGAATGTATAGATGAATCAAAAATATCCAATAATTCTTGTTATGAAATCTATGCTCCAGTTTGTGGCTGTGATGGAGAAACTTATTCAAATGATTGCTATGCTGAAAATGCAGGTATCACAGAATGGACTGAAGGCGAGTGTGAATAAAAAACCAGAATTACATCAAGCCCCACATTTGTGGAGTTTTTTGTTTGTGTGGGATAGTGTTAGATTTATTTAATGATTAATGGTTATTTAATTAGATATGTTTTTTGGTTTTGCAAGAAGGTATAAAACTGTATAAGTAAAAAATCCGATCGATATAATTAACAGGAGGTAAAATGGCCAAGCGGGCATTAACCTTGAGAAATTGGCACCCTCAGGTGGATACTTTGTGAACATATAATTTGAGTTCAGCAAATAATTCACCGCAACAATTACAATAAAGATTAATGCAGTATTGCGGACTGCACTTAAATAGTCATTAAAACCGGGCCTGTAGCCCCTGCGGAGGCAGCGAATACCGAAATAGAGTAATAGAGCGTGGTGACTATAGTATCTTAAAATTACATACCATACTTCATGGCCAGTCAGGTTCGTGTTTAAAAAAGCAGCGGCAGCACACCACAGTCCAGCAAAAAATATCCATGTGTCCAGTTTATCAAAACGGTTAATTGCATAGAGGCATATACTGAGACTCGTGATGTAAGAAAATTCTAACGGCAATGATTTAGTAATATGCCATTGATGATTCCAGATAGTTGCTGTTTGAAAAATTGCTTCAATAACCAGTGGGGATACTGCGAGATATCTATCCACTTTATTCAATTCTGATTTCTCGTTTAAATCAGCATATATCAACAACAAAAGAACAATAAAAATGGCACTTACTGTATAAATGATATGATTAACTGGTAAGTCTTTCATGACATCCAGGATAGATGAAATTAGATTCATGGTATTGTTAGTAATTCTCTACCTGAAAGGATAGGTAAAATTATGGTAAAACATGTAAATCATTTTATTATGGAATAAAATATTAATGGACTGTTATTGGTTTTACTAGTGGTTAATAGTATCCAATCAACTCTGGCTGTCCATATAGAAGAATACCAAAGATCCTCATAACCCGACGGGTGGAATATCGCTTAGATTCTAAGGAAATTATATTTGCATAAATTGTTAATTGTTAGATGATATTAAGACGAATACAGATTATATAGGTAGAGATTTTAGGAAATAGTTAATATTGTGGAGATAATTACTCATGATCGTGTGGTCAATAACTCAAAGTAAGTTCTCCTTCCCTCTAGAAAATAAATGAAATTATTAAGATACAGTTTAATTGTCTTGGCCTGTTCTTTGCAGGCCCAGGTCGCATCCAGTATCAATGGTTTTGTACGCGATGATTCTAATGGCGAACCTTTGGGATATGCCAATGTTTTCATTAAAGAGACCGGCATGGGTGCAGCATCTGCTATGGATGGATATTTTGTAATTAGCAATGTACCGGCAGGAAAATATGAGATTGCTGTTTCTATTATTGGATATGAGATGGAGACTGACCAGATTGAAATTATTTCCGGAGAAAATATACGTCTTGAGTTCCGGCTGCAGCGGACCGTTATCGAAGGCCAGACGGTGGATGTTTTTGGTGAAGCTCAAAAAATGCGTCAGATGGTTGAACCCAGCCGTATTACTCTTGATCTTCGTACCATTGAAACTGCACCGGCCTTTATTGAGCCTGATCTTTTTCGAACTGTTCAAATGCTTCCTGGGGTCCAGACCTTGAACGATTTTTCCAGTGCTCTTTACGTGCGGGGCAGTACTCCGGACCAGAACCTGATCATGCTCGATGGTATTACGGTATATAACCCTTACCACCTTGGTGGAATTTTTTCTACCTTTAATACCGATGCCATCAAGGAAGCAGATTTTCATGCCGGAGGTTTTCCAGCCCGCTACGGGGGCCGCATGGGTGCAATCCTGAATGTAGTCAACCGGGAAGGGAATACAGAGAAATTTCAGGGTAATGCTAACATTTCCATTATTTCCAGCAAAGGGCTGCTGGAAGGGCCGTTGCCAAAGTTTAAAGGTATGAAAGGTTCCTGGATGCTGGCTGGAAGACGAACCTATTTTGACCAGTTTTTTCGACTTTTTGTACCGAAAGAAACCTTCGAGTTTCCTTATTATTTTTATGATTACCAGGCCAAAGTCAATCTGGACTTGAACAATGACCACCGCCTTACCTACAGCCGGTTTTACGGTGATGATGTATTGGAGTTCAGTTTCTCGGATACTTATGAAGACTATGATATTATCAATGATTATGGGGAAAGTACAAAATCGACCTTTAGTATTGATTGGCCTTGGGGTAACCAGACCAACAGTCTAACCTGGCGCTGGCTGCTTAGTCCCCAGCTTGTGGCGAAAACCTTTGTGGCTAACAGCCGGTATCGTTTTAATTTTGACTTAGGTTTTTCCAGTGAAGGTAACTGGGCTTCAGGATCAGAAACAGGTTCCTACAAGGATAAATTTTCCTTTGATTTCTATGATATTTTGAACGATAATACTGTCGAATTAGAACTGTCCTGGCACGGGTTGGAAAATCATCAAATAATGGGAGGTCTGCAAATCAAACAGGTCAAATACGACCTGGGCATGGAATTTGAATATTCGACCTTGGATACAACCGTTTACCTGAAACCTCTGGAAATGATGGATACAACCCGGGAGATGTCCATGTTCCTCCAGGATAAATGGAACCTGACACCGGGGCTTTCACTGCAGGTGGGGGCCAGGATCTCAGACTATGCGCTACATGATAATATCTATATTGACCCCCGGTTTGGTCTGAAATATATCCTGCGTCAGGATCTGTCTCTAAAGCTGTCTCTGGGCCGGTTTCATCAGTTCCTGACCATTGTGAACCTGGAAGATGAAAGCTGGCAGATTGTAGATTTCTGGATGGGCCTGCCGGAAGACCGGCCGGCCACCTGGGCAGATCATACTATCTTGGGCCTGGAATATTTGTCTGGGGATAACTGGCTGTTCCGGGCCGAAACTTATTACAAGCATTTTGAGAACCTGATCACTTTGAAGCAGGGTGAACTGTTTACAGAAGATGAGGATCAGTTACAGTTTACGCCTTTCAATGAGTTTTACGATACACGGGCTTACGCTTATGGCTTGGAATTACTGGTAAAAAAGACGGCAGGCAGGATCCGGGGCTGGGTAGGCTATACCTACGCGGAAACCAACCGACATATAAAAAAGCATGGCTGGTATCAACCCAAATACGATCGGACCCATACTCTGAATATAGTGGGAGACTTGGAAATACTGGATGGGTTACATTTTAGTACGTCGCTGCAGGCTGCCAGTGGACAACCCTTTACGCCACCGGTGGGAAGATATGATCAATGGTATGCACAGCATGGTGCCTTTGGCCATTACTGGACCTACAATCCAGGTTTTCTTGTAGATGATAAGAATTCCGCAAGACTTTCTCCATATTTTAGATTGGATATTGGTTTGAAACAGAATAAAACATTTTATGGTTTGCCTTACCAGCGCTTTTTCCAGCTGGTAAATGTGACCAATCATATCAATCCTCTGACCCACCAGTATCGTAATAAAACAAATAGGTTAACTGGAGAAACCCTTGGTTTGCAGCGTGCTGAAGTGCCCATGTTCCCCTTTTTCTTTACCATGGGTTTTCGAATAGAATTCTAATGCGATATATTTACCCAATCATTTTCTTTCTATTCTTTTTATCCTGTTCAATTGTACCTCCGGAGATGGAATGGGAAGATGTGAGTTCCGATCATGATCCGCTACTAAATATTTTAGGTATTATATCACCAGATTCTCTGGTGAACAGTTTTGTGCAGGTACACCGTTCTCTGGATCTGGAAGAAGCCCAGGATACATTAGTTCGTGATACGGTTGATGGTGTAATAGACATTTATTATGCTTCCCGGTTTGTAGTCCGCAATGCGGAGGTGATTGTCTACCTGGGTGATAAAGAATACCTGTTTGATTACCGCAATATCGATATGGAAGATGATGATACCATATCGCTGGGCGCTTATTTCTATAATGGCAATGATTTAAATCCGCAGCCTGGAGAAACCTATTTCTTATCGGTAACCACCCCCTCAGGCCTGAATGCCACTGGCCAAACCATTATTCCACCGCATCCCCTGATCCATGAAGAACTG
>Ga0066862_10000724_pt1 | contig 13332 bp, 12 predicted proteins | sample ETN02SmetaG_FD_66431 | JGI IMG/M metagenome (GOLD analysis project Ga0066862, IMG submission 66431) | Marine microbial and viral communities from oxygen minimum zone, Eastern Pacific Ocean - ETNP2014F10-02SV255 | ecosystem: Environmental > Aquatic > Marine > Oceanic ... | reverse complement strand
CGATATTTCTCGTGTTTTTCTAAAAGAATGCAATGAAAAAATGAGCGTCATTGAAATCAATGGCAAGGGCCAATTAATCCATGTCAACCTAATTGCATCTGGTGAAAATACAGTCGGACATATTGATTTTCAATGCCGAGGCGAGGCTACAATAATCATTCATCTTTCTGGTTCCAGTACTTGGACTGGATTGCACATTTCAGGAAATATTGAGAAAAATTCCTCCTTCGGTTATGCTTTTGTCAATGAGTTAGACAGTAATTCAAAGTTACTTAGGTGCGAAGATTGGAACATTCATCGTGATTCATCACTTGAATATGGGGAACTTTCAATTGGAGGATTTAGAAATAAAACAGATATTAGAACTAAATTGAGTGATTCGAACTCTTCCTTGAATCAAACTGTTGCAGTCTATGGAATTAATTCAAGGCATGATGACCATCACATGGAAATCAATCATATGGTCAAGCACACTGATTCATCCCTAGTAATGAATGCTGCATGTGGAGGTGCAAGCCACTCCATTGGAACTGGTCAATTATTCATTGCCAAGGATGCAAATAATTCCAATGCAGGACAAGTATTTCACAATTTACTACTATCTCAAGATGCTAGAGCAGATGCAATACCGGAACTAGAAGTTCTGTCTGATGATGTTAGTGCAGCACACGGTGCTGCAAGTGCACCAATCGACAAAGAGCAGTTTCACTATCTATTGTCTCGGGGATTGTCTCCAGAACAAGCTGAAGCACTTATCGTCGAAGGATTTCTAGTCAATACCTTTTCAACGCTGAAAAACAAAATAATTTCTGATAATTTGAAAACAAGGTTAAAAATTCACCTTGAATGTGGAATCATGAGGTGAAGGTATGAGAGAGCAATTTCCAATCCTTCAGCGTGAGGTCAATGGATACCCATTGGTTTACCTTGATAACGCTGCCACAACCCAAAAACCACAGGTTGTTATCGATGCGATGAATGACTACTACAGTAATTCAAATGCGAATGTTCACCGGGCAGTTCACACCTTAGCAGGAGAAGCAACCGATGGCTATGAAGCATGTCGAACTACGCTAAAAAAGAGATTCAATGCTGAGAAAGTTATCATTACTGGCGGAACTACTGAAGCCATAAATTTGGTTGCCCATGCATGGGGTAAAGCAAACTTATCATCGGGTGATGTAGTTGTTCTAACTGAAATGGAACACCACTCAGACATTGTTCCTTGGCAGATGCTTGCTAAAGAACTGAAAATTGAGTTGCGTTATGTCCCAGTCAAAGAAGACCTAACACTAGACATGGAGATTTTTGAAGCCTCACTGGAAGACGCTAAATTAGTTTGCGTTGTGCATATTTCGAATGTTCTTGGTGTTTGTAATCCTGTGGAGAAAATAATCTCACTAGCAAAACAAAATGGTGCTCGAGTCCTTCTAGATGCTGCGCAAAGTGTCCCACACCAATCTGTTGATTTTCAAGAGATTGGTGCAGATTTTATGGCATTTTCAGCCCACAAAATGTGTGGCCCAACCGGAATTGGAGCACTGCTTGTAGCCAATGATGTGTTCCAGCAAATGGAACCATTCATGGGTGGTGGTGATATGATAGAAACCGTTTCGATTCATGGTTCAACCTATCAAACTAATGAACACAAATTCGAAGCTGGGACACCTAAAATTGCTGAAGCAATAGGTTGGAATGCGGCATTACAGTGGATGGACAGTATTGACTTAGAATCTGAACACTCACGATTACTAGGACTGGCAAGATGGTTATCACAGGAGTTACGCTCGATGGGAATGACTGTATATGGACGTCATGATGACAATGATGCTGCAGTTGTATCATTTCTCCACCCCACTATGAACAGCGAAGACTTAGCACACTTACTAGACGCTCGAGGATTTGCTGTAAGAACTGGCCATCACTGTGCTCAACCTCTTTTGGAAAGATTGAATATTACTGGAACTGTTAGAGCATCTTTGTATTTTTATAACACAAAAGAAGAAGTAGAAAACTTTGTCAAGCATGTATCAGAAATTCTGGAGAGATTTGCTTGAGTGATTTGATAACTCTCGAGGATTTAATCGAGGAATTCCAAGATGTTGAAGACAAAATGGAAAGACTTGAGATGGTCTTTGAACTTTCAGAGGAAGTAGATTTCCTAGAGATAGAGCACTGGAATGATTTGACACGAGTGAGGGGTTGCCAGTCTGAGGCCCATGTCCTTGTTTCAATTGAAGATGATTTGGTGAACTTAAAAGCGGGTGCAGATTCAAAATTAGTTCAAGGTTTGATGGGAATTTTGACAATTGCACTTAGAGATATTAGTCCCTCTAAAGCACTTGAATTAACACCAGAATTTGCTAGTGAAATGGGAATTCTAAATTCATTATCTCCAAGTAGGTCTAATGGTTTTAGAAATATGTTTGACAAAGTAATGGAAGAAATTAAAGAAAAAATGTAGGTGGAAAAATGGTTGATAAAGACGCTGTGCTAGAGAAGTTGGATGATGTTGAAGACCCGGAATTGGAACTTTCAATCGTTGAATTAGGACTGGTGTATGATGTTCGAATCGAAACCAAAGACGGAGGTCAGCATGCTGAAATTGACATGACACTAACTAGCCCAGGATGCCCAGTTGCTGCAGAAATAATGGCTGCAACTCATCGAGCAGCCCTAAATACCGAAGGAATAGATAGCGTTCATGTGAATCTTGTCTGGACACCGAGATGGGACCCAAAGATTCACGCTAATGAAGACGCAAAAATGGACATGGGAATTTGGGACTAACGCTTAACCACAATGGTAAGTATGTCGCCATCCTTTAGCCGGTGTTCTAGCCCAACTCTTTGCCAGTCGAATTTGGCACTGGGACCTTTGACTCTGCCATATCTAAATTTTCGATAGAAATCTCTGTGCAACTTATTACAAATATTACCAACATTAGAATCATCTTTGACAATAAGTGGCTCTTCCATGTCTGCTTCTTGACCCTGAGGTTTCAAGAATACTCGCATAAAGCCTAAATTGTCATAGATGAAATCTTTCAATTCATCAAGTCCTATGCCCTTAAAAGCAGAAATTCGCATGATTGGCCAATCTTCTGGAAGGGCTTTTGTTGCCCTAACCAACTCCTCTTCGCTAGCAATATCGATTTTATTTATTGCAATAACTGCTTTTTCATAAATCCTATTTTCTGCTAAACAATCTACAATTTGTTCAGCAGTTGTATCATTTCTCAAAGTTACAATTGCTGAAGTGAATCCAAAAGAACGTATTATTGCGCCAATTTCTTCATTGGAAAGATGTGTCTGTTCGACAGTGGTTCTAACATCGATACCACCTCTTTCTGTACGCTTGATAAAGACTGGAGGCTTAGTTTCATTTAGCCTCAGACCAGCATTATGCAATTCACGATGAAGAACATTGAAGTGGGCGTCTTGGAAAGGATCTACAATGTACAAAACCATATCAGCGCTACGGATTACATTGAGAATTTCTCGGCCACGGCCTTTACCTTCAGCAGCGCCTTTGATAAGACCGGGCAAATCTAAAATTTGTATCTTAGCACCTCTATGCTCCATAACTCCAGGAATACATGTCAGAGTGGTAAAAGCATAGCCTGCTACTTCAGAGTGAGCATCTGTAACCTTGGAAATTAGTGTAGATTTACCAACTGAAGGAAATCCAACCAAAGCAACTGTTGCATCTCCTGACTTTTTGATTTCAAATCCTTTCCCACCGCCACTGGCTTTTGAGTGTGCGTGGGCCTTTTCTTCCTTTATTTTTAGTTGAGCGATTTTGGCTTTTAATTTACCAATGTGAGCATTTGTGGCTTTGTTCTTTTGAGTCTTATCAATCTCGGCGCGAATCAAATCGATTTGCTCCTTAATTGTCGCCAAATAAAACCCTCTAACTGCGCCCAAATGATAGGCATTCTTGAATGCTACCGCTTAGGACTTGCAAATATACTAAATTATCAAGTGCGATTAACTCAAAGCACTCAACCTTCTGGCCATATACATGGGAATTGAAACAATTGTTCTACTAGTAGAGCAGTCATGCCTTAATTCCTTGCTCGAAATCACTTGGTCGCAACTTTACAGAGGGATGGAGAAGGGTGATTTCCGAGATTCTAGACCATTGGCTGACATTCGGCTGAACCGATTATTCGATATTGATTGCGAAGCAGAACTACTAGATTGGATGGATTCTATTGAATGCGACCCTGAAATGAATGTCAAGTTATCACTTCAACATATCAGCAATGGTTCAGAGGGGTTACTCAAACTTATGCAATGGGCAAGTCCAGGACAATGGGATTCGTGGGAGGCAAGAACATATCTTTACTTAGATGTAGCACTCAATCGAGAAATTGCCAATAGAGATGACCTATATTCACATTCAACATGGAACGAAATTATTGAATCACTAGCCGGAATGCCTGAAGAAGAATTCGCTCAAAAGGTGTGCCTTGATTGGATGGATAGACGAAAGGAATTGGGCGAAACTCTTGATGAAACAAAAGATGCGAAGATAATTCCAACATATGAAGCTCATGACAGAACTTCACGTTTATTGGTCTATGCGATGACCCGCTGGAACAACGAAGAAGGAATAATTGGAATTGTTGGAAGAGAGCACATGGATGCTAAAAAATGGGGTCATGGGGACTTTAACATCCATCACATTTTGAATTCATAGTTTCGACGGGTTCAAAGAATAGTTATGTGACCGCCAATCAATGTCTGATGACAAGTCACCTGAAGATGGCGATGAAATTATCGATAAAATCGATGATGAAATTCCAAATATTGATGAAAATGGCGAGACCATGGAAGTTGGAGTTGAAGAGGCGCTAGACCCGTTAGAAGAAGCATTAGCAAGAGCAGAAAAAGCGGAAAAGGAAATCGCTTACAAAGAAGCTGAAACTCAAAATGTCCGCAAAAGAATGATGGCTGAAAAATCTGAACTCATTCAATATGGAGGCATGGGTCTTGCTAGAAAAATGCTCACTGTACTATCTGATGTAGACAGAGCATTATCCTCCCTTGATGATGATGACCAATCGCCAGTGGCCCAAGGAATAAGACTACTGCGAAACAAAATGTGGCATGAATTATCAGGTGAAGGCGTCACTGCAATTGATGCAAAAGGTAAGCAATTTGACCCTGCAACAATGGAAGCAATAACAACTATCCCAGCATCTGAAAATTTCGCTAGTGGCTCAGTAGTGGACGTGCTGGAGGCAGGTTACATGTACAAGCAAAGAGTGCTCATCGCTGCTAGAGTTGTTGTTGCATCAGACTGATTAACCAGCATAGACGCCTGTTTGAAAAGTTGATAGCCGATAGATGGCATCTTTTTCGATTAACCAATCGATGATTTGTGGAGGTATAGTCGCTGAGAGTACTTCTCTTACTGCATCAAAATCATCAATCGTTGAGAGCATTTTGATGGTTTGTCTTATTCGCCAACCCTCAAAGTTTTCTCGGTTCTCCAAATCAATTTCAATAACTGGCCAATTAGATGAGCGATAAAGTTCAGCAGTATCCTTATCTGATGTGACAAGAGTTCCCTTTCCATGTGATTTTGAAGCATGTTCAACCCAGTTTGGCGGATCATTGATGTCATCAATTAAAACGACCTTTACTTCATCTAGCCAAGCCTCAATCATCTCTTTTCTTTCTTCTCCCGTCCAAGGATTTCGTGGCTCCATTTGGCAAGAAGCAGAACCGATGGCAACGGTCACTGTATCTCCTTCTTCTGCCAATTCCAGTGCTTTCTCGATGAGTAAAGCATGACCTTTATGCAAGGGCTGAAAACGTCCAAGCACGATATAATTCATTTCTAAACCTCAAAAAAGGATTCGACTTCAACCTCAGGCAAATTTACCCCATGATCTTTGAAGCATGAAATCATTCTTTTGCACCCTTCAACCATCTCTTCAACAGTTGTCTCGCCCATTGAGCCAACTCTAAACATCTTACCTTTGAGATGGTCTTGTGCTCCGATAACCTGAGTTTGATATTTCTCTTTCAAATCTGTACGCCAAGAATCATCAACTCCTTCAGGATACATAATGGCTGTAACCGTATTACTACGTTGAAAAGGGTCTGCTAATAATTCAAATCCTAAATGAGAAAATAATTTTTGAACTCCCATTGAAAGTAGTTTGCATCTCTTCCATCGGCCTTCAAGACTTTCTTGTTTCAGTGTGTTTAGAGCACCAGCCCAACCCATCGCTAAATTGATTGCTGGAGTCCAAGGAGTTTGGTCATCATCACCTTTCTTGAGGGCGGAAATCAAATCCAGATAATATGAGGGATTGCATTCTCCTTGTTCCTTGATTGCTTTGCTCCTTTCAATAAAATGTGAATTAATTGCGATTGCAGCAATTCCTGATGGTCCTGCAGTACACTTTTGCGCACCAACAACCGCTGCCTCAACACCCCACTGTTCCAAGTGTACCGGCAATCCACCAATCGATGTAATTCCATCAATAATAAACGGAGTATTATGGCGCTGACACATCTCAGCAATTGCTGGGCCATCTTGAGTAATTCCTGAACTCGTTTCATTGTGACAAATAAGTAATGCTTCGTAGCATTTGCGCTCCAATTGTTGTTCGAGTTCAAATAAATCAAAGGCTCGACCCCATTCATATTTTATGTGTTTAACATTGCAGAATCTCGAACAGATTTCTGCTACACGTTCACCAAATTTACCATTGGTTGGAACCAAAATTAAATCATTAGAACGAAATCGATTAGCAATTACCATCTCCATTGCCGCAGTACCACTCCCTGACACTACAACAACTTTGTAATCATCATCCCCAGCCCATGAATGATTTTTCTTTTCTGGTTTTGATGGTGATATATTAAACGCATATCTAAGTCCAGAATTAAGGTCAGCCATCACATCCCTAAACTCTGGGCCTCTCGCAGTAATTGTAGGTGTCCCCATTGCCTCAAGACATGGTTTACCCATTCTAACAGGCCCGGGAATAAGGAAGCAGTCTCCATCATAAGATGCCATTATGTTACCGCAGTTGGACACGGTTCTTCAACACCATGTACGACTGTTTATCAAGCGTTGGGCTGATAGAGGACGAGCCTTACGGCAATACATGTTGCGAATCGGTTTGGCGATGCTACAGGGTGCGCGACATGAGCACATAGAATCTCTAATGCATGCCTCGATGGAAGTTGGAATCGAAATCGAAATTATTGAATTACGTAAGGCTATACAAATAGATTCGGATATTTCAGCACTGATTCTACCTGGAGGGGAATCAACAACAATGCGTAAAGCAAGTCAAAGTGAATCACTACTTGATGGCATATTTGACTGGATGGATGCACATCCAACTCGTCCTGTACTAGGCACATGCGCAGGGGCGATTCTTCTATCAAACCCAGGTAATGAAAGACAACCATACGTCTCTGCACAAATCTCACGCAATGCGTGGGGTCGTCAAAGACAATCATTCGAGGCGCTCCTAGAAGTTCAACTAGAAACTCCCGAATCAAATTCAACTGATGATTTCGAATTACAACGTGATAATTTTAATCACAAACCATTGAAAATCTCTCATGAGGCTGCATCAAGTAGTCAAAATTTCTATCCTGGTGTGTTTATTCGTGCCCCTAGATTCCTAGCAGATTCTGTTAAATGCACCACAGTGGTAACCTTTGAAGAGGAAATTGTCGGTATATTAGATGGTGCTAAACTTGCTTTGACATTTCACCCTGAACTAACTTTGGACCGTAGATTCCACCGATGGTTAATTGTTAATGCAAAGAATAATTTTTACTGAATTATAGCGAGAGTTTCAAACCAATGAGGTATCACGGAGTAATGATTGACATGCCTCGATCTCTAATGATGGCTACTGAAATCCTTTCCGCTGAAAAGGGCGAAGCAGAAGGTTGTATTCAATGTCAAAAGGGCAGTAAGTTGGTATTATTTGTCACTGGTAAGTGTCATTGGGGATGCGATTATTGTCCCCTTTCAGACAATCGCCGAGAAAGTCCCGATATGTTTGCCAATGAGAGAAGATGCTCATCTTGGGATGAAGTAATCGAAGAAGGGCACGCTATGAAAGCGACCGGCACTGGAATTACAGGTGGAGACCCAATGCTTGAATTAGAGAAGTCTCTTGAAGCAGTAAAGCAACTGAAGGCTGCATTTGGCCCACAACATCATGTCCACTTATACACATCAATCCCATTTGACTACAAACGTGCTGTTGATTTTGGTAAGGCTGGACTTGATGAAATAAGATTCCACTTGCTAGATGGAACAGTGGACAAATATCTCAAAGTGATGCATGCGTGCAAGGATGCTGGTATAGTTGTCGGCGTAGAATTACCGTGTGAACCTGATAAGGAAGAACAATTATTCACTCTTTTAGAGCAACTTCATGAGGCTCCAGTAGAGTTTCTTAATCTAAACGAACTAGAGATAACTGTTGGAAATCAAGAGAATATGGATGTTCGTGGATTCAACCTTAGTGGTGGGATTACCGCTGCAGCAGAAGGCTCTTTTGAGTTGGGAATGAAACTCAAAGAAGCCTCTAAATCGCTTGATTTTCACTTGAAATTCTGTACTGCTAAATTCAAAGATGCTGGCCAACTTAGAGCTAGATTTAAGCGAAGAGGTCAAGCAAATCTTCGCCCATATGAAGTTTTGAGCGATGATGATACGATAATATTTGGAGCGATTCCAACCAATCTTGAAGACGCCCAAGATGATTTAGAAGAATTAAGAAAAGAACTAGGAATAGATGAAGGATGGATTCGTTTTGATGCTCAAAATCAGCGTATTGAACTACCACTTTCGATTGCTGAAGAAATCGCTGAGATTCTAGAAGTCCCTGTACAGTTAGTTGAAGTTCACCCAACTCATGACAGACTTGAGGTTGGAATTATTCATCTTAATTCTCATCGCTAATTACAAATTACTATTTACATCCTCGATAATTTTCAACCATGAAGAATGACAAATTAGTTTTTCTTTGGTCTCAATTATCCGAATTTGTCAAAATCGAGTGTGATGGCTTGACCATAGTTTTCGATGAACCAGGCGATTTACGGATTGAAACATCTGAAGGCCGGCCCTTTGTAACAATTAGAATTCAGCGCCGACATGTTGGAATGTATCTATTGCCACTTTACTATCACCGGCACCTTATTACACAATACATTGAGAATTTACGAAAGGGTAAAACGACATTGTATTTTAAAACAAAAACTGATATTGATGAAATAGAGATTCGAAATTTAATACAGAATTGCCGAACTATGATTGGAAAATACTAATCATTCTTCTTCCGTAGAACCCTTGTCATTAGGCATTTTCAGTTTTACTATAATCGCTGCTATTATCGCTACTGCACCTGCAACATAACAGGAGCCAACCATGCCATCAATAAATGCAAGTTGGGCTGAATTAATCAGTTCCCCACCAACTGAATTTCCTTGAGATAATAATTCCCCTCCAAGCCTAATTGCCGCTGGAAATGATGATTTGATAATCTCTTCAGAGCCTGACAAAGATGTTGGTACAACGACTGCTGATTGATATATTTGGTTAAGGACACTGCCACCAATTGCAATTCCAAGTGCACCGCCAATTTCCCTGCTTGCATCATTAGTAGCACTTCCTACGCCAGCCTTTTGCTGTGGTATGGAATCCATAACCGCCGTAGTTGAAGGTGCCATAGTTAGACCCATTCCTAAACCTAGCAGAACAAATGTTAGAGCAATTTGATAATATGATGTATCTATCTCAACCAGTGTAAAGAGTAGTAGACCTGCTGATACTAAACAAAGTCCGCTAGCCACCACATTTGCTCTGCCGAATTTTGCTACAAGTTTGTCACTATTTGCCGCAGCAGGCATTAGACCAAGGGGTAGCGGGAAGAAGCGAATGGCAGCCGACAATGGCGAATGGCCTCGAATTAATTGGAAGTGCAACATTTGCATGAACATGAATGAAAACATCACAAACATTGAAAGAGCGATTGCCAACAATCCTAAAGTGAACTTCTTCTCTCTGAAAAACTCCAACGGCAATAGTGGGAATTCGGTCTTCCTCTGCCAATAAACAAAGGATATGCCTGCAACGATGGAAAGCACAAAAGCACTCAGCACCATAGTATCATCCCACCCTAAACTGGGACCTTCAATTATTCCATATAGAAGAGAACCAAGTGCAACAACCGACAACGCAGCACCTGTCCAATCAAGTGGCATATTTGATTCATCCTTAGACCTAGGCACTAATATGGCACCGGCAATTAATGCGATTACTATTACTGGTACATTGATCAAAAATACCATTTGCCAATCAAAATTTTCAACAGCCCAGCCACCAACTAACAAACCAATTGGCGCACCAACTCCTGCCATTGCAGCCCAAATTCCTATTGCCTTGCCGCGCTCATTGGATGGAAATACAACCAAAACTACTGACAATGTTGAAGGCATGACAAGTGCAGCACCAAGACCCATTACTGCTCTTGCTGCTATGACTTGTTCTGCTGATTCAGCAAAGAATGCAGTCCATGCTGATGCTGCAGCAACAGTTACCAGACCAATTTGTAAAGCACCTTTACGTCCATAGCGGTCACCAAGTGCACCCATTACTAGAAGCGTACCGCCAAATACTAATGCATAGGAATCAAGTATCCATTGTAACTGGCTATTATCTGCCTTCAAATCCTTTGATAATTCGGGTAAAGCAACGTTTAGAGTGACATTGTTCAGCATTACAATTATCAAACTAAGACTCATAACTCCAAGAATTAGCCAACGATTATCTGGAAAACTCGAATTTTCTTCCATGCACATGCTAAGTGCTTAGACTTATAATTTCAAGGCCGACATCTTTTCCAATCATCCACAAACATGATAAAAATGATTCTTTGAGGCAAAGTTTTCAATGCATATTAAGTATAGGTCTTTAGGACTTCAAAGTATTAGGTGAGCACATGCTAAGTAAGACGCTATCCAAGGGTCTAATTTTTCAAATAATTGCTGCTGTAGCAATTCTTGCCCTGCCATCTCTTCTTTACACTGGTTCTTACATCATTGCAGATGCACCTGCTCCAAAAGAAGGAGTCGAAATGCCTCCTGAAAATCAGGAAAAACTCAGCGAAGGTTTGTTATTCATCGTTTTGGATGGGGGAAGACGAGACATGATGAAAGACCCAACATTGATGCCCACATTAAATTCAATGACTGCAAATAATGGTACATTCATCGATATTTTGACAAATCCATTGACAATGACTGCATCATGTGTCAAAGAAATGGCAACTGGAATTCCTTCAAGGCCAAATGAGGGATTGAGCAATTTCCACCCAGAGCACCCAGGTACTCCCGATAGTTGGTCTCTAGCAAGTTCTTATGACGGAAATGAAGATGGAATTGCTGATAATGAATTTGCCATTGTGGGCGACTATGTATGGGGTGACCTTTACGCTGATAATGATGAAATAAATTTCATGAAACATAGGCATGGTCATGCTGATTATATGCAAGGTGATACTGAATCCTTTGAAACTCTAAACAGTTGGCTTGATGGCGACATACCTGCAAGTAATACCAAGGAAAATGTAGTATTTGACAGAACGCCAAATGTCATCGTAGCCCATTTATCAGGTCTTGATAGTACAGGACATAGGTATGGGGCTGTGGACTCCAGTGAGTATATGGACAAACTGATTTGGCTTGACGGTAAATTTACTGAATTATTCGAAAAGGTTCCAGATAACTGGACTGTCGTTGTGACTGCAGACCACGGACTAACCGACACCGGACAACACGGTTCACCTGATGAAATAATCAGACAAGTCGGGGCTTGGGTCTGGGGACCTAATATCAAACAAGGGCATATCGTTGAAGAACAAATTGACCAAAGAGATATGTCAACCTTGCCATCTCTACTTTTGTCTCTACCATTACCACATGCTAATCATGGGAAATTTCCCTTAGACATGCTAGATATCAGTCAAGAACATAAGCAAGATTTAGAACAGTGGAATTGGAATGCTACAGTTCAAAGAAATGATTGGATGGAAGAAAACGGCCACCCATATGTCGAAGGATTAAGTTCAGAAGTTATAGAGTGGGACGAAATTTCACCTGAAGAGATGGGAATAAGAAATTCGGACTTACTTCTTTCAGGCTTTATGTTCATACTAATTTGTGCCTCAGTGATGTTTTTAATGAACAAGAATGGATTTAGTAACAAAGCGACCTTTACCAGTGGTGGAGTTCTAACATTAATTTTTGCAATAGTGTCTTTTATTGCCGCAAATAGGCCAGATTTGGTAGCCATTTTTTACCCGATAGGAAATATTGCACCTTATTCAGTAGCAGTATTATCTCTATTTTTACTATCGACAAAATCTGAAAATAAGAAAATGATAAACACTGTAGTATGCTTATTATTTGCCACTATTGCCTTTATGCTTTCATATGTTGAAACAAGGTTTTCAGCGCTTGGGTTACTTCTACTATTGATGATTGGCATGCCGATTTTTAGAAATATTGATGCCAAAGATAAATCCAGTAATCTCTTGAAAGTATTCTATGTCATGGTTATGATACCTACTATATTTCTCTCACACTATCGAGGAATTGGATTTTCATTACCAAGAATTATGATTTACTTCACCTTCAAACAAACTCTTTTGTCCGTCTTATTTGGAAGTGCCTTGATTTTAATATCGATTCTAGTTTTTATCACCAGAAATCAGAAGATCAGCGAAAAATCACACATCGCAATAATCGCTGCTATGTTTACTGCAATTCCTACGCTAATGTACTTAGAAAGTAATTTTGTCGACTGGATATTATTGACTGGTTTGATAATTAGCGTGGCATATGCCACCTATTTGGCATATAATAAAAAGGAGAATTCTCATGATGTTTTCCTTTATAGCACCCTATTTTGGCTAACGATGACTTGGGGTGGATGGGCTTGTGCTGCGACCATGATAATGTATGCAAGTATCGAATCTTTCCTAGGAAAAGAATTGAAATTCCTAACAGAAAAATGCCAACAACTACACCGAGAAATCGCTAGAAATGTTGTTGTCGCTATGCTCCCGCTTGTAGTTTGGTTCACATGGTGGGCTGCACTTGGACAAATAGATGGCTTTGGCCATCCAAGAGATGTTGACCCAGGAAATATTTTCCTTAATGGTGGATATATTGGTGATAGATTCTCACCAAGTAATGCATGGGTTGGATTTATGGGGGCAGGAGCAACAGCTGCAATGTCAATGATGTGGTGGAGCCTATTCAATAAGATGGG
>Ga0066862_10000719_pt1 | contig 13364 bp, 12 predicted proteins | sample ETN02SmetaG_FD_66431 | JGI IMG/M metagenome (GOLD analysis project Ga0066862, IMG submission 66431) | Marine microbial and viral communities from oxygen minimum zone, Eastern Pacific Ocean - ETNP2014F10-02SV255 | ecosystem: Environmental > Aquatic > Marine > Oceanic ... | reverse complement strand
AAAGAAACAATTACTATGGGTTTTAATATAGGAGAAGACCTAACTCATTCAGATGGAGCTTATGTCCAAGGTGGTTTTATAACAGCCATGCTTGATACCTCTATGGCACATCTGTTGATTTTTAAAACTAATGGTGAATATAACCCATTAACTTTAAACATTAATGTAAATTTTTTAGCTCCAGGCATACCTGGCAAATTTACCTCATCAGCAACCATTAATAAGATCGGTAAAAGCATTTCCTTTACTTCGGCTGAATTGCATCAAGGTGAAAAGCTGGTTGCAACGGCTTCAGCAACTAATAAATTCCTCAAATTATAATCACATGACTAAAAAAAAATTCAGTCCCTGGAACAATAATTTAGAATTTATTCAAAGTCTTAGACCTGAAAAAAACTTTAATATAGATAGTCTTCCAACAGAACCAAATTATTTAGAGACTAAAAGTTGGGCAGCGATACCAGGTAAAGATGGGTTTCAAAATTTATCCCCTGACACTCCCCCAGCGCTTGATGAGAAAGAGGTCGATGTTTTTTTTATTCATCCAACAGGATATTTCGAAAAGCAATGGAATGGATCCATTGATGATACATCCGCTGCTTATGAGAGAACAGGCAGTCACTTAGCAACACAGGCATCAGCTTTTTCTGAAACCTGTAATGTCTATGCTCCATATTATCGCCAAGCAACTTATTATTCTTTTTTTGATGCTGAATCTAATAACGGGTGTAATGCATTAGATTTGGCTTACACAGATTTATCGAATGCTTTTGAAGTATTTTTAGAAAGGCATAATAGCGGCAAGCCATTTTTTATTGCAGGGCATAGTCAAGGAGCTTTGCATGGACAGAGACTAGTAAATGAGTATGTATCCAAATCTGATGCTAAAAAAAACTTTATAGCAGCGTATTTAATCGGATACATTTTACCAACAAAACACTTTGATCAGCTCTATCCTGATCTTTCTATTTCTAAGTCTAACGATGATCAAAAAACAATTATTTCATGGTGTACAGGTATAGAAGGGTTCAGGCGAAATAGAGCAAAGTCTTTATTTTGGACTCCAGATGGATGGATGCTCGAGCCAATGGAGCAGCCCTTGGTCTGTCAAAATCCATTTTCTTGGAATGCGAATCATGATTGGATTATCGATCCTAAAAATATTCCTATTAGACTAAAATCAGACAAGTTATCACTTGCAGATTATTACGCCACTAAGAATACTTACTCTAAACTTTCTATTGAAGCTATATCTGATATAACTTTTGAGGCAAGAGTCTCTGAAAATTTTATGGTTGAAACTAGAGGCTCCTTGATTAAAAAAATTGAAAGATTTGCTAATGATGGAGACCTTCATAATTTTGATATGTCTCTTTTTTGGGGGGCTATTAGAAATAACGTTAAGTTGAGAGCAAAAGCTTATGTATCATAAAAAGATATTTTTTTTACTTATAATATTTTGTATTCATGTCTCTTCTTTTGAAGAAGGCTTTGCTAAAAATCAATCTATTAATATTGCCTACAGAGATTATGGGCCAATAAATGGCACTCCAGTTCTTTTGGTAACTGGTCTTGGAGCTCAATTAACCCTATGGCCAGAATTTTTAATCAAAGATTTACAAGAAAATAATTTTAGACCTATAGTATTCGATAATCGTGATGTAGGATTGTCTACTAGATTTTCATCTCAACCATCTCAAACATTAAATTACTTAAAATATTTCCTATTTATTCCAATCAATTCTGAGTACACCATAGAAGATATGGCATTAGATGGCATAGCTGTTCTTGATCACTTAAAGATAGATTCTGCTCATATTTTGGGCATGTCGATGGGAGGAATGATCTCTCAGGTATTAGTTGCCCAGCATCCAAAAAGAGTCAAGTCATTTACCATGATTTCCTCAACGGCCTCTACGCCAAATCCATTTAATGGTCCAAAGTTTAAGGTTACTCAGCAGTTACTTAAAAGATCTGCAGCTAAGAATGATATTGAGGGTAGAATTGACCAGTCTATTAAACTATTTGAGTTGATTGGTACCCCCGGTAAAAATTATGATACGCCACAATTTAGAAAAAATATGCGAGCTTATATTGAAAGGGCAGGTGATGATGGGGGCTTTCTTAGACAAATGGCTGCAATTATTGGATCGCAAAACAGGAAAGAGCTTCTTAAAACAATAATTACCCCTACATTAATAATTCACGGCGACATTGATCCTTTGATTAAAGTGAAAAATGCTTACTCTGCAGAGAGATTAATTCAATCAAGCGAACTAGAGATAGTAGAAGGCATGGGTCATATGTTAGATGAAGAGTCATATGAGAAGTTTAAATTTAGATTGATTAATTTTTTAAATAGATAATTTTTTTACGTTTAATGATTTGTAAATATCATTACAATACCCTGCTATGAGTATTCAGTCTAAAGAAAAATTTTTTTATGCTTCAGGAGCTGTTGCTAATGGTGTAAAGGGCGATGCTTTTACTTTCTTTCTTTTATTCTTCTATTCGAATGTTCTAGGTTTGACTCCTGGCCTTGCTAGTCTTGCAATTTTTATTGCATTAATGGTCGATGCATTTACCGATCCTATTATGGGAGTAATTTCAGATAGAACTAATCATCGTTTAGGCAGAAGGCATCCATATTTCCTTTTGGGGATATTTCCCATGGGGCTTTCATACTTCATGCTTTTTTCAATCCAAGTATCTTGGGATTTATCACAACAACAATTATTTTTTTGGATGCTTACTTTTACTATTCTTACTAGGTTAGGAATGACAATATTTGATGTGCCTCATAGATCGTTAGGCAGTGAAATGTCACGTTCCTATACTGAGAGAACCTCAATATTTGCTGCACGCGAAATGTTTGGATGGGCAGGAGGCCTATTTAATGCTTTCTTAGCCTACACTGTCTTTTTTAAAGATACCCCTGAATACATTCCAGGCACTCAAAATCCTGAGCCATGGATATATTATGGCATGACAGGTGCAACCTTAATGAGCATTTCTGTACTTGTTACTTATTTTGGAACATTGCAGTATCGAAATATTTCATCAGGTAATCAAATTTCTTTTAATTTAGAATTAATTTTTTCTCAAATTTTTACAGCCTTAAAAAATAGGTCATTCCTAATTTTTTTCTTCGGATATTTATTTATAGCCGTTAGTTGGGGTTTAAACAGCTCGCTGCAAATATATATGAATACTTATTTTTGGGAGTTCAAATCTATAATGATTGCTTCATTTCTAGGTATTTATGCCATGTCAACATTCACGGCATTTTTACTAATACCAAGATTGGTTTTATACCTGGAAAAAAGATCTATTTTATTATTTTCAATAGTCTTTGCTGCTTTGATTCCACCTATACCAATAATTCTTTATTTAAATGATATTCTTCCAGATTCAGGTTCTTGGAACCTATTTTTTGCTTTAGCTCCATTTATATACATAGGCAACACTTGCTTATCATCAAGCGCTATAGTTCGCGAATCTATGCTTGGAGATATCAGTGATGAGGTTGAGCTTGAAAGCAAAATTGGTCAACAAGGCTTGATGTTTGCCTCCAGCTCATTGATTGGAAAGCTAAATACTGGATTAGGGATTTTAGTAGCTGGCTTGGCCCTAGAGTTCATTGGATTCCCAAGGGGATCTGAAGTTTTGCCTAATGCTGATCAAATTTTTAGCCTCGCAATGGTTCAAGGTCCTTTTGTAGCGGTACTAATGATTGTCCCATTGGGAATATTTTCTTTATATAATATTGATCGTCAAAAACATAATGCTATTTTATCTCAACTAGATGCTAGGTGATTTAATCTCAAAGTTTTATAATTAATCGTGATGGAATTAAATATCAAAAATACTCACAAGCGTATTAAGAAACGGGATTTGATCTTAGATTCAGCTGTTTTAATGTTTTCTCAGCACGGTTATCACAATACCAAACTAGAGCAAATCACCAAAGCTTTAGATTTAACTGATAAATCTATTTACTATTATTTTTCAAGCAAGGGTGACTTATTTATAGAAGTTGTTATTTCAATTCAATCAAAACTCGATATATTAATTGCATCCATTAATAACATGGATGTTACACATCTTGAAAAAATTAAAACTTATACTAACAAGGCAATGTCTATTAACGGCCTTACTCTTTTAATGCAACTGCCAAAGTCACTATCTGAATTTGCTAAATATGATGTCATTAAATCTAATGAAGCTAATCAATATAAAATTTGGACAAGCTGGTTTAAAAAAGGCCAAGTCGACGGTTCAATGATTCATGGAAATGCTGATGAGTATCGTAATTTTCTTTTTGGATCCTTATTCTATTTGCATCAGCGGTATGTAATTAGGGATAATGAAACATATGCGCAAATCCAGCCATTTATTGAAAAAATGATAGATAGAATGTATTCAACAAATTTCCAGAGGTTCCCATGAAAGCTCCACATATAATTACATTAATCCTATGGGCCTTTGGTATTGTAAATTTAATTGAACCATTTAATGGATGGATTTTTTACGTATCGTCTGGGATTTTTTATTTTTTGCTTGTTGCTCATTTAATCGAATGCGTTATTTATAGAAATAAAATACTAAAGTCTAAGGATGCACCACTTATTGCATTTTCAATGACCCTAATATTTGGTGTCATCTATCTTAGCTCGATTAAGGAGTCGTAATTTTTGGAAGTCCTAGACGGGGGATCCAAAATTCCAAGAGGGTCAATGGGTGTTTGGACTCTTGCTTGGCCCTCAATTATAACTAATCTCTTTTATGCAACTAGCTCAATTTTTGCAATCAAAGTTGTTGGCAATCTAGGGCCTGATGCTATAGCTGCAGCAGTTACCGGCCAAAGGGTAACCTTTATTTTGCAGGCAGTTCTTACTGGTGTATTAGCAGGATCAACAGCGCTTATTGCAAGAAATTGGGGAGCCAATAATAAGTTAGAAGCCGGAGTCTTCTTTACAAGAACAGTTCAACTTGTAATCTTCTTATCATCAATTACTGCAATATTTGTCTGGCAATTTGCAGAACCTTTAGTAAGATTTTTTGGCCTTAAAGATCAAGCGCTAACTCTATCTACTGAATATCTTCAAGCAATATCTCCATTCTATGTAGCCTTCGGATGTGGCATGGGTTTAATAACTGCTCTAAGGGCAGTTGGCGATGTAAAAACGCCATTATTTATAGGATTGATAATGAATATTTTTGCAATATTTTTTATGCTTGTTTTTGTGAATGGCTGGCTAGGATTTCCAAATTATGGAGTAGTAGGAGCAGCCTTTGGCAATGGAGTATCTTTTATCATTGGGGCAGTATTATTGATAGTATTTTGGCTTTCAAATCAGTTGCCTGTTCGATACTGTTCTATATTTAATCTTGACACATCAAGAGTTAAAGAAATTTTTCAAGTTGGACTGCCTGCAGCCTTGGAGCAAGTAATTTTTCAAATTGGAATAACAGCATTTCTTATCTTAGTTGCTTATTACGGTACCGAAGCATATGCAGCATATGGAATAGGAGTGCAAATATTATCTTTCTCATTTGTTATTGGATTTGGTTTTTCAATTGCTGGAGCAACTCTTGTTGGTCAGCATTTAGGCGCAAGAAATCAAGATCAAGCTAGGCGTGCTGGATGGGGAGCCATGCGTTTATCAATTCTTTCAATGACATTTTTTGGCGTAATCATCACAGTATTTTCAGAACCTTTAGCAAGATTTATGATCGATAATGATGAGGTTGTTCGTTTAACAGTAATTTTTATTTGGTTGCTTGGATCAATGCAGCCTTTGATGGCAATTGAATTTTCTCTTGGTGGAGCTTTGAGAGGCGCTGGTGATACAAAAACGCCACTTATGATTACTCTTACTTGTTTATTATTTATCAGAGTCTTTCTTGCGATAATTTTCTTTTTGCTTGATGCAAGTATTGAAATTATATTCTCAACACTTGTTGCAGATTATATTGTGAAAGGGTTTCTTTATATTGCGAGATTTAGGTCTGATAAATGGATGAATGTTTTAAAATCTAAGGAAGGCGACTAGGTAATTTACTTATAGCTTCACTAATTCTTTTCCATAGTTTTTTTTCACTTGCATTAATTTTTTTTGATTGAAGGTTGTTAATAAAATCAATAAGTAAATCTTTAACCTCATCTTCTTTATTTTTAGATCCAGAGAATTTATCTTGAAGCATCTCAAGCGCTAGCTTCTGTTTAATAAGTTTATCAGAGGCAGGAGGCTCAATTTTTGCTATTAACTCGAGTTGAACAGTACATTCAAGGAGCTTATCTGCATTGCCGCTATAAAGTGGTTTTTTTAATGTTTTAAATATTTCCTTATGTATGATTTGATGATTGTCATCAAGTGTTTCCATTTGACCTAAAAGACCTTGGTAAACATCTACCTTTGAGGCATTTATTTCATCAATCCTTTTATTTTCAAAACTCTTTATAGCTTTTTGAAGTTTAGCAAACTCAGGCGATTTGCGAGTTTTATTTAGTTGAGAAATTTTTTCTTTAATATCATTAATAGAGCAATTTTCTATTTGTAGCTCATTAGTTAGATCATTTATTACGATAAGCTCATTTTTTATCAGAGCTTTATCAGCTTCATAGAATCTATCAGCAGCCTCATTTAATTTTTTCCACAATATCGGCTCATTTTTTTTGCCGGACGGCCCGGTATTTTGATATTCACGTTTAATTTTTTGAAATTTTTGAATGCAAGACTTAGTATCCTCATCGCTAATTTGTATAACTTTTTCAATCAATGATTCTTTAATTTTATAGTTTTTAGTTTCCTGCTCTTTGATAGCGTTATTGATGGGCTTTCTTGCCTCTTGGTATGCTACCTTAAGCTTAGAAAAATCTTCATCCAATACTGGCGCATAGTTTTGCCAACTTTGAAATGCTTTGCTTAAAAATCTACTCATATCAATCAACCCTGGCCACTTATCAGAATGATTGCTGCTGTATTGATTAATGGATTCGATAATTTTCTCTCTCTCTTTAGCATTAGAGATTTTTATTTTCTTCAGTTCCTCGTAGTATTGAGCACATGGCTCCCATGCTATATCTGTAAGGTTTTTAAATGTAATCCATTGTTCACGACTAGCAGGTTTGGATGATTGATCTAGTAATTGCCATTTAGTTTGAAGTCCATGAATTTCATTTGCTTGTTTTTTAGGGTTCTCATGAGGATTGGCTATTAAGATTTCAATTTCTTTAATGATTTCATTTCTTTTTGGGTTCGTTGCGAAAGATGAAATATCATTGAAATACCTAGATTGAGCCGACATGAAGTTGAATCTGTGCCTGAGTTTGTTAGATACTTTTCCGCCAGCTTTCATTGATCTTGAAACTTCATTAACAAGTTTTTGGGCAAGACGAATTTCTCCAGCTTCAAAATGCTTTTCGGCTTTATCTAATGAATCAAATAAAATTTTATGAGTTTCCACAATAGTTTCTTTTGATGTTTATAATTATCTTTAAATGAAAAAAAGAATTTTAACAGGAATTACAACAACTGGTACTCCCCATATTGGAAATTATTTGGGTGCCATAAAACCTGCCCTTGAATTAGTTGCTCCTGATAATGATTCTTATTTTTTTCTTGCAGATTACCATGCCCTTATTAAACAAAATGATCCAAATGAAGTTGAGACGAGCGTCAAAAATGTTGCATTAGCATGGTTGTCCTCTGGCCTTGATCCTGAGCAATCTTATTTTTATAGACAATCTGATATTCCAGAGGTGCATGAATTAACATGGATTTTAAATTGTAGTGCTGCAAAGGGCCTTTTGAATCGTGCTCACGCATATAAATCTATGGCTGCAGAAAATGTTCAATCTGGTGATGACGAGGATAGGGCAATTAATATGGGTCTCTTTTCATATCCAGTTCTAATGGCTGCTGATATATTAATTTTTAATGCTACCCATGTGCCTGTAGGTCCAGATCAGGCTCAACACATGGAAATGGCGCGAGACATTGCAGGTAAATTTAACCATACTTACTCAAATTTACTGACTCTTCCGGAAGCTTTAATACAAAATGAAATATCAGTGCCAGGCAATGATGGAAGAAAGATGAGTAAGAGCTATAACAATATCATTCCATTTTTATCATCAGAGAAACTGCTGCAAAAATCTATCTCTCAAATTATTACAAACTCATTAGAGCCAGGTGAACCAAAGGATCATAATGCCTGCACTCTTTTTCAACTTTATTCATTTTTTGCAAATGCTGAAGAAATTAATTCTATGAAGCAATCATATAAAGATGGAATTGGTTGGGGCGATGTTAAGAAAGATTTATTTGCCATTATTAATAATGAAATTCTTCCTATCAGAGATAAATATACTGAATTAAAAGATCAGCCTGATTTTCTAAATGATCTATTTTCTGATGGAGCTCGTAAAGTCCGCCCGCAAGCCCAAGAGCTTGTTGGTAAATTACGTGAGGCTGTCGGCATCTCAAAAATTGTATAATCCCACAACTTGGCTAAAGTTTGGTTTATTTGCAGTTGGCTTGGGCCAATCTTTTGCTTTTGTTTTAGTGCCTCCCTTAGCAAGGGATTTAGGTTTATCTGTTATTGAAACCTCAACAATCTTTTCAATTTCTGCAGTTGCATGGGCAGTTACTAGCGCTTCGTGGGGCAGGGCATCCGACAAATATGGCAGACGAAATATAGCGGTTATCGGTCTTATAGGTTACTCAGTTTCAATCATTGCTTTAATAACACCTTTATTCCTTGTTGAGCAGAAAATTTTAGATCTAGTATATCTTTTACCTCTGCTCATATTGGGTAGATTAATTAATGGGTTGATTGGTTCTGCTACAAGACCAGCTGCCTTTGCATATATGGCAGATATTTCAGAGCGATCAAAGCGAACTAAAAAGTTTGCAAGATTGGAGTCAAGTTTTTTAATTGGAACAATTATGGGCCCAATGTTAGGGGGATTTTTATTTTTACATTCAAAGAGCTTGCCTTTTTACGCTTTTGCTTTCTGTGGTTTCATTGCAGCTATTGGTATTTATATTAGTTTCCCAAAACATATTATTCCAAAAGAAAAAATTGACAAAGCTATTGCAAAATTATCTTACAAAGATAAGTCTGTATGGCCATTTTTATTTATAGCTGCATTATCATCTCTTTGCCAAGCTTCCTTGCTTCAATCAATAGGTTTCTTTGTGACTGATGTTTTTTCTGATCAAAAGGACTTGCCATTAGTTATTAGCTTAACTTTTGTGGTGCTTTCTATATCAACGGTTGTCAGTCAATATATTTTTACTGATCTAAGGCCTATAGCTAATAATAAGTTACTAATATACGGCACTTTTTTAACAACAATTTCATATATTATGGCGGCATTGGCATCATCTATTGCATTATTTTATTTAGCCATGATGATAAATGGATTTGGAGGAGGGATGTTTAGACCCGCAAATGCTTCCTCTTTATCTTTAGCTCAAACTCCTGACAATCAAGGCAAGGCAGCAGGATATTTAGGCTCTGTTATACCAATCGGACATGTTTTAACCCCCATAGTAGCTATGCCTATTTATCAATTTGGGCCAGAGTATTTATATTTTTTTAGCGCTTCTCTGTGCTTTATTTCCTTATTATTTATAATAGGCCATCAATTATTAAGAGACCATGAACAAGCCAGCGTTATTACTAATTAATCTAGGAACACCAGATTCTCCTTCATACTTAGATGTTTTTAAGTATTTAAGAGAATTTTTAATGGATGGAAGAGTGATCGATGTTCCATATTCACTTAGATTCTTGCTTGTTACCTTAATTATTTGTCCATTTAGATCGTTTAGCTCTGGCAAAATTTATAAAAAACTTTGGGATCTTTCGGGCGGAGTGTCTCCGTTGGTAAAAAATACTCAAGAATTAACAAATAAATTAAATCTAAAACAAGACAAATATGATGTTTATTATGCAATGAGATATCAAAAGCCAAGCATTCAAGAAGCTCTTACTCAGATAAAACAATCCAATCCATCAGAGTTAGTTATTTTGCCTCTTTTTCCGCATTATGCTTCTGCGACTTCTGGGAGTGTTTTTGAGGATGTTACAAGGAGACTTTCAAAAGATTGGGTGATTCCTTCGTTTAAATTTATCTCACAATACTACGAACATCCGTCATTTATAAATGCATGGGTGGAAGCAGCAAAAGATTTTAATTTACTAGAATATGACAAAGTTATATTTAGCTATCATGGATTGCCTAATTCACAGGTCAACAAAGTTTATTTAGATCATCAGTGCGACGGAAAGAACTGTGAGCATGAAATAAATGATGAGAATCACTATTGCTATAAAGCTACGGTTTATGAAACCTCAAAATTAATAGCAGAAAAATTGTCGCTTCCAAGGGATAAGTATGAGGTCACGTTTCAATCTAGATTAACTAAAAATTGGCTTAAACCATTCTCTGATGAGGTTTTAGAAGGCCTTCCAAGTAAAGGCATCAAAAAAGTTCTTGTCTTTTCGCCAGCATTTACTTCCGACTGTCTTGAGACTGTCATTGAAATTGGTTATGAATATCATGAACTTTTTATCGAGGCTGGTGGTCAAACGCTAGATTACGTTCCATCATTAAATTTTTCAGATGCTTGGGTTCAAGCTATCATAGACATAACTAATACAAAATAAGGACCTACATGTTTAAAGAAGATCTATTAAAAGGAAAAAAAATATTAGTTACCGGTGGAGGTACTGGCTTGGGTAAAGAGATGTCAGAGCACTATATCCGTCACGGTGCTGATTTGGTTATTTGCGGAAGAAGGGAGAGTGTTCTTGCAGATACAGCTAAGGAATTTAAGGATAAATATGGAGCAAATGTTCGTTACCAACCCCTTGATATTCGATCCCCTCAAGATGTTGAAGATTTTGTAGAATCTATATTTCAAGAAGGTCCTCTTCATGGGCTGGTAAATAATGCTGCAGGCAATTTTATTTCTCCAACAAAAGATTTGTCAGCAAGGGGCTTTGATGCAATTGCTAATATTGTCTTCCACGGAACATTTTATGTAACCCATGCTGTTGGAAAAAAATGGCTTGAACAAAATATAAAAGGCTCAATAATTTCTATACTTGCAACTTGGGTTTGGACGGGTTCACCCTTTGTTGTTCCCTCGGCTATGTCAAAATCCGCACTTCACACTATGACAAAATCGCTTGCGGTTGAATGGGGACCTAGTGGAATAAGAATTAATGCAATTGCCCCAGGCCCATTTCCAACAGAAGGAGCTTGGGCAAGACTCAGCCCTAAGGGAGCTTTGGATGATGAGTCTAGCTCCATGAGCACCATTCCAATGGGACGGGTTGGTGAAATGAGCGAATTACAAAATTTGGCAACTTTTTTAATGGCTGATGGGTGTGAATATTTAACCGGACAAACAATTGCACTTGATGGTGCTCAATATCTTTCAGGTGGAGGCACTTTCTCGCAACTTTCAAAAATGTCAGAGGATGATTGGTCTGACATTAGAAGCATGATTAAAAAAACAAATGATTCAGATAAACAGAAAAGATCAACTTGATAATTACTTGACTTAGAGTTTTGTTTAACTGTTAGACTAATAAATGATTTTAAAGATAAGGAGTAAAAATGGAACACCAACAAATGCAAAATATCCTTGAGAAACAAAAAGCATATTTTATAAAAAATGGCCCTCCATCCTATGACCTACGTATTGATAGGTTAGACAGAATGAAGTCTTTGGTTATGGAAAATCGCTATAAAATCGTAGATGCTCTCAACGAAGATTTTGGCGTAAGATCTAAAAACCAATCAATGGCTACTGATGTTTATACAATTGTTCCAAGTATCGAATATGCAAAGAAAAATTTAAAAAAATGGATGACCGGATCTAAAAGAAAATCAAACTTTCCTTTGGGTCTTTTGGGTGCCAAAGCCTCTGTTGACTATGAGCCTCTCGGAACTGTGGGAATGATATCTCCATGGAACTTCCCTATGTTTTTAACATTTTCTCCTGCTGCCTCGATATTTGCAGCTGGAAATCAAATTATGCATAAGCCAAGTGAATATACTGAGCAATCTGCAAATTTAATGAAAGAGTTATGTGATGCTGCTTTTGATGAGGAAGAATTTGCAACCATTTTAGGTGGCCCGGATGTTGGCGCAACATTTACACAACAAAAATTCGATCATCTTTTATATACAGGTAGTGGCGCTGTTGCAAAACATATTATGAAAGCTGCAGCTGAGAATTTAGTTCCGGTAACTCTAGAGCTTGGCGGTAAGTCACCAGTTATTGTAAGCAATACTGCCGATAGTGTTATAGCAGCCAAAAGAATTATGCTAGGCAAAACTATGAATGCTGGTCAAATTTGTTTGGCTCCGGATTATGTAATGGTGCATTCTGATAAAACAGATGAGCTTGTTTCTGGAATGAAAGATGCAGTTGCGGATTTCTATCCTGATTTAAAGCATAACGATGACTACACTTCTATTGTGAATCAAAAACACTATGATCGCCTGCAAGGTTTGTTAAGTGATGCAAAAGAAAAAGGTGCGCAGATTGATGAGATCAATCCTGCTAATGAGGATTTTTCGCAACAAGCAGCGTTTAAGATTCCTCCTACGCTTGTAATGAATCCAACTGATGATATGGAAATTATGAAAGAAGAAATCTTTGGTCCTTTATTGCCTATCAAAGAATTCACTGAGATTGATGAAACTATTTCATATGTCAATAAAAATGATAAGCCATTGGGTTTATATTATTTTGGATCCAATAAAAATGAAGAAGACCAAGTTCTCACAAGAACCTCATCGGGTGGTGTAACTATCAATGATGTATTGGGCCACATTCAGCAGGAAGATCTGCCTTTTGGTGGCGTAGGACCATCTGGAATAGGTAGCTATCATGGCGAAGAGGGCTTTAAGACCTTTAGCAATGCAAAAGCTGTCTATAAACAAATTGGTTCAAGGTTCGATAAATTGTTATCTGCAATCCGTCCCCCATACAAGGGTGATATTGAAAAGGTCCTCAAGCAGATAACCTAAGTGCTATGAACTCATTGCCTATTTACTTGGGCTACAAGTATTTTCGATCAAAGAAGGGTGCATTTGCATCCTTTACTTCTTTGATGGCTACTGCTGGTCTTTCACTTGGTGTCGCCGCATTAGTTATCGTCTTATCTGTCATGAATGGTTTTGAGAAGGAATTGCAAACTAGAGTTCTTGGTGTAGTTCCTCAATTGATTATTCGATCTAATGAAAATCTTGATAATTACGAGGAATTGATTTCTAAAATAAGCAGCGCAGAAAATGTTATCAGTGCGAGTCCTTATATCGAAACCCAGGG
>Ga0066862_10000715_pt1 | contig 13388 bp, 10 predicted proteins | sample ETN02SmetaG_FD_66431 | JGI IMG/M metagenome (GOLD analysis project Ga0066862, IMG submission 66431) | Marine microbial and viral communities from oxygen minimum zone, Eastern Pacific Ocean - ETNP2014F10-02SV255 | ecosystem: Environmental > Aquatic > Marine > Oceanic ... | reverse complement strand
AAATATCTGCCTCAGTGCATGATAATGTTGCAAAACCAATGAGGTCTACCTTCTGATTGTATTCTTCATGATGTGACCATAATCCCACTTCTACATTGATAATTACAATGAATAGTAGAAAGCAGCCAAATACAGAAAGGACGATGTGGGGTGTCTTCGACACAATTGCTGATTGCAAAGACTGGCTTTTCACGCTATCGCAATAAAATGCAATGTACGAATCTTCATGCATACATCGCATCAGCGACGACCATGGCACAGAGGGCGCTGCGGTTCGATGCGGTGGTCGTTGGTTCAGGAATCGCTGGTCTAACCATGGCAGTCGGCTTAGCTCGAGAAGGACGAAATGTAGCTTTAGTAACCAAGAAACAATTGGAAGATTCGTCCACTAATTGGGCTCAAGGAGGCATCGCTGGTGTGCTCGATACAGGGGATCAAGATGCAATCGAAAAACACATTCAAGACACTATAAATTCAGGTGACGGGTTGTGTGATGAACGGATGGTCAGAAGTGTGGTCATGGAAGCAGCCGAACGAATTCATGCTTTGGTTAACGAAGGAGTTTCATTCGATCTTTCTTCTGATGGTTCCTTTGATTTAGTCAAAGAAGGAGGGCACCAAGAAAACAGAATCCTGCACGTCAAAGATCGTACTGGTGCAGCGATAGAAGGGACACTAATCAATCGATTACACGATGAAGATGTAACAATTCTAGAACAATGGATGGCTATTGATTTAATCCTGCAGAAACGAGGAGACCCCTCAAAAGGAATTCGAGGGATTTGGTGCCTAGACCCATTAGGAGAAGTTCAATCAATTTCCTGTAATGCAGTAATTCTTGCTACAGGCGGAGCAGGGAAGTTATGGAGAGACACTACAAATCCGTCAGTTGCCACTGGAGATGGAGTTGCAATGGCTCATCGGGCATTTGCAAGAACTCGACACATGGAATTCGTCCAATTTCATCCAACTGCACTTGCAATGCCGGGAGAACGAACCTTTCTGATTACAGAGGCACTGAGAGGAGCTGGGGCCGTATTGATGACCTCGGAAGGCCATCAGAATTTTCAAGCATCACAAGGAAATCCAGAATTTTTTTCATATATGCGAGACGTAGATTCTAGGGGGTCCCTAGCTACGAGAGATATCGTTGCACGTGCCACCGACAGAGTCCTCAAAATAACAGGGGACTCACATGTTCTATTGATTACTGAACATTTAGACTCAAAAGAATTGGAAGAAAAATTCCCTACAATCCATCATCGTCTTTCATCAAATGGAATCAAAATCGGAATTGACCCAATTCCAGTAACTCCAGCTGCTCATTACATGGTTGGAGGTATAGAAGTCGATGAGGTAGGCAGATGTAAAACATTAGACGGTTCCACATACAAGGGGCTTTTTGCAGTCGGAGAAGTAGCATGCACTGGACTACATGGGGCCAATCGACTAGCTTCAAATAGCCTCCTTGAAGCAATAGTAATGACTCATCGAGCATTAGAATATGCATTGAAAAAATCTGCTAACAATAACAAAAACCGTGAGACAGATATTCCTCTTTGGCGTGCTAAAGGATTAGAAAATTTGATTGAACATGCTCCAATCAAAGCAGATTTGGAAGCATTGCAATCGATAATGTCAGATGATGTAGGACTTCTTCGGAGAGATGGCCGTCTTCAAAGAGCACAACGGAAAATTGGACATATCACCGAAGAAATTGATCGGACATGGAGGAGTTGTTTTCCAACGAGAAAATTGGTTGAACTGAGAAACATGTCAATTGTGGCATCACTTGTTGTAGAATCTGCAATCTCTAGAAAGGAAAACGTAGGGTTACACTACAATTTAGATCAATGAATCAGAATTCTCAATCGCCACTGACTAAATTGACAGGACACGGACTAAATCCCAAAGTGTCTGAGTTCTTGGAACTGAGATACCATGGACTTCGGCCCTTTCCACCAGCGCCCCGCATATCCAATCAACTTCCGTTGGATTCCCATGCATCACATCTTGAAGCATGCTACATCGATTTTCAGATGTAGATTCCAAAACATTGTCCAATGTACTTTGCAACTCATCAAAATCAATCGAAATACCCTCTAATTCCGCTACTGTTGCACCTTCTACCATCACCGAAATAGCCAAATCATGAAGAGGAGAATTGAGGATTTCACCATTTCGAACTCCGCAAATAGCAGCTATAGGATTGATGGCGAGATTAAGCAGTAATTTTTCCCATACGAAAGGTAGAATTTCAGGAACAGACATTGGAGAAAGCTTCGCTTTATCTAGAATTGTAAGAAGGTCAAATAACAAACCTTCGCGGATAGACAAATTGTTCTTTTCTAATGGGCCTAAGACAATTCGACCGGATCCACCCAATCTAATTTCCGCAGGTCCAATTCGATTTGAACCATGCGTGACACTACCTCCAAAGACCCTCCCCTTTCCAACTACAGATGAAATGCGATTTAGATGCCCTAGACCATTCTGAATCCCAATAACAAAACCATCACTCACAAGATGATTTTCTGCCAACATCGTCAATTCAGATACCGAATTTTGTTTACAGCATATGATGGCGACATCTACTCGTTGATCAGATTCTAATATTGAATATTCTATAGGTTGTAACAAATCAAAAGATGAATCACTAGAATGAACAATTATGCCTCGATTTTGAAGGGCAGTGTTAGTTTCACCTCTAGCATAAATAATCGGTGATATCCCAGCCCTGGCAATTCTGTAAGCGAGTAAACTACCAATCGCACCCATTCCGAATATTCCGATTCGCAATCTCTCACCTCAAGCCACATTCAGTTTCGGGAAGGCATAGGGCTGCAAAATGAATCTCTATACCGATGGTTGAAGACTCAAACCATATGGCTGAAAAACCTCCAAACACCTCTGGACGATTAGTATCAATCGATATTGAACCATTTTCAGGAATGTGATCTGGAATAGTAATGTTCCAAACTGAATCCAGAGGAATTGAAGAATGAATTACAGAGATTAGCGACAGTGAGACATTACCTACATTTGAAAGAACAATAGGTGAATTAGATACATCCAAATTTAATACCATTAACTCACCATTTACGAGTACAGAAGGCCCTCCAGATAACTCGTAAACAGCAGGAGAAGAACCATCACATACAGTCAATATTCCAAAATTAGGTAAGAGGAGGCTCCCATTCTGAATATTTTCAGAAAAATGTACAATCTGAGAGTCGTTTTTGAAATTCGAAGGAGTCCAAGACCAATCTTCTGAAAGTAACGTATCAGGAGATGTAGGGCAAGCACTAGATTGATTCTGATGCCAACCGATTGCATCTGCGTTGAATGGACTCACGTAGTCGAATTCTGTATAGTTATCATGAGTTACTAAGGAACGATTAACATCAAGCAGTGGAGCAGTCAAGGACAAGGAAGTTCCATTATCAGATTGATAAGTAATTGTTGGACCAAGAACACCCCCATCAGAGGACTGTGGAGCCATTTGAATCGCCCCCTCTAATGGTTCAACACAAACTAACTCTGGATTTTCCATAGTGATATTCATTGGATCAATTATGGGGTGTGATTCCCCTTGCACTAGACTCCACATCGGGTCACCCAATGTTACATTTGCAGGCAATGATTCCAAACCCACCACCATCCTGACGCAATGATTTTGCTCAGAATTAGATATCCAACCTTCATCCAAAATGCGAACGGAACCCACAACATTCACTGCAGTCTGATGATAAAATGTATTTCCATTCGTGCTATGGAACATTAAATCAAGATGTATCATTCCCGTTATGGAGTCTGTAGGAGGTTCTAATCGGATTTTCAGTGTCTTTGGAGATTGTTGTGAAACTCCAGAATATGTACAATCAATACCTGAGAAATTGTTTTCATCGGGACACATAATTTCAATCCCCCAACCATCGATTGAACCTGAAGGAGATACATGGGCTCTTCCTGAAAGTTCTAGCAAACCAGTTGTGGAAAGAGTGTACTCCAAAGTTGAATTATTACCACTAAGAATTTCATGTGCAGAAACCCAATTAGAGGAATCCAAATCATCTTCCCAATTTTCCATTGCACTACTTACTTCAAATGAAGGTAGGGCAAGTAACAAAAAAACAACAATAACCCAGTGACCCCAATACATCTTATCATTCTCACATCCAATTTCGTTGACTACCAAAGGAGTTGGAATCGTGTCGGACTGGAAGCGGCGCCATACTGCAAGACTCCCTATTCCAATCCATAACCAATAATCTCCTTGGAAATAAACCAGAATAGCAATGGCCACTGTGACAAGAAGACCCAAGGCCTGGTAGGAGGTGTCTTCACTCCAAAACCTACCTGAATATGCAGAGAAAATATGATCTCCTGGGAAATTTGGGATTGGTAGAAGTAGAATAAATCCAACAATCATCATACCATGACCTGCCAGCATGAGGGGAGAAGCCCATTGAGTCTTGTATAGGATTGAGTCACCAAAAAACGTCGAACCAATAGCTGTCGTGAACCAATTCAAATTCAAAACAAAGGGAACTTCATCAATAATACTAGAAGAATTAGGAGTACAATACAGGCCAGCTAAAACAAAACAAATTCCGGAAACAATCATAGTTACAGGTAAGACCAATGAAACTTGAGCAAGGCTAATCGGATTAGGAAATCGAATCTCATCTATACGGCGTAGTTGAAGGATTCCAATCAAACCGAATGGCCAAATCGGATTCAAAGCAGTAATTGGAAATGGGATACTTACGGGCAATAGGTGATCTACCTTTACACCATGACGCATTGCGATAAAACGTCTCAAAAAACTAGCCATTGCGATTGTAGCCATTATTGGCAGAGCATACTGAATCGATCCCATTCTAAGTGCAGCCAATGAAGCGGGGTCGATTGAAGCATTTACTCTTCCACTCCAACTCGCTCCAATTACACTAAGGAAAGCGAAAGAAAGACACCATAACAAGAACTGTGATCGAGAACCCACCACTGCATTTCTAACCGGATGAGGTTTGATCTGTAGGAAATAAGGCTCATCGTCATCGAGAACTGGAACCCAACCCAATGGCACTAACTTGGAACAAAGAGATTCCAAACTTGAATCTACATCATCCCCAATAGCATCTACATTCCAGCAGTAACCCTTTTCACCTTCTGAAATTAGGACGAAATGATCACTGATTATCTGCTCAAGAAAATCACGTTGAGACCATGATACTCGCTCTACGCGAATAGCCGGCACCTCTGTCTTCTCCAACCTCACCACCAATACATCGTCTTAGTCGTGGGATATGACCCTTCATGTTCAATCAAACTAAACAAAAACAGTCATTTGTTCTTGAAACGCTTCAATCGGAATGTTTCCTCACGCTCCATTTCTTCGAGACGAAGTTGGATGAAGGCCTTTGCTTCTTCCATTTGCGGGATTACAACGAACTCGAGAGCATTGACTCTTCTCTTGGTAGCTTCAATCTCTTCAAGCAGGCGTTTCAGTGTGGCTTCCATCTCAGATGCTTTGACGATTTTTTCGATTAATGCAGAATAACCGTCAGCAGCCTCATCGATGTAAGGGGAACCGCCGACTAAACCCATACCTCTTTCCTCCATTGTACTGGATAGATTCTCACCGGAGACACTAGGGACAACAACACCCATGATGTTGCGTCGTTCCACCATTACCTCTGGATGATTGGAAATAGCGATTGCAGCACTTTGAACCTCAAGACCACCTTCTATGGCACTTGCCAAATCAATCCCTACTTTCGCCTGACGGAAAGTCTGAACCAATTCCTCACGTGCTGAAATCATTTCAGAAAGTAGGGTTCTGAACTCATGAAAGAGACCATCTCTTTTCATTTTGAGAAGTTTATATCCATTCTGAGTCTGCTTAATTCGTCGTTTCAGGTTAATGAGTTCGCTACGTGTAGGCTTGATATCTAACGCCATAAACAATCACCTTTTCCTTTCGTCTCAATCAATTCATTACTTCTTTTCAGTAGGATGGTATTTAGAAATGAGCTCATCATCTAATCTTTCAAGATACTTGGTATCAATATTAGACAACAATTCCCAACACAAATTCAGAGTGCCTTCGATAGTTCGATCTTCGTCACGCCCCTGTCTAACGAATTTGTCCTCAAAGATATCTGAAAACTTGAGATACTGTAAGTCTCTTTCGTTCAAAGCATCCTCTCCTACAATCGCGACTAGCCCACGAAGTTCTCTTCCTTGAGCGTAGGCCGCATACATCTGATCACTGATTTTCTTGTGGTCATCACGAGTGGTTTCTTCACCAATACAACCACCCATAAGCCTTGATAGAGATGGAAGTACGTTAATCGGAGGATAAATTCCAGCTTGATGTAATTCACGTGAAATCACAATTTGGCCTTCAGTGATATACCCTGAAAGATCAGGTATTGGGTGAGTAATATCATCACCAGGCATAGTCAAGATTGGGAATTGAGTGATGCTACCCTTCTTCCCCTTCACAATTCCTGCACGCTCGTAAAGCATCGCCAAATCAGTATACATGTATCCGGGATAACCTCTACGACCTGGCACTTCTTCACGAGCCGCGCCAATCTGACGAAGAGAATCGCAGTAATTCGTCATATCAGTGTAGATAACCAAAACGTGATAATCGTGTTCAAAAGCGAGATATTCTGCTGCTGTCAAAGCAAGACGTGGAGTAATCAAACGCTCCACCGCGGGATCATCTGCTAGATTTACGAATAAGGCCGCATTCTCTAAAGCACCAGTTCGTTCCAAGTCAGCACGGAAGAAATTGTATTCTTCAGCTGTAATACCCATTGCGCAGAATACCACAATAAATTCTTCATCGCTGTCCTTTAATTTCGCTTGACGTGCAATCTGTAAAGCAATATCATTGTGAGGAAGTCCTGATGCACTGAAGATAGGAAGTTTCTGGCCCCTAACTAGAGTTGTACAACAATCAATTGCACTAACTCCTGTCTGAATAAAATCGTGGGGAGATTGGCGCGAATATGGGTTAATTGCTGCACCTATAATGTCGGCCTTCTCATCTGCAACGATATCAGGCCCACCATCTCTTGGTCTACCTGCTCCATCTAAAATTCGGCCAACTAAGCCCTTACTAACAGGCAATTTGAACACATCTCCTAGGAATTTCACACCTGCTCTTCGATCAATACCCTCTGTACCTTCGAAAACCTGTACGACAACCATGTCATCAGATGTATCGAGTACCTGACCGTTCTTTGTAGAACCATCAGAAAGACGGAGTGTTACAATTTCACCATACGCTACAGGTTCAGTCTTCTCTAGGAACACCAATGGTCCCTTGATGTCGGTAATTGTCTTGTATTCTTTACTTGTCATTTTTCATCCCCCCCTACTGGGCCTCCACAGAGTTGCTAATCTGGTTCACCATTTCTTCTACTAGCCCCTCAATCTTCTCAAGGTAACCTTCTGCGAATCGGGCACGCATCAATTCGATACGGGCAGGCACGTTCACAACATCTTCCAATACTGCTCCTGCAGCCATGGCTTTCTTCGCTTCTTCTTGGAAAGTGAGAATTGCCCGAGCCATAGCATATTGCTGTTCAACTCCACTATATGCGTCAACAGGATCGAATCCATTCTGCTGTAGGAAATACACACGAATCATTCGTGCAACCTCAAGGGTTAGTTGCTGATCCATAGGCAAAGCATCTGACCCAACTAGTTGAACGATTTCTTGTAATTCGGCTTCAACCTTTAGTAGAGCACTAATTTCGGTTCTAACCTCTGGGAAATCACTCGCAATATTATCTCTAAACCACTGATTAAGACTCTGAGGGTACAACGAATACGAATTCAACCAATTGATTGCAGGGAAGTGCCTCTGTCGAGCTAGACCCGCATCAAGACCCCAGAAAACCTTCACAATACGAAGAGTACCTTGACTGACTGGTTCTGAAATATCACCGCCAGGCGGAGATACTGCTCCAATCACAGTAACAGACCCGTCTTCTCCATTCAATGTCTCAACACGGCCTGCACGCTCGTAGAATTCTGCTAAACGACTAGAGAGATATGCAGGGTAACCTTCCTCTCCCGGCATCTCTTCAAGACGACTTGAAATCTCACGCATTGCTTCAGCCCAACGGCTTGTAGAATCGGCCATTAGTGCCACATCATATCCTTGATCACGGAAATATTCTGCAATGGTAATTCCAGTATACACGGATGCTTCACGTGCAGCAACAGGCATATTGGATGTATTGGCAATCATCACAGTTCGATTCATCAATGGTTTTCCAGTGTTTGGATCAATAAGATGAGGGAACTCATCCAACACCTCAGTCATCTCATTACCACGCTCACCGCATCCAATATAGACAACAATCTGTGCATCAGAATACTTAGCAAGAGATTGTTGTGTGACTGTCTTACCTGAACCGAAAGGCCCTGGGATTCCTGCTGCTCCACCCTTAGCTAATGGGAAGAGGAAATCCAGAATCCTCATTCCTGTCACTAAAGGTGTATCTGGAGCATATTTCTGAATGAATGGGCGAGGATGACGTACTGGCCATTCCTGCATCATCTGAATCTCAGTTCCATCATCAAGAGTACAGACTGTTTCAGTGACATTAAATTCTCCGGATGTGATTGATTTAATCTTTCCAGAAGCCTTTGGTGGCACCATAATTTTGTGTGTAATTGTATCAGTTTCCTGAACTGTTCCAATTAACTGCCCACCTGAAACCTCGTCACCAACTGATGCAGTAGATTCGAACGTCCATTTCTTCTCAAGATCAAGTCCATCAGCATCAACTCCACGTGTGATGAACACACCCATGACTTCCTCAAGAGTCTGAAGAGGACGCTGAATTCCATCGTAAATCTGTGTAAGAAGACCTGGCCCCAATTGTACGGACAAGGTTTGCCCAGTACTGAATACTGGCTCACCCGGCCTGATTCCAGAGGTGTCCTCGTAAACTTGAATCACGGACTGTTCTCCATGAATTTCAATTACTTCCCCCATTAACTTCTCATGCCCTACTCGGACTACTTCGTACATTCTTGCATCAATACCTGTCGCTGTTACAACCGGTCCTGAAATTCGATAGATGACGCCTTCATTTTTACTCATTTCTTCACTTCCATTCTTTTTTTTTACTTCCATAAATCGACACCAAGTGCCTTCCTAATGGATTCCCGCAATGTGTTGTCTTCTTCGGTACCAATACCGAGGAACGTAGGCGTGATACTCAGGTTTACCCTGTCACGAACACGTTCTGGAAGACGACCAAGGTCGCGGGAATCTAAGACTACGATGCCGATTTCACGTTCGGACATCAATTCACGGCATGTGGCCGCAAGTTCATCAATATCTGTAGGATTGTAGAGATGTGTAATGCCTGCTAGTTGGAAACCAAGCGTGAACTCAGGACTTCCTACAACAGCTATCTCCATTCAAATTCCTCCTACAATGTCAAATGCGCTTCAATAATGCCTTCTGGCAAACCTGCCGCTTTACCGCGCACGAGTAAACGGAGGTTTTCCACCTCAAGCAGTTTCCTCTCAATGTAATATACAATAGGAACGCCCGAAATGGGGTTTAGATGTGAAAAACGGAGGAGAAGTTCACTCCGTTTATGGTGGAACAAATCCACAACTGGATCTAATGATGATCCAGAATTAACTTCCGACAATGCTGCTTCAAGGCCTTCATCATCAAAACTAGGAGTGCGGCGTAGTGCTGCTAACAGTTCGTCATTGTTTTGAGCACTCAACATTCCCTTTTCAGTAACCTTTGACAATCCGCTTCCAGGGACAAAAATTTGTGCTCTCTTCTCAGTAGACAATCCTTGACGCATTGCCCTCATTACATTCAAGATATCTCGATGAGCAATTTCCATTCGAAGATAACGCTTCAAACAAGAATGCGGTCCTCGGGCAGGAATTGCTTTCAGAGCTTGACGATAATAAGAACGGTCCAAAGCATCTTCATATTCAGCTAAACCAGATTCTGGAGGAACCTCGGAAAAAATTCGGCTACCAAGTCTCATCTTAGTAATGGAGGATGCCGCTTCGGCGAGGTTGGAGGATGAATCGATGATGGAAATCCATGCCGCGTTATGCGGATTTTCCGCAGGTAACGCACCTTCGCCTACTCTGGAACTGTCTGCTCCACTCTTGACAGCTCTAAGAACCGCCTTGGCCTTATTGAAATCAATTCTGAGTGCCCAAATATCTACTATGTCTGCAAGTTCACCATTACAAAATCGTTCTACCTCGTGAACTTCACGATCTAAATTATGACTCAATGCTGCCTCAACCAGTTCTGCACCACTAAGACGATGCCCATACAAATCCATGTCTGCACGGTAACCCGCATCTCCTATTGTGTTAGCAATACTATCTGGTTCTAATTTCAACAATTGTCGAATTCGAGTTCGGTCAAGTAATCGAGAACGTCGAGAACGAGCGCGTGCGGCTGCATTAGCCCAATTCGCTCGACCCAACCACATTGTAATCCCTCACTCACCAAATAATGTTCGATTAACATCGCCTAGAGAATCTACCCATATCTCTGCAAGACGATTATCAAACGTGTAATCCAATCTTATGCTATTATCTTCTGCAACGAGTATGAAGCCCCCTAGGGCCTGAATATCGTCACCTATAGTGAATCCACTAGCCTTCTGTTCTAATGCTGCCCTGTCGATAGATGCAGGGAGTAAGGTCATCTTTCCTGAACTCTCAGATTTTGCCTGTTTCAACATAGAATCCAATAATGCAGAACGCTTTGCCAACTTAGGGTTTCCTAGTTGGCTACGAACCGCCTCAAAAGTGAGATCTATTTCTTCCCTACGTGCTATTAGGACATCCTTCTGGTTCATTTGCCTTGCACTAGCTACAGATTCTTTAGCAATTTGAGCTGCCTCCATTTCCGAACCAGATAAAGCCGAAGATGAATGCTCTTCGACTTTGCTCTGGGCTTCAGATGCAATGGTGGCTGCTTGAGCCTTAGCCTCAGTAATGATGGCCTTGGCCTCTTTAGCCGCTTCCGCTGCTATATCCTTAGCAAGTTGTTCTAAACTCATGGTACAATCCTCACAAACGTGAATTATTCATTTTCCCGAATGTTCACATCAAGAACATTGCTAGGAAACCGAACAAAACGATTGTCTCAGGTAGTGCCGTGAAGATTAGACCTGTGACGAACTTATCGCCATCTTCTGCAACCATTCCAACTGCAGCAGCTCCAATCTGTCCCTGGCTGAGGCCAGTGCCAACACCTGCTAGACCTAGGGCGATACCTGCACCAAGGGGCATACCCCAGGCGTATCCACCACTAGATGCAGCTGCGATAGCACCAGTCGCTGCAACCACGTCTGCCATGCCAATAAAGGCAAGCAGAACGATCATCATTCTCATTACGTTCTTCATCATCTTTGGGTTCATTTCTCATTCCTCCGTGTTTTGTATCCTGCGCGAACACGCGCTGGAATATGTCATTATTGCCCCGAATCGACCTCCACGAACCGGGACCGTCCCCCTAGGGGAGCAAAGGGCTTCCCTGAGGCGGTGTAGAATTGGCGCATCCATTCAACGAAATGGAGTCGGGCAGCATGGATATTGGGGCTAAATACACCCAAAACCCAAGCAAACATCTGAACAAGGAACCATCCTAAGAAGGCACCAAATGCAAGAACATAGCCAGTACCTCCTGCAGATAAACCGTCCACAATCATGGGGTAAAGCAAACCATTCCCTGCCTCTGCGATCTTAACGCCCACAATGCCAACGGCAAAAAGTCGTACGTATGAGAGAGTTGTTGGCAACATTCCAATTGCCTCTATCGGGCCAAGAAGAAGGGCAACCGGCAATGGAACATTTTCATGAGTTAGATGCACAATAATGAGTATTACACCAATACCAACAGAAATAGCACCACCCATTTGTAAATTCGAAAGAAGTGCCTCATAATCCGCTGAAGGATTGCCCTGTAGAATTAGATATGCATAGGAGAAGAAGAAACCGCCTCCAAGAACTAGCATCCAAGATACTTTGCCAAATAAAGCACCTGACCATCCATGCCCATGCTTGATTTCATCAATTGCTCCAAGGACGAATGCGACCATTAGATGAACTACTCCCAAATAGATTGTAAGAAGAATCAAATCGGTCAGATTGCCAGTAACTCGGTGGAAAGGGAATGCAAGGACTACACCCATTGGTAGGCGCGTCTCAAACAAGTTGTGATGATTAGCGAATTCCCCCCCATTAGGATACATGATAGAAAGAGACGATGCCCATGAGGGGACTCCTTCACCAAACATCCAATGGCATCCAGAACTGGATGCTCCGCCAGCATGTAGTGCTGCTTCACAGTGATAATGCGGAAGAATCTCAAAACCTGCGAATTCCCCATAAATATACCCGAAAATAATCGTTGATATTCCAATATAAGACAATAATTTAGCCCCAAGAACACCCAATTCACTACCTGAATCCTTGGTCTTCATGTATACGAGGCCTCCAAGGCCGAGAGTCATCATTCCATACAACATATCTCCAAGCATCAGGCCAAAGAACAGAGGATATGTAAAAAGCATGAAAACAGTAGGGTCTATCTTCCCATAATCGGAACGACCGACTGCATCAGTAAGTAACTCCATTGGCTTAGAGAGCCCATGATCTCCGAAAGCTATCGGAGGACTTGGAGAATGATGATCTGCGTGACCATGTAATCCATGATGCTTCGGTGCTACATCAGTATCCACATGAATATGGCTGCAATGGGAACCGATTGATGACTGAATCTCATCAACTCTATCTGCAACGACCCATCCATCAATCACAAATGCATGCTTACTTACTGCAATTTTTGTTGGTGCTGTAGACTCAACAAAATCTCTCTCAAGAAGTTCGATTCCACAAAGGAAATTAGAACCATGATTTGAACCCCAGTTTTCCAATTCACTCTCAAGACTCTCCTTCTCCTCCTCTAAAGATGCAAGTTTCTTCCTTTCGACCGATAATTCCTCAGAAGGTGAACCTTCACCTGTAGGGGGTTGAACAGCAGTGAACCCTAGAGAATCAAGTTCTTTCGAGGATTTTTCAGCATCCTCATTTCTAACTACAACTAAACAAAGACGTCCTGTATCCGTTTTCGATTCACCTACAAAACCAGAAATTCCTGCAGAGGTAAGAGCGGATTTAACCGAATTCTTTCCAGAAAGACGGCCGACTAAAGAGGTTGCAGTTCGATATCCACCTAAAAGGTCTAAATCCACACCAAGGGCAGTGAAATCCACCAAGGATTGAACTCTTTCCTTTGAAGAACTAATCATTGATGTAAGGTCTTCAATTCGTTCTATTTTTCCTGCTACATC
>Ga0066862_10000713_pt1 | contig 13417 bp, 5 predicted proteins | sample ETN02SmetaG_FD_66431 | JGI IMG/M metagenome (GOLD analysis project Ga0066862, IMG submission 66431) | Marine microbial and viral communities from oxygen minimum zone, Eastern Pacific Ocean - ETNP2014F10-02SV255 | ecosystem: Environmental > Aquatic > Marine > Oceanic ... | reverse complement strand
CTCGCCCACAACAAGAGCCTGCACTACGATGGGATCTTCGCACGACATTCCAGGAAAAGTAATTGCATCCCCAGGGAGATATGATGGATCCAATCTACTTACTGGCCATTCTCCTTCAGCAGAGGATTCGCTGATTCCTGCATGTACATGCACCCAACTCGTATCATCTGAGCAATCGTTGTCATGAACAATCCAGGAAGCAGTAGTCAAATCATCTGGCCAATACTCTACGAAACAGCCATCTCCTTCTGATAAAAGGATAACTAGTGAACCACATCCTCTGACCCGGCCATCTCCATTAGACTCTGGATTAGTCACACATTCTTCAATATGAATCCCCTTCTCCAAGGAGGAATTTGTAGGGTGTTGTACTCCTCCAAACGGGCCGAAAGTGGGTAATAAAAGAGGTAGCTCCTCAGAAGTAATACTATTGTTTTCTTCTACATCATCGTCAGTTGAATCCGTCGGATTATTGGGGTTTGTAGTTCCATTACCCCCTCCTCCAGTCCAAGTAGATGGATCTGACGAATCTGCATTAGTTCGATTTCCATTTGAATCTAAATCAATGTCGTAATAATCTGACCAAAGATCTACTGTACGATCATTTTGGAAAGTCAATGAACGATTTAATACATCAAAGTAACGATCATCTCCAAATGTATACCATGGATCAAACGGCCGTGGACCTATCGAAAGGCCATCCAAACAGTCCTTCAATTTCTGTTCAACTGTTGCATAAGTCTGAGTTCCAGAAGGAACCCCATCAAATCTGATGTCGATTCCTTTTTGGAAGTCAGGGGAATTGATAATTTCTGTATCGTTGGTCATCTTCTGCATTAAATCGACATCACCAAACAGTGCAAATCCATCTACAACAACAAGGCGAACATCAGGATCAACTGCTTCAATCAGATTCCGATAGGGGTTGGATTCAAATGAATCTAGTACAAGAAAATCAGCAGCTAATCCGGGTTTAATTCGACCTACATTCTCAGTCCATCCAACTTGGTCTACAGAATTGGTGGAAATCATTTGAGCCATCTCATAATCAGTGAAACGGTCGCCTAATACATTCGAATCCCACCAATCAGCAATTTTCACTTCATGGAGAACACTCTTTGCACCTGAAGGGCCCCAATCAGGGGATATTGAAATTGAAACACCCGCTTCATCGGCTGCAGATATATCTGCAGTATCCCCATACAACAAAAGATTAGACATCGGAGACCAAACCAATGATGCATCGACCTGCCCCATTAATGCAAATTCAGTAGAAGTCAAAGCAGTCCCATGAATTACGATTAATTCGTCCATAACTAGTTGATTGTTTACCAATGAGTCAAATTCTGCCCGAGAGGGTTCATCTATGCCCTCAGAAAGATGAATCATCCATGCATCAAGAGTACCTGCAGCTTTCTTTGACTTCACATGGGAACCAGAGTAATCAGTCGGAAACCAAGAGCCCCCCACACGTGTCTCAATACGATCTTCACCAAAATTGGTCTTCTCCAAGTTTCTTGCAAGAATTGAATCGAATGTAGCCTCATTCTCTGATGTTGCACCTTGAATTACTGTTGTACCTCCTACAATTGATTTTACTTCAGCATGTTTCATGGATTCCACCATCAAACTACACCCATCAGATCCGCCATCATTCAATCCATTTTCCACCTTTGTAATTGCATTCTTGTATGCATTTTCGGTTCTCCATTCGTATCGATTATTCCATCCATCGGTACCATGATCCCATATAGGAATTGCATTGTAATGCGGATGATTATGAACATCAAGTAAACCAGGATAGATGATTCCGCCAGTCTCAATTTGTTCTATACCTTCAGCAGCGGTAGGCATTGTCTGACCTTCGGACCAAACCGCAGAAATCAAACCTTCAACCACAAGTACATGTCCATTCAAAAGAACACTTGATTCAGATTCCATTGTAACTACTGTTCCAGATAAGACATATGACCCCGAATGGCTAACCCCTGTTAATTCAGGACAAGGTGCTCCAGGACCTGTAGAAGGCTGATTTTCACCGGGCCCCCATCCTGGAGTTGGAGGAGACACTTTGGAAACACTACCACTAGAATCTGAAACATATGACGTGTCCCAATCGGAATCATTACCTCCGAACGAAAGTGATGAAATCAAGACACTGGATGTATCGATTAATCTAGCAGACCCTCCCTCAAAAAAATCGAACCCTATGCCAGTAATTGCACGGAAAAATACTACTCTAGATCCTGCTTCAATGATTGTTCCTGATGGAATAGGGAATGAATCAACAGAATCCACCCCTTGATCTTCAAGAGTCCACCCCCCTATGTCTATCGAGGAAGCAGTAGGATTGAAGAGTTCAATAAATTGATCACTATAACTTCCGAATGTCCCATCACAATTCCAATCAGTACCCCCATAATTCTCATTATTCGGAGAAACTAGTATCTCTGAAACATATACTCCGCCAGACTCATCTGCTAATGCTATACCCGATAATGGAGTGAGAATCAAAACTACCATTGCAAGAATGGCCTGGTACGATTTTGTTCCGCCCACAATTAGGAATAAGAATGATAGGGGCTTGAACCCTACGATTAATTTTCAAAATAAAATAAGCGACAATCAGAAAAGGACCACCCCCCAAATCTGTACATGGAGCACAGGGCCAAGCAGCGCTTGTTAGCCTGCATGGTCACGTTGATTTTGCTTATTCCAGGTTGTTTCGGCTCCAATGAAGAAATCGCAAATTCAGTAGACTGGAGTGATGGTTTCAGTTATATTGACGACCCAGAAGGGTTTACTGGAGAAGATAGAATTAGGCCATTTAACGTTAGTAATCCTGACCCAACCCTCAATGAATCATGGGGTAATACTTCATGGGCAGTATTCGGCAACCCAGAAGGAGGTAATTGCTGTGAACATTATATTGCAGCAACAGAATGGGGTTGGATAATGAATTTTGGAGGAGAATACCCTACATGGTCAGAGGACAGAGGACATACATGGCAAGAATGGAGGCCTCCAGTAATACAAGATCTAGGTTGTAGAACACCAAAAATCACCATTCCTGGACAAGAAGGACTTGGTGAAGGAAGTATTGTCCAAACGACTACTGGAGATATTATTGCAATGGGATGGTTTCCTTATCCATCATCATCTGGTGGAGATCAATTCTACGCATTTTTCTGGGATGCAGATGATCAAGATTGGACATGGTGCTACAACAGACTGACTGAGCCTTTCTATGACCGGTCATGGCAAATGGAAATTGTGGGCCCAATAGATGCGGGGGCACCTTTCGGAAGTGGCGAATGGGCAAGTCTTGTAATCTCAAATTTCTGGCATCAATCGTCCAATCGAGGTGGGCAGATGTCTACTGATGGCTTGAATTACTACTACTTCGAATTCCCTGATAGAGATGCACAATTGGATACAATGGAAGTTGATTTGATTGCCGAAAATTTAGAGCCAGCGTGGGATTTCACAAAACCCCACAAAGAAATGCGAGGATTTCCGGTCCCTTCAGGTGGAGCGTATTTTCCAAATTTCTTCAACGATGGAGGTGATGCTTTTCTAGATACTTCACTAAACTGGTGGAGAGCAACAACAGTGGAAGGGAATAGCCTGCCAAGTGAATACTGTGCATTTGATTCATCTGCTCACCTACATTGTATAGTAAAATCCGGAGTAATTTTTGAGCACATGATTTCAAATGATGGGGGGGAAACATGGACAAACCGAACATATGATTTGACTGGAGAAGCAGCAGAAATAGAAGAATGGGAATTTCATGCAAATGGAGTTTTGGATTTGTTTGTTCTAAATGTAAGATATCAGAGTTCAGCGGGGCCTGATATCGATATTGCTTGGCATGTTCGGGAATATTCTGAAAGCCTTGAACCAGATTCCATGACATTCCTAGGCTTAGGGGATTTGGATGCGACTTCAGGTGCGGGTGAAGATATTCGTTTCGATTTCGCTAGTATGACTATCCTTCCGGATGGAGGTGCTGTGATTGCATACCACGATTCATCAGATCCAGATCCTCTTTTTGGACTCGAACTATTTCTTCCAGATGAATACGCAGGCCCTACTCCTTGAATCGTTCACTCAACGAAGCGAAAAGAGCTGCTGCAGGTCCTTCCGCCCTTGCAGCTAGTCTTCGAACAATCAATTCTGGAGTAGATTGTGCGAGATGATTCCTAATAGGGGTGCGATCTACTACAAGTTCTAGATTCTCATCTAATCCTCTTGCTTCAATCCCATCTATCCGTATATCGCCTTGGAAATTTTTTCGAATCTGTCCACCAATATGAGTAACAAGCACCACTGTAGTAGAATCATTTCCCATAGCCTCAGATAATAGTCCAGAAAGAATCCTTGCCGCTGCACCAGGTTCAGTAATTGCTTCAAGTTCGTCTGCAAGTACAAGTTTTCGACTATCTGAAATGAAAACTTCAGCTAATCGCATCAAGGTTCTTTCCAAGGCCCCTGCTGATTGAGTCCCATTGACCTTGGCTAGTACGTGTATCTCGTCTACCAATGAAATCTTTGCAGATGTTGCAGGTACAGGAAGACCTGCATGAGCCAACAATGAAATCATGGCAATTGTTTCCAATAACGTCGTCTTTCCACCAGAATTTGCCCCCGATAAAAGAGCAAGAGATTGCTGATCTTCTTTTGAAGCGATTGAACCAAGGCCATACGAAACTGGAGTGGGTTCACAATCCAGAAGAAGATGACGCCCGTCCTTTACATCGAATCCAAAATCATCAAGGAAAATTTCAGGCATTGAACATTTATTCTCTACTGCCCAACGTGCAACGGATAGCCACATCTCAATTTCTATCAATCCTGAAATTGCTGATTTACATGGTTCGAACAATCTATCAGCAATTCTTGCATTTCGAACAAGGTCGTTATTCTTGGCAGATTGAATTGCATTCTCCAATTCTTGTTCAATATTTTCTGCCGCTTTACGACTGATGACACATGGATAATCTGATTCCATCCAATCAAACGGTACCTTCACTTCTGTTCCTTGGAGATACAATTCTAATCGTCTTCTTCCAGCCTCCTTAGCCTCATCAATTGTATCTGCAACTGTTGCTTGGATACGTCGATTTAACCCTTCAGAATCTGCATAAAATGTCAGTACCTCATCCCCCTCAATAGAGAGATGTGCATCAGAAGTACCCGTAACAATTGCATCATTTACGCCGCCTTCTATAGCTTTGATCTCGGACCAAAGTCCATCTTTGGCTTCTTCCAATAATTGTAAATCTCCTCCTTCCATTTCCAACGATTCTAGAATACTGTGTAAATCAGAAAGTGGTTCCACCCATTCTACTATCTTTTCAGATAATGGATGTGATGGCCATTCAACTTCTTTGATTTTTTGAATTGCTTCAAGCATTTCAGAATTTAATTGGAACCATTCCACACTCATTTCAGGAACTAATGCCCCTAATTGTTCAACATTTGAAACACATATCCAGCTGGATGGAGGTGTTGTTGGTGCTGAAGAACCCACCCATGTTACATTGGGAAAAATAGTATAATCAGACCATGTTTCACTAGCATCTCTAATTACAATTCTACAACGTGAAGACAAATTATCACATTGTTCTGCGGTTTCAGCATTCGGAACCACAATGACTCTATCAATCCGCTCAGTACCCCTTTTTGGGTTTGCAAGATATTGTGCATGATTTGTCCAAATTTCTAATGATTCAGGGTTCGAAATTGCGAACTCTAATGCATGTTTAGAACTATTTCTACAAGATTCTATCGAGCTGGAATGTCCGATGGATAATGGACGCAATAAACCAATTCGTTCTTTAGAAGCGGCATTAACTGCATATCTGCCAATTAATTCAAGAATCCTATCATGTAACTTCGATGCCTCAATACTATTGCAAACATCTGCATCTTCACCCCTATAATTCTGAATAAGGCGAATCGCCCTAACCGATGTAACTCCCTCTACAGATGCTAGACTAGCTACATCTCCCTGAGATAATGTTCGGAGAACTTCTTCTTCTGTCCCCAATGCTTCAATCATACGATGAGATAGGGATTCACCCACTCCAGGAATCTCAGTAAGTCCAATCATGGGAGACATCGAAGTTCGGGAGTTATTGAGAACATCGGTCAAGATTGGGAAATCATGAATGAAATTTCAAACTCTCCATCAAGGGAGAATACTTCTGCCTCTGAAGGTGCATCTCGATGATTACTAGAGTCAGGACGATAGAAAACTGAGGTTGAAGCACGAACCTCTGAACCAATATGCTTGCTATCTTCCTCAGAAAGATTCGGTGCATTCTCTGGCAACCATACCTCAAGAGAAATTGTTGCATCTACTTCTAAATCGAGATCTTTTCTCTTGGCCTGGATTCTTCGAATGATATCTCTAGCTAAGCCCTTGGATAGTAATGATTCAGTCAATGCCAAATCCAGAACGAGGCTGACATCCATAGCCCCATTAGGACCCTCAATGGAAATCGTGGAAGCAGCAAAACCATCTCGCTCTACTCTTCGTATCTCAATATCTTCTGCAATAATTTCATACCCCGCAAGAGCACCTAATCCCGCTTCAATCTCAAGAAGGAATGATTCAGGATCAACCCCCTCTAATTCTTTCAAAACTGCTGGTAAATCTTGGCGGCATTTGCTTCCTAGGGAGTTCCTATTCGGGGCCAGTTCTATTTGTTGGAAACGATCTAGGTCGTCCTCTGTTTCCAATAATTCAACATTCAACTCATCAGCCAATATCTCATGGAATTCTGATATCTCTGGCCCCCCCACTATCCACCCAGATTGGCATGGAAGCCGTTGTCGGCGATCTGCGTCAACTCGAATTCTTCGTCCTGTCTCGGCAAGAGCGCGAACCATTTCCATCTTGGCTTCCACCATCATATCGATTGGAGGAAGAATATCTTCCGACTCTTCACTAATTGTCCTAAGAGGCCAATCAGCAAGATGGACGCTCTGACCCCCACATAGATTTCTATGCATCACATCTACCATGAATGGGGCAACAGGAGAAATAAGACGGCATAATAACGTCAATACCTCATGAAGAGTCTGTTGACAAGACATTTTGTCGGATGATTCATTCTCGTCCCATAATCTTCGACGAGAGCGACGAACGTACCAATTAGACAAGTCGTTAACTACGAAATTCTCAAGATCTCGACAAGCCTTATGGAAATCCCAATCTTCAAACTGTTGATGATATGAATGAGCCATATTTGAGAGACGACTCAGAATCCAACGATCTAATGGAGTACGATCATCAATTGGAATTGATTTACTAGAATCCTCAGGATCAAAACCATCCATTGCTGCATAATCAGCATGGAATCGATAACAATTCCACAAGGTCAAGAACATCTTGGCGTACGTCTCTCTTACTCCATTTGGGTCGAACTTCATCGGATTCCATGGAGCACCTGCAGTTACCATGTACCATCTCGTTGCATCAGCGCCCTCTCGATTGAAATGATCCCACGGGTCGACAATGTTGCCTCGCGATTTGGACATCTTCTTTCCTTCCGCGTCAAGAATTAAACCTAAACTCAAACAACGCTTGTAACATAGAGAATCGAAAACAGTAGTTGAAACTGCTAACAAAGTGTAGAACCATCCTCTAGTTTGATCTACTCCTTCACAAATGTAGTCAATCGGGAAATTGTTCTCAAACACCTGTGGGTCATCAAACGGATGATGCCATTGAGCAAAGGATGCGCATCCAGAATCAAACCAACAATCCATTACAAATGGTTCTCGATTCATAGGTTCTCCTGATTCACTGATTAGTACAAACTGATCAACAATAGGACGATGTAAGTCAACGTCGTCTGGACATTCAGGATTCTCAATTCCTGCTTCGCTAGCCTTTGCAACTTCAGATTGTAATTCTGCAATAGAACCCACACATTTCATCTCACCAGATTCTGAACGCCATACAGGCAATGGAGTACCCCAGTAACGTTCTCTGCTAATTGCCCAATCCTTGACATTTCTGAGCCATTCACCAAATCTTCCCTCACCAACCCAATCAGGCGCCCATTCGACCTGATCATTGAATTCCAACAAACGTTCCTTTACGGCAGTCATTCTAACGAACCATGAGTCCATGGCATAGTACAGCAATGGATGATCTGTTCTCCAACAATGAGGGTAATCGTGAGAATACGCCTTCTGTCGATACAAAAGATTGGAGTCAGTCAAAATTTCCATGATTTCTTCATCACAATCCTTGACATATCGATTATCAAGACGAGGATGTGTTCCTTGAACGAAACGGCCATCTATATCCACAGTATGCACTGCAGGAAGTCCAACCTCCATGCCAAGATTGTAGTCATCTTCACCATACATTACAGCGGTATGGACAACTCCAGTACCATCTGTAGTTGTGACCCAATCGGCACTCAGTACTGTCCAAGCAGATGTTGAATCTCCGCGATCTACTGCATCAGGGAATAATGGGCTGTAAGAACGACCAATTAAATCAGAACCAGGGAATTCTTCGACAACCTCGACATGATGCCTCAACACCTCTTTCATTAGGTCCTTAGCGAGAATCATCTCCTCGCCGATTATTGCACCACCAAACCCTTCCCAAGAAGCCGGTTCTTCTAGTACTCTGACTCGAACGTAGGAGACCTCTGGGCCAACTGCTAATCCAACATTTCCAGGAAGTGTCCATGGAGTCGTAGTCCAAGCCAAGATGGAGGCATCTGTATCTTCCAACTTGAATTTGACATAAACCGATGGCTCTTCTACTTCCTTGTATCCTAAAGCTACTTCGTGACTAGAGTATGAAGTGCCAGTTTGGGGGCAATAAGGAAGTACCTTGTGCCCTCTGTAAAGAAGACCTTTCTCAAACATTTGTTTCAATGCCCACCAACATGATTCGACGAAATTGTTGTCTAGAGTCACATACGGCTGATCTAAATCTACCCAAAACGCCATTCTCTCAGTCATCTCTCGCCAAGCTTCCTCATACGTCCAGACTGATTTTCTACACTCATCATTGAATTCGGCAATTCCAAACTCCTCAATTGCCTCATTACTCATTAAATCGAGGCGTTTCTGTACTTCAATCTCAACAGGAAGGCCATGTGTATCCCATCCGCCTTTTCTCTCTACGAAATGGCCTTCCATTGCCTTCCATCGGCAAACTAAATCCTTGAAGGTTCGAGCAACTACATGGTGTATACCTGGTCGACCATTCGCAGTAGGGGGACCTTCAAGGAAAATGAATGGAGTGTTTCCACGTCGAGACTCTACACTGCGTTGAAATGTAGATTCTTCAGACCATAAGCGCATGGTCATCTCCTCAAGTGACACCGGATCAAGTTCCCCCGCCGGTTCAGGTGCTGGCATGAACCGATGGACTTTGGGTTCTGACTTGAAACTGATGGGAAAAAGAAGACAAATGTCTGCCGGGATTGAAATACAACCTCAGTAACGAGTAAACATGGATGATGCTGTCTCCACCTCCATTTCAGGTATGACCTGCATGTCTTGTGTAGGACGAGTCAATGATGCTCTTTCATCTCTAGAAGGAGCATACAATATCAACGTGAATTTAGATTCTGGAAAAGTCAGCTTACAAGGTGTGGCACTAGACGTGATAGAACAAACCATCATTTCGTTAGGCTATGGTGTGGGAAATAAGGAGCATGTAGTTCAAAATAGTGAATTTAACTGGAAAGATGGTGGTATTTGGAAACAATCCGCGCACAACACCAAATGGTGCTTAATTGGTTGTTCAATTGGTGATTTTGGTACCATTGCTGCCTTCCAATTACTTTGGCCAAATTCCGGTTGGGCCCCAATGTGGATTATGGCTCTGGCGATGATGAATGGACTCCTGACCTCGATTACTCTAGAGACTTTCATCTTGATGAAGCAGATGGGCGGTTTCAAGGAGGCGTTCAGGGTTGCTATTGGCATGTCTTTGATCTCAATGTTAGGTATGGAAGCAGCGATGAATGCGACCGATCTTCTACTGACTGGTGGTGCCATGCTAACTTGGTGGGTAATACCAATTATGCTCTTAGCGGGATTCTTAACACCATGGCCATACAATTACTGGCGGCTGAAAAAATATGGAATTTCATGCCATTAATTCCTAATTTCAATCAAATGATGGGTTCAATTAGAAGGTCAGAAAATCGGAACGTTGAATGAACCAAGATAGGAGTGCAGAGTGAGGGAACAATGGTCATCGTCGCACTACTCCAATTGGACCATACTGTTGGAGACATTGTAGGCAATGCTAAAGCAATCGAAAATGCCGTCAGAATCGCACATGAAAACGGTGCTGATTTGGCAGTAAGTTCGGAGTTGGCAATATCAGGTTACCCTCCGAGAGATCTTCTAGAAAAACATGGATTCGTACGTCGATGTCTAGACGCTACCAAGACTCTTCATGTCGAGATTCCGACGATAATCGGAACTCCAATCCCTCCAGAAACAGAACGGACAAAGCCGGGGAATGGAGCAATTCGAATCATTCCAAATCGACCAACTAGAGTGGTAACTCAGAAACAATTACTCCCCACATACGACGTATTTGATGAAGAGAGATATTTTCATCCTGATTCAAAACCAGGAATTCTTCGACTCCTCGATGGACAAAGCATCGGAGTCACGATTTGTGAAGATGCTTGGCAACATGCCGGATTAGTACCATCAGATTACTCTGTGGACCCAATAGAGCAGCTTGCATCCTTCTCTCTTGATGGTGGTGCCCTTCAAATGTCACTTAACTTATCTTCATCCCCATTTCATATTCAGAAACAAGATACTAGAGCAGAAGTTGCAAGATGTGCTGCCAGAACCCTTGGTCATCCATTCCTTCTTTGCAACCAAGTGGGGGGAAATGATGACCTCATTTTTGATGGAAGAAGTCTAGTTGCTTGGCCTGATGGGAATTTTCTCCAAGCACCTGCTTGGAAAGAGGGCATTCTCTTGATTGATATCGAAAATCGAACAGGGCTTTTCCTACCTTTGAATGGTGGCGACTCAGTTAATTGCACTCTTTTTGAAGGAATTCCTCCAGTACACGATCGGAGTTTGGAGTTGTTGGAAGCAATTACCATCGGATTTCGAGATTATTGTAACAAATCAGATCTTGAATCAGTGGTACTAGGGATGAGTGGAGGAATTGATTCAGCCGTTTCCGCCGCACTAGCGGTAAGGGCATTAGGGAAAGAAAATGTCATCGGCATTTCAATGCCTAGTCGTCATTCAAGCCAACACTCAATTTCTGATGCTAAAGATACTGCTGAAAAACTCGGAATCGAATTATTATCTATGCCAATAGAATCGATTCACGACGCTGCGGACTCCACATTGAATGAAGAACTAGAAGGTGGAAACCCGGTTGCTGCGGAAAATGTTCAATCTCGACTTAGAGGAATGCTCGTAATGGGTGTCGCTAACGCAAGAGGAGCAATGGCAATTACCACTGGAAACAAATCAGAATTAGCAATGGGATATTGTACCTTATATGGCGATATGGCTGGTGGATATTCTCCATTGGGAGATGTATGGAAAACTGAAGTCTATGCATTAGCAAAAACAATCAATTCCGAAGCAGAATCATTTGGGAGGGTTGCACCAATTAACGAATCTACAATGACTAAACCTCCATCAGCAGAATTAGCTCCAGAACAAACAGACCAAGATAGTCTACCCCCCTATGAAGTTCTTGACTCAATTCTGCAATTACACATGGAAGAAGGATTGGATGCAGAGGCAATATCTGGATTTACGGGGCTAGATATTTCGTTAATACGTGATTTGCTTCGTCGTTTTTCAAGTAACGAACATAAAAGATGGCAAATGCCTCCAGCACCACGTGTATCCCAAAGAGCATTTGGACAAGGATGGCGACAACCTCTTGCTGCAAAAAAAGATTAAAAAAAAAAAGGTAGTGATGACTGAATGGAAATTCCACCGGAACTTGAAAACATGCTTTCTGGTTCAGAAGGTGAATCTAAACAGAAAGCAGCGCGATTGGTAGTAGATTTAGCAGCAGTTTCAGGAGCTACTGAATTTATTCGGTGTTCTAGTGCACATGTTAGTGGAGTTAGCGTCCTTACGGGTGGACATGGGCTGAGGACTTTCCTTTCTGACCTTTCAAGTGATCCTGAAGGAAAAGTGGCGATCCCAACGACTCTTAACAGCGCTGGATGTGATCACGAAAAAATGGAAGAAATGGGGATTAATCACCCTGATTTCCTTGAACAACAATTCGAAATTGTTCATGCGTATTCAAAACTAGGGATCAAGGCCACTCTTTCTTGTACTCCATATGATCGAGGCATTGAGGAAGAAGGAATTGGTTCATGGGCAGAATCAAATGCAGTTTGCTTTTCTAATTCTTACACCTCTCTGATTACCAATAGGGAATCGGGGTTATCTGCACTCGCAACTGCTCTAACAGGTTGGGTTCCAAGATGGGGGCTGCATTTGCCTGAAAATAGACTCCCGAATTTAATCGTAAATGTAAATGTAAAAATGGATGACGCGACTGATTGGAGTATCCTTGGCGATTGGATTGGAGCACAGAGGTCGCCTGAATGGAAAATGCCATGGGGGCCAATGCCTATGATTCAAGGACTCCCCGAAAATCCTTCGTTTGAAATGTTGAAGGCACTAACAGCAGCTGCGGCAAATCATGGATGCCCCATGTTATGGATTGAAGAAGAAGGGGTGGATTTATCAAAAACGCAATCAACCCTTAGTTTCGATGAAAAATCACTAACTGAAAGATACTTGGAACTTGCACCTAAAGGGGCCGTTGACCTAGTGGTAATAGGTTGTCCTCAAGCAAGTCTCGGGGAAGTACGAGCCACTGCTGCTGCAGTTCGAACTAAAATGGAATTGGGTGAAAGGATTCCTGACCAACGATTATGGGTATTCACATCAGGTTATAATTTCAAAACTCTCTCATTGGATGGGACTCTCGACTTACTAGAAGAGGCGGGCGCTCTTGTTCTAAAGGACACTTGTCCAGAAGTAACTCCTTACAATCGCGAAAGATACAACCACCTACTAACAAATTCATTGAAGGCAGAACATTATCTTACGAGTGGGCTAAACAAAATGCCAACAAGTGTGTCTACAATTGAAGAATGCGTCGCAGTAGCCTTTGATCCAAATCTGATACAAGGAAAAAGACCGACTCTTGAACAGAAAAGTCATTCCAATGTTCACACTGCAAAAACCCACCAATCAGGTGAGGGGAAATTATCTGGAAGTAGTCTTCCTAGTCAGTCTGAATGGGATATCAAAGGAAAGGCATTAGTTACCGATGTGCCAATTACATACCTTGGTTATGTCAATAGAGATACAGGAATAATCGAAGATCCGGGGCACCCATTGG
>Ga0066862_10000708_pt1 | contig 13451 bp, 15 predicted proteins | sample ETN02SmetaG_FD_66431 | JGI IMG/M metagenome (GOLD analysis project Ga0066862, IMG submission 66431) | Marine microbial and viral communities from oxygen minimum zone, Eastern Pacific Ocean - ETNP2014F10-02SV255 | ecosystem: Environmental > Aquatic > Marine > Oceanic ... | reverse complement strand
CCCTGGTACGGATGAAGAAGGAAATCCATGCAAAGGTATGATTGGCCGAAGCGAGATGTGTCGCAATCAAGGTGTACGATATATCTGCCCGGAATGCCGGTTCCAAGGACCATGAGGTGATTCCATGGGTGAAGTTATTGTGAAGTACAAGGTAATGCTCGATTCAGAATCTATGGGGCGAATTGATGAAGTCTGTAATCAGATAGAAGGTGTCTCCGACGATATTGGAGCAATACAACTTGTTGAGAAAAAACCTCTAGCATTCGGTTTGATGTTTATCGAAGTAACTGCTATTATCCAAGACGGTGAAGAAATGAAAAATCCTCTTGGAAAATTCGAAGATGAAATAAAATCCTTTGAAGGAGTCACAGAAATCGAGACTCTAGAAATGGGTAGGCTTTGATCGCACTAATATTGTGATGACGGCGACTTCATGAATTCCCGCATCAACACAGTTGCATATGTCCCTGGTGGCAAGGTAAATCTAAATCTTAGACACGCTCCTTCAGGATGCCACGTTTCACCTAATCTCGGCCCACTACTCCATCTTGAGTCAAGAGATTCTTCATCTAATATTGGTGCTTCTTCAATACTAAATTCATCGAAAATTGATGCATAAGGTCGGCGAGTTCCATTGGTAGTCAGTCGTGGAATTTGATGTACTTCCCAATCAATTTCATCCAATGCCAATTCACTGAAAACCTTAGATTCTATTTCACCCGGTTTACCAACTGACATTGTGCCAGTAGTACCAGGAAGCGGGCCAGTGACTGAAAGACGACGGAAACGACAATTACGAATACACCGCTCTAGGTTTGTTTCATCAACTAAGGCAGACTTACCAGCATCAATCTTACCTTCTGAAGACATTGGGGCAACCACATCTCCAATCATTGGTTCAGCAAGTGGCAATCCTAACTCAAGACGAGCACCTAGAACATGATTGAACGCCATTGATTGAAGAGAATGTATCATCATCAATTGCAGATTTCTAGGCATGGTACTGAACGATTTCACATGATTTTCAGGTGAATCAATGTACGATTCCAACATTGATCTCTCATATCCTAGATGTTTGGGAATTATCTCTAAGCAAGCCTGAGCATCTCCAGTTTCCCTCCACATTTTCCTGAATTCAAAGGTCTCAGAATCTTCGAAAAGTCCTTGCATACCAAGGTATGTTGAGACTGCCGATTCAAAGTCATCATGTAGGACGAATCTTCCCACTGCAGGTGTAACGGGACGAAGGGAACCGAATCTTTGTGGCCCGACCCAATTAGGGAAAATACCTCTCCCCAACGACTCTTCCATCACGTCCCTAATAGACAGGGCTCTAGACATAGCCTCCTTCGCATCCAATGGTTCACCATCATCACCTACACATCCCCTGATTACAATGGTAAAACGATTAGCTGAATGTGCACCCATAGCAACTTTTTGATGAGTCCTACCTAGAATCTCAATCTCTACATCTGAAATCTCAACTGACTCTACACGATTAACTGGGGCATCAACTACCATCAATTGGGTTGTAATTGCCTTCTTATCTTTGGTCCCAGAAAACCAAATTCGATTTCGATTGATCTTTAATGCACTAGTAAAACGTCGGATAAAGCGATTAGTTTCCCAATCTCGTAGTGTTACCTTCACTAGAGTAAATCGGCCTTTCGGATCTAATGCTGGAATCCTTCCAACTTCCTCGACCCTAAAATCCTCAGCTCTCATCTTGAGTACTCCATATGTACCCTGAATAGATGTAGCATAACGACTTAAGCCAACTGATTTATCCACCTCAATTGGACTAGACACGCCCTCACCGGACCCAGTCAGAGAGATTGTGAAGAGAAATCCTTCGATGCTTCCTTAACAACGGATTTTAGAATCTTTACAGGATCCTTGCCCTTGTTTGCACGAATGTAAATCTCAGGGTCATCAAGATCTGGGTGACCACTGAAATAATTGCAGTACTCAATGTCCTTATGCGCATTAAGACGGCTTCTGAAAAGATGTAATGTTGTATGATCTTCGTCACTAATACGGATTCGTAATTCCGTACCTTCATTCAATAGCACTTTCATCGCCATATGCTTCGCGAGTAAGGTGCCCTTTTTGAGGGCTTCCACCCGGACAAACCGAAATTATTCTCAAGATACGCATTCTTAGTATAGAACAGCCGTTGAGATTATCCCCTGTTTACGCCCCCATTGAGTCATGTCCCGTACGGATGACCCCTGGGACACTACCCTAACAAACGTACTAGAACGGGCATCTTTACCTATCCTAGTACTTGCATTGTTGATGACTGGAATATTTGCAATCGGATTTAGTGACCCACCTTCATTCAATACTGACCTCACCACATTCATGCCTGAAAGTGATGATGATGTCATTATCGATTCAGTGGATCAACAACTATACGAAACGGGAGTTCCGTTCTATGTTCATGTTACTTCTCAGAATGGAGGGAATTCCCTAGAATGGTCCTCAATTCTTGAACAAGCATCTATTCTTTCAAAAATGGAAGAAGAATCTACCTTACGTTCTAATCTAATCCTCTCCAATATTTCTGCACCAGGAATTCTGCAATTGGCATTGGATGAAATTGGTAGCGGAACGAATCTATCCGATTATGACGGTTGGGCATCATACCTCAATGAAACAGTAGACGAAGGCACCACCTGTGCTGATGGAGCAGATGAAGATCTTCGAAATGCAGCATCACTGGGAAGAATGGCCCTTGTACACAGAGATTTAGATTATGACCCCGTGTGTACATGGTTAGAAAACAGAAGCCTAAATCATGACCCGGTACCATCTGCAAATAGTACACTATGGATTCTTGAAGTGAAAAACCAACCAGATACAACGTCACAAGTTATGGCTGAAGTTCAACTTCGAAACTTCTTCAATGATGCAACAGACATTGGGGGACTTGAATACCAAACACTGTCCGACGGGCTGATTAGCGACGAATTAAATCGTGAATCACTTAGCCAATTGGTAGTCCTATTAGGGATCTCAATCATGTTGGTTGTGATTATTCTAGCTGCTGCATTCCGTTCAATTAGATTTGTAGGGTTCCCTCTTGCAGCACTAACAGCATCTCTTATCTGGACATATGGACTACTAGATGTATTTGAAATGGAATTTACCATACTTACGATTGCAGTTGCACCAGTTGTACTTGGATTAGGGATCGATTACTCGATTCACTTACAGAGAACATACGAAAGAAACAGAGCTAATGGATTAGAACCTGCAGAAGCATGGGTTGCATCATTCACCGAACTTCGAATTGCCCTTACTTTGGCTGTTTTTACTACCGTCTGTGCATTCATTGCAAACATTGCATCTCCTCTCCCCCCAGTTCAAGAATTTGGACTAGCATTAGCAGTAGGAGTTACCTCTGCATTCCTCTCTTCCACTGTAGTTGTAGGTGCATTACATGTAGTGGTTGCCAGATGGAACGAAGCTCCTGTTCAAGAATCAACCAGAAGAAGATTATTTGAAGGAAATGCAAAGGGAATTACTGAGCTTCAAAAGAAAACGGCGGCTCAAGTAATCGTTGCAGTCCTATTGATTACAATCGGTTCTATTGGCTACTCTTCAATTAAACTTGAAACTCAATTCGACCTCACAGATTTTCTATCTAGTGATATGGATTCTATGCAATCAAGAACTGCAATGTATGAATCATATGAATCATCAACATGGAAAGAAGTTAGTATTCTACTCGTGAATGAAAGTGGATCGGGCGCAATACCAGACAATACTCAATTCCTGAATGGTCTTTGGATTTTGGATTTACAAATCCAATCAACTAGAGGAGTAGTACTACCGACTTCCTTTTTCGTAGATGCTAATCCCTCATATGATGGACCATACCCGATTGTTAGAGATGCAGTCCAATCGGATTCAGCGTTTGGAGAATCACATAATTTGACTATCTATGAAGGTAGATTAACTGGCACTGCGAATTATAAAACTGGGGATTTCGCAAACGCACTATTTGATCTCTCCACAAATACTTCTTCATCATCATCTTTCCGCGGACTTAGTTATGAAGAACGTGTTGGTAGATCAATTGTTTTCACTGAAAGTAATGAGATTGCAGCCTCCATGATTCGGATTGATGTTGAAGCAGAGTCTAGTACAGAAAGTAGAGAAATAATTCGAGACATGTCCAATGTAGTAGAAAGAAACGATATCAAGAACAATATCGATGCACAGATTATTCTAACGGGTTATCTTGTGAAATTGGAATATGTACTAGACTCATTGAGTACATCACAAATTAGTTCCACTATCATCAGTCTCTGTGTATCTTTCCTTGTTTTACTATTATTGACTAGACGTATTGCTCCATCGTTTATCGTTATCGTGCCAGTTACTCTTGCTGCTGTTTGGGTAGTGGGTTCAATGGCGGTATTGGGAATTCATTGGAATGTACTGACCGTCATGGTCACAGCACTAACAATTGGATTAGGAATCGACTATACAATACATATGTGGAGGAGATATGAGTCACTCATCGAAAGGGATGTACCTCCATGGGAAGCCCTCAGAAGAACAAATGCAACAACTGGGGCAGCGTTATGCCTGAGTGCAATGACTACTGCAATTGGATTCTTAGTCCTCTGGTTTTCACCAATGCCAGTGGTTCGAGACTTTGGAATAGTCACTGCTTTGACGGTGATTTTCTCACTTGCCATGGCACTTGGACTACTGCCTCTTTTGTTGGTATATCAGGCACAATCTAAGATTGAAGGAGACGAACTACAAGAATGAAGAGATATCTATTCTCTGCTCCCTTCCTACCAACAATAATGCCATCCAAAGAGTCATTGGCATACAAGAACGTCTCTTCCTTTGAGCTCTACGCTGAATTTCTCTGACTTCCAATCCCGAAGCATTAGAAATATGCGCACGAATTTTCTGAATCTTTTCAAGCATAGGGTCAACAGAACGATTTTCATCATTCAATACATCAATTTCTGGAATTACATTAGGTATTTTTTCCTTTAAATGAGAAACATTAGATTCGGGTTCGGGAATTTTATTCATCATTTCCGTAGAAGACACATAATCGACGCCATCAATCATTCTTCGAAGTATTGGAGTCCATCCTATAGGAACTGAAATCTCCGCAAAATCATCAATAGGGCGAACTAAGTCTCCCTCCAAGCATAGCCAACCTGTTCGAACTAATGATTCAAGTAATCGTAGAGCATCCAAAGAGTCTGCCCATTGGAAATCGAGACTCCAGACTCTAGTTAGCATCTCAGGAGTAACTCCAGTATCTGGAAGTTCATGAAAAGAAATAGAAAGTAATCGACGGATCTCTTCCTCCACATGTTCCGACATAACATGGACTAAACATCGGCAGAACTTCAATTCCCCCCTCACAACGAGGGGTATGAGTGAGTCGGTGGACGACGTGAAGACAAAACGAAAATTGACTCGAAAGCAGGGATTTATTCTTTTATTCTCGGCAATATTAGTCACCATCAGTTTGCTTCTATTCTCAATTATTGGACCCTATTTTGTTAGAGTAGACCCCATACCTACAGAGGGATATTTGGTAGAAAAGATAGATGGAGAAATAGGCCAAACAACCTGTATGCAATGGGTAGATAGTGAACACCTAATCGTATGCGATGTAGGTCTGGGTGCACTCGTAATGCATAAAATAGAGTCAGACAAGTTGGTAGAAAACAGAATATTGAAAGACGAATTAAACAATCCTCACGGAATCCACATTGAGGGGAATAGTCTATTTATCTCAGAAAGTGGGAAATTAACCCGTAGTGAAATAATTGGAAATGTGGCAAGTGATTGGGAAATTGTAAACACAACGGTTCTTGTAGAGGGGATTCCATCTGGAAATCATCAAACTAACTCCATTCATGAAGGACCAGATGGGATGTTAATATGGCATTCTGGAAGCACATGCAATGTTTGTGAAGAAAATGATTACAGAAATGCAGCACTATTGTTGGTAGACCCTGAAAATGGAAACCACAGTGTGATTGCATCTGGTGTTAGAAATTCATTTGATGGAACATGGATTCCAGATGTAGGTTATGTTTTCACAGATAATGGAAGAGATTGGGATGGCGACGATTACCCATATGAAGAATTGAATCTCCTTGAAATCGGACAAGATTATGGATGGCCACTTGATAGCCCAGAATCCCCTATCCCAAACGGAACAATAGGGCCAATCGGTACCTTTGACCCTCATAGTTCTGCTAACTCAATAGCTCTGAGACATGAAAACTCAACACTACCAGGAGGAAATCATTCAATCTTCGTTTCAGTATTTGGATCATGGAATTCAATCACTCCAACAGGTGGAGAAATTGTCAGGGTAGATTTGATTGAAGATTCTGAAAGTTCTCAAGGATGGAGAACTGAAAATACAGTAATTGTAGGTGATGTATTTGGGGCTCTCGCTATTGGATTTCATCCGAATGGTGATTTGTATTTTTCCAATCACGTAACTGGAAATCTTCACGTAATTAGAAATTTGTAAGGGGCCTTATTCATATCCCGTCGACGCGTCACCACCCCCAATGTCGAGGGACTACATCGCCAGAGACCCCCGCACGGGCAAGCGAATTAGTCTTGGAAAAAAACGTAGTTCGATGATTAAAGCAGCATTCCGTGCCCCTCAAGGCCCATGGAATTCATTGCTACCTGAGCAAATCAGAGATCTGCTAGAAAAGAGAGTCTCGTCTATAGAAGTTAGATGGTTGGACAAACGTGTTCTTCTTGATCGACTTGATGCCATTCGAGCTATCACTGCCCTACCAAGAACAGAAGATGAATTCATCCATAAAACCATCATTGAGGGGCTTTGCTCTCGTTCAACTCAAGAAAGACTTGCATCACTTGATGTATTTCTTGTCGGTTCGTTACGTGATGCTGATGAGATGATGGAAATGTTGGATGTGATGATTGATGACCCCGAACCATCAGTCCAGAAAAAAGCAAGAGAAGTTCTTGTTACGTGCGCACCCATATTCCCATCTGCTTTAGAAGAAACAATCCGACGACTGCTTCGATCTGAAAAATCAAAGATTAGAAATGATGCTTTCAATGCGCTCAATCAGGCAGCTAGACAATGGCCTGAAGTGGGGGTTCTACATCTAGATGAATTAATCCGCGAAGAAGATGTAGACTTGAGACGACGCGGAGCTCGCGTATTACGGTCAATTGCGCAGAGAGCTGGAGGTGCTGGGTGGGACTTGATAGGCTGGTCTCTAGATGATGAGGACTCAGAAGTCAGAAAAATTGCCAGTCGAACACTACCGGGCCTTGTTGAATCTGCACCGAGAATTGCTCAAATCATGATTGAAGAAACTCTTTTTGATCCGGATGATGAAGTGAGAAATAATTCATTGAAGGCACTCGCGAAGATGGAGAAGGATGATTCTAGAACAAGAACGCTAATTCTCGATGGAGCAAAACATAACGATTCAAGAATTAGACTATCTTGTGTCAAGATGTTACCAATTATCATGAGTGGAAATGACCTAAGACAAACGGCATTAGAACTAATTTCTAATGAAACCGATGAAATGATTTTGGAACGATTGAATACAATGTCAGTAGACATTTCGATGGAAGGAACAGAAGATGAGAAGAACCGATTCCTTGCACCATTGCCTAAAGTCGAAGAAGAAGAGGAACCAGAGATTATTCCTAAATTGAAAGCCGGAGGAAAAAGGAAGAAAGAAGAAGAATAAAACATTAATTATAATGGTTTTTTTCGACAAACATGCAACCTCAACACCATATCCATGCATCGCAAAATCAACAGATGCAAGCAGCATACAATCAACAAATGGGACATCAATCTCCGATTCAACACGCAGCAGTAACGCCTGTAGGAGCAGCTGTTCAACCTATATGGAAAATAAAAATGGCAGATAAAGGCCTATTCTTCACAAAAATTGGGGCATTAATAATCATAATTCTGACATTAGGAATTGGGAAACCATGGGCAGAAACTATGGTCATCAATAAATGGACTTCGAATTTGAACATCGATGGGAGATCTGTTAAGTACACCGGAACTGCAATACAACTGTTTGGAATATGGATAAAAATCTTACTTTTATCAGTAATTACACTAGGGATATACTATCTATTCTGGGGTAGATATGCAGTTGATAGATACGTTGATTCACATCTTTCATGGGCATGATGAATCCGTCACCGTCATATACGGGAGATAGGTCGGCGAACTGACGAACATGAGTGAAGGCCCCGATGATTTCAAGCTCGAACGGTTCGAGCGACTCTGGGATGGATGGACCCCGAAGGGCCAAAATATAACCAAGGCCCACAAATTCCGCCACTACATGCGCCAGCATGTACTACAAGTTCTCCCAAAAAATAGGAAGCGTGGAAACAAGCAACGATTCCTTACTAAAGAAAACTGTCTGAAGTATTGGATGGGAGATTTGCAAGCAGAGATCCGAGATGCCGACTCATTCTGAAGGTCGGATTTAGATGGCTCAACAAATTTTTTCAGATTGGGATATTCCCGAATACATTCTTGATGCACTCTCAGGAGAAGGATGGGAACATCCAACAGAAATACAACGTGAAGCGATTCCATCGGCAAGAGCAGGCAGAGATATTATTGGACAAGCTAGAACCGGTTCAGGAAAAACGGCTGCTTTCGGAATTCCAATAATTGAGAAATCTGAACAAACCGGAGTTCCACAATCGATCGTACTATGTCCCACTCGAGAATTAGCAACTCAAGTCTGCAATGAACTCCAATGGCTACAAGGAAACAAGGGCCTTACCATCCTCCCTGTTTATGGAGGAACTGATTTAGAAAAACAAGCAAAAAAATTGGATGCAGGAGTAGATATTATCGTAGGCACTCCTGGAAGAGTTATCGACATGACCAAACGAAAACATCTCAATTTAGCATCAATCACATTACTTTGCCTAGATGAAGCTGATCGAATGCTAGACATGGGTTTCTGGCCAGATATTTCTTGGATTTTTTCCAATATGCCAGAACGAAATCAAACCCTATTGTTCAGTGCCACTTTCCCTCAGGAAATCATTGACTCAACAGAAGAATTTCTTACTGAACCAGTCACTGTAATGAGTGACGATTTAGATGTAGAAGTTCCAGAAATTGACCAACACTGGATTAGGATCGGTAGAGCAAACAAACTCTGGGGAGTGGGTAGAATATTGGTCAACATGAATGACTCCGATCAATGCCTAATATTTTGTAATACCAAGAGAATGGTGGAATTATTGAATGATCGTCTAAGTAAACATCGGTTCTCTGGTTCCACATTACATGGAGATATGAGTCAGAATAAGCGTGAAAAAGTCATGAATGGGTTTCGAGACGGAGATGTAAAAATTCTAATCGCCACAGATGTAGCTGCTAGAGGATTAGACGTTGATGGCGTAACTATTGTAATCAATTACGATTTGCCAGATAATCCTGAAGATTATGTTCACAGAATCGGACGTACTGGAAGAATGGGTAGAAAGGGTGAATCATGGAGTTTTGTCGGAAGAGATGATTTACGTCAATTGGACAAAATTCGAACAACATGGAACTTGAATATCATGAAGGCTGAAGCGCCTAAACTTCCAGATCATATAGATAGAGATCCTGTTAGACCAAGAAAAGATTGGAATGAGTCATCAGATCCGTTTGGGATGGTTCGTATTTCCATAGATGCAGGGATAAGCACAATTCCTAGCAGTCTTTCTTTATCCGAATGGATAATCTCTCAAGCGAAGGTAAAGGAATTGGCAATTGGAGAAATTCAAATCAATAATGATTCCACAACAGTGGATGTACATTCAGAATCTGCTCAAAGGGTTCTAGAAATAATTGAGCGAAGAGAATTCAATGGAATAAAGTTGAAGCCAAGTCTACAAAATAATTGATTATTCTTCTTCATCATTCCAATTTAATTGAGGCCTAATCCAATTAATGAAGAGAATCGATGCCCCGATTAAAAAGAGACGGATGCCTCTACCTTTTGCATCTTCATACTCGGAAACAATTCTAATACATGCAGCCGAAATAATATCTGTACAAGACTCCACAGATGAACTATCGACCACACTCATGAAAATCCAAACACCAGATATGCATAGAATCGAGGATACAGAAAACCAAGCAACCCTCGGAGCATCAGAACCCAAACCCTTCAAACTAGACTCGAACGATATACCCGCAAATTGAGGGACTCTTTTCCAAAATACACTAACCTGATCACGCGCATTTGTAAGCTTAAACCAAATGCTCCATCCAATTACTAATACAATCAATGAACCATATTTCAAAACAAAATTATGGAAAATAAACAATGGCTCTTCACAACCAAAATCACCTCCATTCATCCCCCCACATCCACTTACTGCTAATGGGTATAGGACGATTAATCGGATCATATTCAAGACAAAAATGATGGCAGAAGCAATGCCCAAGTGCTTCATTTTTGTTTTGATATCAAATGAGGGAGTCAATAACATCATCATTCCTAAAAAGAACAATTCGTGTAAACCAGTACATTCATCCGAGACATACAAAGGAACGACTCCAGAATAAAAAGTAGGATGAAGAAGATTTACCTGTGTCATGGGGCCAGTCTGATGTGCTATTAATTCAGCAGAACCAGGCCAAATGATGTTTGAAATTGTAGACCACAACCATGCTTCAACTAGCTGTAATGGGAGCAATGTATTTGCGGGTTCAATCATCCATCTGAACAAAACTTCTCCAAATAATAAAAGAATCACTAGAACGAATACTGAACCCAACATTCGCATTAATTCAGAGATTGGGATATCGTCACTCGGCTCCCCCAATGACTCCTTCATGGCACGACATCCGGTGTAGAAGGTTTGAATCTGACCCGATGAAGCCACTCAAAGAGCAACAAAGTACAACGATTGAAAAACGGGAGTCTCTACCGCATTACATGACTGAGGTTCACCGCATAGATGTTCTCGGTTTCCATTGTCCAGTTCCTGTTCATGAAGCACGTAAAGCACTGAAGACAATGGATGATGGACACGTCCTTGAATTAGTATCCGATGACCCGGAAACACTTCACGACATTCCTGCCCTAATCGCCAGACTAAATGTCACATTAGAATCCGTTGAAGAAAATTCGGGTGAATACACATTTCGAATAATAAATTCAGTTGACTCACCCCCAATTACAACAATACGTATGGATGAAAACATTCCTGCAGATGCTCATCTTCCAACATCTCACGGCGATTTTCGAATCAGAGTATTCCATGAAGAGAATGGATTGGATCATGTTGCACTAACCCTCGGTGATATGGAAGGGCCAGATCCGCTTCTAGTTCGAGTACATTCCGAATGCCTAACTGGAGACGCATTCAGTAGTTTGAGATGTGACTGTGGGCCTCAACTCGATGCTGGTCTACAAGAAATTGGAGAGCGTGGATGGGGCGCTCTAATTTATCTACGGCAGGAAGGCAGGGGCATCGGTCTTCATGCGAAAATTCAAGCATATCATTTACAAGATAAAGGAGCTGATACATTAGATGCAAATCTACATCTTGGCCTACCAGGAGATGCTAGAGATTATGAAATTGCAGCTGAAATCCTAAAATCAATCGGCGCAACAAGAATCTCTTTACTAACAAACAATCCAGATAAAGTAAAACAACTCCGAGAACATGGAATTAATGTAGTCGAAAGGAAATCATTGATTGTAGGAATTGGAGAAAGTAACAAAGATTACCTGAAAACCAAACTAGAAAGAATGGGTCACGAGATAGAAGAGGCCGAACTCGATGGTTGAGCATCTATGAATGGTGGTGGGCCCGCCCAGATTTGAACTGGGGTCTAATGGTCCCAAACCATCAAGTATAGGCCAAACTAACCCACGGGCCCGTATTCTGCTCGACCTGACATCTACCCATGAAGGTTACTAAAGAAGTCGGAATTTTCCAGAAGGTAATCTGAGAACCATTCCCTCGATTTCTGATTTTTCTAACCATTCTAATACAACAGACCTAGGTACATCATAAGAATTAGATTTCAAAATAAGCGAATCAACATCTATTATTCCATTTTCATCAGTTGCTGATTGAATTAATTCGAGAGGGTCAAATGAATGAGAAATAGGATTTGAAAACGGATCACGCTTCCCACTCAAAATTTTCTCCAATTCTTTCCGTATCTCAGGTGGAGTGTTTTGCATACCAACTGCATTGGCCATTATTTGAGAATCATTGAATTCCTGAACGATAGAAAGACCCTCTCTTGAACCACAGTGCCCACATACCATTGATTTCTGTCCTTTCTTTGCACCACTAAATCTATGACAGGACTCACAACGGAACATGACCCATCTAGGACCAGACATGAAACGAGATTGAATCGATAGTGTTTGATGAATTGGGTCAGAAAGAGAAATCTCCTCCTCCACTACCCCCGCCATCAGAACGTATCCCACCAGAGAATGATGAAAAATCACGGGCTCTACCTACTGGACCCCCAATGCCAAGGCTATTTGGGAGAATCAATGCTGCAATTACTGCCCCATGGTGTTCCTCTCCCGAAGTAACTTCATCAACTGCTATTTGGTGTTCGATAATTTCCAAATCCCTACTAGCTAAACGTCGTTGCATCTGCCTCTTTAGCATCAACTCAGTCTCTTCATAATCCAAGTTTGAGGAAACAGTAGTCACAATCGCAACCTCTTCTCCCTCAGGGGTAGTGCACCTAGCCCAACCTGCTCCAGCACAGGCAGTAGAACCATTCCAAGATATGCTGACCGAATAATGACATTCAACCAAACTACCCATTGGCAAAGACCTAGGAGTTTCAGGAGTAAATCCCATTGGAAGCATTGCCCCTTGGACTTGAACTAAACGACAATCTCCGAGCCCTAATTCAACCAAGCATTGGTCAAATGCATCTTCCTCTGACTCACCCCATGGAGCAACTGCAGTCATTAGCCAACCACCAGAAGGAACTCCTGAATTAGTGCTAGAAGGAGTAGATTTTGTTTGTCGCTCAGAACCACCTATGGTGAAGTCCATAGTATGCGGATAACCTCCGGGTTCATCAACGAGGGGGTCGGTGGCTTGCCAATGACCACCATTTCAAATGGAGCGATGCCACGACTGGCAGCCATTCTATTCTGTAGCGGTTGGGTTCTTGGGTTTCTAGGTTTTTTCGATCTAATTTCAGAATCAATTTCAATGTTCGGTGCAATTTTCCTTTGGATCTTATCAGCGCTCATTCTCATCATGGACAGAGTGAATACATACCAAAATGAACATAGATTATTGCAATCATCGTGGGAAGATTTTGAAGGAGATATTGATGCTGATATTTCTCCTCTACCTGACCCTACAGATGTAGGGCTCGACCTACCTCTATGATTAGAGTAGGCGAAGAGTCT
>Ga0066862_10000704_pt1 | contig 13511 bp, 18 predicted proteins | sample ETN02SmetaG_FD_66431 | JGI IMG/M metagenome (GOLD analysis project Ga0066862, IMG submission 66431) | Marine microbial and viral communities from oxygen minimum zone, Eastern Pacific Ocean - ETNP2014F10-02SV255 | ecosystem: Environmental > Aquatic > Marine > Oceanic ... | reverse complement strand
ATCGTCCGTACGACACGATTTGAAATGATACATACGGGGTGTGCCCATCCCTTTCAATTTTTCGGCAATACGGTACTCCATTTTGGCACTCTCTTCCGTCGTAACCTTAATCGCGACCTGTGTGGCACATTTATCATCGATACACCCATAGAAGACTGTACCATACTGACCCTTCCCTATGGCACGCAATCGCGTTGCTTTATTGATTAAGAGTGGCCTTTGTTGGATCCTAGTGAAAAAATGTTTCTCGGGGTAACACGCCTTTGCGGCGCCATCCTCTTTTCCTCGTAGGAGTTTTTTAACTTCTTCTCCGACCGCATTCTTCTGGGCATTTGTTTTAGCACTATTCGCTATGTGGACAAGTTGTGCTAACTTAACCATCCTTATTAGAAACCAAGAATTTTTTTGAGTTTTTAATGGGGACGTCTAGGTATTTTTATTACAAAGTATCTATTTTTATGTTTATTCATCTACTTCGATGTCATCATCGACTTCATCTTCTGGGGCACCAACACCCTGGAAAGCAAACGAGGGCAATTTCGTAGAGGGTTCGAGGAGGGCTTGTTGGAGTCGCACGGTAACGCCAAACTTATTGTCGATGAACCAAATTTGATTGAGATCAACAATCGTCAAAACCTTTTGTCCCTTCTCAACCGAATCCAGGGGGACTGGTTGGCGAAGATTATTATAGGCTTCAGGGACGAAGCTACCATCGGGCTTCGTCAGAATTTTGAGTTTCAGGGTACCCGGATACTGTTCCTTACCCGGTCGGACCATGGGCTTGTATAGAGCTTCTTTCAGAACGGCCACGTTGAACGATTTTCCCAACCATTCTTCGCTGTTTTCTGCCACAGTATTAACGATGATATCGTCGAGCTCTTTCAACTTTTCCTGTAGAGCCATGGCTTCGGCATTGTCCGGATCAAAGGAAAGATCCAGGCTGTAAGATGTTCTCCCCGTCCCCTCGTCAGTGAAGGCGGAGAGACCGTACGGAGACCGCATGTACGGGAGTTGAAGGAAAAGTTTCTTGTTGTCGCCACTATTAAGATAGACAGCTTTGCCGCCATTCTTGTTTTTGCGCAGTTTCGAAAGGATTACAGAAGTAGGTTGGAACTCGGATGATTGCTGGATAGTGAGTGACATTGTGTATAGTTGTATATATCTCTCACGAGTCCAACCTTTAAATGATTTTTTTTCTTCATGTATTTTAAAACAAACCAATGGGTGTCTTTAAGGATTGTGGATGTGGGTGTAATGGCAAGCGTGCCCAGGACAAATTCGTGTATTCCATGATTTCTGCCGTAATTTTCTTTTCTATCGCCAACCCGGCGACTTTCCGTCTCATGCGCCGAGTGTTGGGCAAGTGGGTGTCTTCTCCTAATGGATGTCCCAGCATCAAGGGTTTGGCGCTCCATAGCGTCGTGTTTCTTCTTATCGTTTGGGGTTTGATGCAAGTTAAACCGATTGAAAAGGAATCGTACAAGGGCGAAGAAGGTGGTATGCCAGGAGATGCCGAAGACGATCTTACCGACGACGAAGATGACGATCTTACCGACGACGAAGATGACGATTTTACCGACGACGATCTCAGCGACAGCGAAGACGATCTCAGCGACAGTGAAGACGATTTCACTGATGACGAAGCGCCGTTTGAAGATACGGTCGAAGAATACACATCGTACCTCGAAGGGGAAGAACCCCCCGCTGTCACCAAGAAGATGAAAAAGGACGCAAAATCCCAGAAAAAGCAACCGGCTCCCGCGCCGGTGAGCGAAAGTTCGTCCATCATCGGATCCCCGGCGATGAGCAAGAAGGAAACCTCTAAACTGGGGGCGTTGGATCTTGGCATGAGCGATGACTTGGGTGCCGCCCCGATCACGAAGTCTTCCAAAAAATCGAAGGGTAGTGGTACATACACGTCGTGTGGTTGTGATGACGGTTCCAAAGTGAAGATTTTACGTTAATTTTTTTTTCAGAGTAAATAAAAATGCCGAATTCGACACACATCGGCATGGCTTTCGGTATTATATCATTAACTTCAATAATAGGCGCTGGTGTGGGTGTCGGGAGTGGCATGGCATACTTATTGGATAAATATAATAAACGATAATATATATGGTTCGTGGATATAGACTCGCGGCTTACATTACATTTTTAGGAAGTCTTGGTTCCGTCGGTGGATGGTATCTAGGACAGGGGATCGGATCATACATTGGATCGGGTAGTGATAACGAATGATCTATCCGAAGTTTGCTGAATTGTAGATTTATTTACTAAATCTTTAAATCTACAATACATTTTATTAACGTGTTTTTCGGAAATCATCATGCAATTTTCGATGAAAATTTTACCGTTGTGTTCGACAATCAGTGGTCCGGGTCCGCCAACGACTGATTGTAAAAGTGACAACATCATATATTTTTATTTTGGTCTAACCTTTATTTCGTTTTAGAAATCCAAGCATCTACATCATTTTCATTTTTTCGTTTAGAGGCGTTTCTTATCAACGTGACGGATATAAATATAAGGGCAGCGGCGACGGCGAGTTTATTCATTATAGTATATATCATTATTTATTTTCGAGTAATTTGAAGACATCATTAATCTTATACATAATGTTAAATAATTCATTTCTCGTTGAAACGTCACTTGGTTTCACGATTTCAAATTCGACCTGATACGACGTTGGATCTTCGTTATCCATATCTTCGGAATCTCCACTAGATATGGTCATATCTATGCTTAAATTTTTGCGAATAAATGAGATTCGTTTCTTGAATCTTTTGCGATCCATATCATTCAATTCCATATCATCGGGCTGTGCGACCTCTTTACAGATACTAAATCTAATATCATAGGGAGCACCCTTAATTTTCTTAAAGTCTTCTTTGAACATAGATCTTTTTTGGATAATAGCTTGATCTCCGGTTTCCTCGTCGATGGTCATTCGGATACTGTCCCTATCTCGGTAAAAAACTTCGGAATTGGTCTCTTTTTTGTTTTCCCATCCCGGATATTGTGAAAGACCACGGAAAATTCTATCGAAAACTTCTTTTCCTACGTTTGTATCAAACATCTTACCATTGAATTTACCGAGACGAATTTCTACTTCGATTTCGGGATCATTCTTATTATTTTCAAACGCGGATTCAATTTTTTTGACGATAATCTCCGTATTCATGATGACTATTTATAAATGCGTGTTCCCCTTAAGTCTTTTTTATTTGGTTTTTTTAATGAAAGGTTTAATCAACTTAGGAAACACTTGTTACTTTAATGCTTCTCTCCAGTGCCTTTTACAGATTCCTTGTATATCAAATCATTTTTCGACGAACGGTTATTCAGGAGATTGTGAATTTACAAATTTATATTGTGATTTGGTTAAAAAGTTTTGGAATAAGAACTCAACGGCAAATATAAATGTTAATACCTTACTCGTAGCATTTCAGAAACAATTTCCTCGTTTCAAGGGCGGGAACGAAGAAGATTCACAAGAGGCTTTGTTATGTATCATAGACATATTAGAAAGAGCCGTTCCCGAGATAAAACCATATTTTTACGGGAAGAAAACCCAAGAAACCATCTGGCCCGGGGGTAAATCATCACATGATGAAGATTTTAGTATTCATATAATGTCATCACGGGGTAATAATCTTAAGGATATGTTACGTGAGAGTTCAAAATGGAACACTTTAACAGATTTTGAAGATAAAGAGGGTAAAACACACAACGTGGCTACGACGAGGTCATATTTATCCAAATTACCTAAAATTTTGATGATTTCGTTCGATACTAAAAGTCACGTGTATGTTGATGAGGAACTAAGTATCAATGACAATGATTATCGATTGATAGCTAGTACGGTTCATATGGGAAATCAACATGGGGGGCATTATACAAGTTTTACAAAACATAAGGGAGTGTGGTATTACAAAGACGATGACGTAATATCTAAAAGGGATTTTGTTAAGCGAGCGGGCCATTATATCCTGGTCTACAATCTAAAAACTCCTTGAGTTGGATGTTTTCGCGTATATTTACCAAGGTTCTGTAGAATGTTCTTCTGTTGTTTGGGTATGTTTTATCATATCTGCGTTTTAATGGTTTCCACCAGAGAGGACCCTTTTCCCAAGTAATATACATACACTCTACGATCGCACCTTCTTCAAACCACGGTTTCTCTTCCATATGACCGTATGGGATTTCGGATTCAAATACAAGTTTCCCCCTTTCTTGTACAAACAGTTGCCATACCGGCGGTCCTTGCTTTTCTACACCTATAAAACTGCGACCCCTTTTCATTAGGAAATCAACGGTATTTTTTTCTTGTGGTTTCCATTTAAACATTGTTTCGTGTGTCCCAATCTTGATGGGACAATTCACCGGGGTGAATACTACTCCATCGACTTGTTCCTTCACCTTTGGGAGATGTTTATCCATAAATATATGAAATTCATCCATGACATGAAATTTTTTTAATTTCAATTTAAGTTTGTCATTTTTCATGGTTACCACGGTTTTGATTAATTTTTCCATGTGTTCCAATCTGTCTAGAAAGCCCAGATCTCCGATTTTCTCGTTATTGATAATGATTGCGTCATATACCAATAGAGTATCTTCATATAATTCACCATCTAATATTGTTCCATTATATGCAGGTCTTCTAAAATTAACTGATACCTCGGTCATATCAAAATTTCGATTGACCAAAATAGATTTTTTCTTTCCGCCGTACAAGATACAAACCAGCATATATCGCATACCATCCGTTTTCTCACAAACAACGTAATCGTCATTTTTTAGAAACCCGAAGTGTTTATATTCGATAGATATTGGTTGTGGTCCCGGGAAGAACTCTTTTGAACCCCAAATTGTATGGATATATCGCGTAACAAACTGGTGAAGACCATCATTACGAGATATCAGAGACATATCTTATAATCGCACCAAAACTTTAATTAGCTCTCACACCCGCCGCGTTGAGAATGTTACTTATACACTCATGATTGTAGGTATGAATTAACTTAGAAGCTGTATAAGCGTAAATCTTCAAGCCCTTTTCTTTGAATTTGGCATACATTTTTTCAAATTTTGGTAGTATTTTTAATCCATTTTTGTCGGTTAGTTTTTTAATCGATAGCTTACAGTTTAAAACAAACACTTTGGCAATTGTATTTTCAACCGTATATATATCACCCGATACCTTTTTACCAACTTCTGTGTCAAAATTCAACCCCATCTGACTCGTGGGTTCTGTGGATCCGTCGAGGACTTTACTTTTAAATAATCCCCAATCTATACCGTCCAATACACCCGGGAATACGAGACACCCAATTCCATCCATATTATTGAAGACTTGATTAATAGAATCTGGATCCATGCCAATCCCAAAGTCTATAAACAATAATCGATCACATTTTTTCATACATGAAAGGATGATATCAGCTTTTTCATACGGGTCGTCATTACAGAATGTTATTTCGTTCTGTACATGTCTTTCCAGACACTGAATATTTAGACGGAGTATGGTATGAAGAGCTTTTACATGACACGATTTTGACCGGGTTACGACGATCGTTATGATTTTCATTACATAAATTATAGTTTTAATCTCTAAGCACTTGCTATGTGTTCTTCTAATATTTTTCGTTCCTCGTCTTGATATCTACGGAAAGGTTCGATTATTTTATTCACCATGCGAAAGTTGAGCTCTTCGTTAAGATCTTCCTTTTTGGGTGGCGTATCTTCGAATATATGTTCCACGATAAGGGGTTTACACATATCAATTTTAAGATTTCTGTATACAAATTTGATATGAGTACTGGTTAATGTTTTTACGATAGAAGTTGTAACCTTCATGATAGTCTTATCCTAACCTGACGCACTAGCCTTAAGCCTCTCGGCCAAACATCCACTAAACGGAAGCATTCCGACGTGTCCAAGTGTTGTATTTACATCCGCGAAGACCTTTCCACCTGCGATTTGTAATCTTCGACAAAACGCATAGTCCTCACTCAAGTATCTTTTTGATTCTGGATCTATCATGCAGTCAAAAACGGCATGATAGTCATCAAACGTTCTATTTTGGTGATCATTTTTACACCATAATTCTGGAAATTTTTCCTCCAGCGTTTTAAACACCGATCGTTTTATCATCATGAATCCGGTGGGTCCATCGAGTAGTTCAACAAATCCATTCACGACCTCTCGTTTGGAGGCGCCGAAATTCATGACAAGAGACGAGGCAAGCATTGCCATATTTCTTTCGTCTCCATTCTTTACGGCATCGGCCGCTTGGTCCCAGCAAACCACTTTCTTGGGGTAACACGCCACGCTGACATCGTGACCACTTCGTATCAACCTAGTCACGGATACGGGATCGAAGTCGACGTCTGCATCTATAAACATGAAGTAGTCACAGTCGGTCTCTTGCATGAACCGACCCACAGCGACATTTCGGGCTCTGTGTACGAGACTTTCATTTTCGGTTGTATCAATAAATAATTGAATGCCTTCTCGGATAAGGTGGAGTTGAAGGTTTATGATACCAATCATATACTTCTCTAAGCATAAACCTCCGTAGCATGGCGTGGATAGGAAAAGACGAATTGGTCTTTTGGGTTCGTCAGACATGTTTATTTATGTATTAAAACCTTTAAACTCTAAATGCTTTTTGATTATAGTTTCAATCTTATTTAGTGTTGGTACGGATACGGAACACTTCTCACAAATAGTGGATTTTGAATATTTTTTACCCAAAACGACCAATATAATTGCGGATGCAATACTATTTGGAGTTTTGCTCATAAGATCAACACAGTCTTTCAATGTTTCACATATCTGGTTACACTTGTATCTTTCTTCGCGCGTGTATTCAAAAGAGCCAAGTAGTCTTGGCATAACGTCGTACGGACGAGTTACGTAATTTTTTTCTGTTTTCCCCATTATTGTATCCTTGAAAATTTGGGTTGTTCTACTAATATCCTTTGATTGTATGCCAAATAGATCGGCAATTTCTTTCGTTGTTCGGGAGACGTTAGCTAACCTACAAGCATATAAAACGCAGTTGGCTTTTATGCCCAATCGGATAGCTCCACGCGTTAATTTTTCGCAGTTGAAACGACGATACATTATTTTCGCATCTTTCAAGATTGAATCTGGGATAGTCTGAGAACATGCTTCTTCTATGTCTTGATACGCATGATATAACGATCTATCCTTATGATTCATTGACATATGGAAACTAATTTTCGCCATTCTTTTCGTTTCATAATTTGATGACCTGTATGTAGAAATTATCGTACCTTTTCCCCATGAATCTGAAAATAATTCTGGATTTGCGTTTGGGTTTCCGCACCTCGATGGATCATTTACTCTCCCATCGTCTGTCAAGCCACTCGTCCATTCGGGCGAATCATCAATAAACGAGTCATCGATTAATCCACATTCACTACAAACGGGTAGTCTGTCCGGCCCAAAAATTTTTGTGCCGTTACATTCTTTACATACATGTATATTTACTGACTTTTCTTCTTTTGGTTTCTTGTTGATGAATAGATTATTGTCCAAATCGGACCATATAGCAGCCAGAGTATTCATGATTTTGTATGACTTTTTATTTTCGAGGAAATAACTTAGGCAGACGATGCACGTTGCCAGTTTAGATTATCCGCATGTAGTCGGGCATGCATTTCAATCGCATCGACGGTACTTTTAAAACTCTTAGCTCCTGGGGATGTTGGATTCCATTTTTCCCAATCTTTGTCGATTGTCTCATGTCCAGGCGGGGGGCATACAATTCCATCAATCTCATCGTCCGGTACAATGAAGTCATCGAATTCACTATCGGTATCCGAGTTATCGGCGTGTACGTAGATGGTGTCATCGTCATCTTCGATATCGATTTCTTCTAACATGGCATATAGTTTATTCTTGGAATCTATACATTTGAATTCCAGGTCGTCGAACGTGGTACCAGACGGATAATGTTCGGTAAGGGATTCGTACGGAACGGGATTCATATCGCCGTCGTCGGCTTCAAGTTCATACACGGATGCGGATTTATACGTGGCTTCAATTGGACACAAATATCTAACACCCAATGTATTTCCGGTGTTCATGGCAACAACACCATACAGGTGATCTTCTATTCCATCTTCATTTACGAGTATCTTCACAATATCGTTTGTTTTAATATCACCCTTGACGATATTTGAAATGTTCATCCTGCTTAAAATTTTACAGCAAAAAATATTCAGCGATATTAACACACTCAATGGGTTTTAAAATTTATTCCAAGGATGGATGTTCTTACTGTGACGAAGCTGTTCAGTTATGTCAAACACAAAATTTAGAATTTGAAAAAATCAAAATCGAAAAGGAAGATTTGAAGGAATTATGTGGGGGAAACTTTGATAGTTATCCTCAGGTATTTTTAGACGATCGTCGTATTGGTAACTTTTTTAAATTTGAAGAGTTTACTGAGGAGGAATTTGAACCGATGTTATATCCAACCTTGAATAGATTTACTGTATTCCCAATTAAACACGAAAATCTTTGGTCTATGTATAAAAAGGCACAATTATCAAACTGGACCGCGGAAGAGATTGATTTCTCTAAAGATAGGGACGATTGGAGCAAACTATCTGAAAACGAAAAAAGATTTTTAAAGTATATTTTAGCTTTTTTTGCAGGATCGGATGGTATTGTCTTTGAAAACATAAACAACAATTTTGCGAGTGATGTTCAATACCCGGAAGCCCGTAGTTTCTATGCGTACCAAGAACACAATGAAATGGTTCATGGGGAGACATATAGTCTATTGATCGATACATACGTAACAGACCCGGCCGAAAAGAAGAAATTGTTTGAAGCAATTAACGAAATTGAGTGTATAAAACGCAAAGCATCATGGGCGATGAAGTGGTTTGATAGAAGTAATTCATTCGCTGAACGTCTATTTGCGTTTGCTTGTGTTGAGGGGATTTTCTTTAGCGGTTCATTCTGTGCTATATTCTGGTTGAAAAAGCGAGGATTGCTTCCCGGCTTATGCTTTTCTAATGAATTAATTTCTCGAGATGAAGGTCTGCACCAGGAATTTGCCGTTGAACTTTTTAATATGTTAAAACAAAAACCACAAAAAGAGAGAATTCACGAAATTGTTCGTGAGGCCGTAGAAATAGAGAAGAGTTTTATCATCGACGCTTTACCTTGTTCGTTGATTGGCATGAATTCCCAAAAGATGAGTGAGTATATCGAATTTGTCAGTGATCGTTTATTGAAGCAGATTGGTGTTCCTATCATTTATAATTCTAAGAACCCGTTCGACTTCATGGAAAACTTATCCCTCGATGGAAAAACAAATTTCTTTGAAAAGCGTGTCGGAGATTATGGAAAACTTGGAAGTACCACCAGCTTAAATGAAGTCGATAAGATTGATTTTAACGATGATGATTTTTAAAATATATCACTATATTAATGATCGAATTATTATTTCTCCTAGTGGTTGTTTGGATGCTTACCAAAGATCGAACTATTAATATCACCGAGATAGGTGGATCTAAAAATTTCCATTTAAGTGATGGAGCATCCTTCAAGATGTATAAAACCATGGAGGATGCGGGCGCTTCAGGTGAATCTCTTCGCATATTTGTTAATATGGAAGATAGGCTTCTAGAGATCGAGAGAATTTCCGTTTGTAGTGGAGTGCCCCGAACTATGGAAGCGAGTTCAATTTCTCGTCAAATAAAGGAGAGGTTTCCGGCGTTTGATTTTTCCTATCATAATATTCATATTAAACAGACATCCGAACCTAGTCGTTTAATAAACAAAAAGATAAGATGTTAACCAATCTTTCTAATAAATATTTATGTTTATAACTTTCTACACTCTTTCTATTTCTGATTACATACATGATGAGATTGTTATCATCTTTCTCACGATGTTCTTCTAGCCATTTTTTTGGGTCTTCCGCTTCTTGAAAGTCCGCCGAGTAGCTATATCTAAATTCCAGTTTGCTCATTAAACCGGGTTCGTTTGTATTTTGTCGTCCTTCTCGTATATAATCACACGCCACGTAAATTATACCATCTAAGAACTCCTCGGATGCCATCTCTAGCCAGGAATTTTTTTGGGTTCCCCATGTTTGTGTATCCAAATCCACTCTCACCCCATGACCATACTTCTCTTTTCCAAGTTTTAAACGTTCTAAAAGAGAATTATGAATATCCTTCATATGTTTATATAATATTCTATTTTCTAAGTTCTAACCATGTTTTCTTAAACTTATCTACCTGTTTCTTTCCGGGAAATTTGTTACCTATTTTACTGGTTGCGAAATTGGCTACCGCGTTTTTGTAACTATTACGCAATCGGTTTGGAACATTTCTAAGGTTGAGATTTCGTTTGATGACCTCTTTATTAAGTTTTCCCCTCCTTTCCATTTTCCACATGCCGACTATCTCTCTTTTGAATGCGTCTAAGACAGCTTTGGGGAATATATTAAATCGCTTGTCCGTTCGTATGTTGGGGTTATTCCGAATTCGTTTATTTAATTCTATTTTCATACGATTAACATCCTTGGTGATCGGCTCCATCACGTTTTTGTATTTTTTTATCCATGTTTTCCCATAAAGTTCAATTATATCACTCTTTATGGTTTCATTTGTGAGACGTCGTCGTTTGAGCATTTCTTTCTTGTTAAGTTCATTTTTGGTCTTTTTCGCGGCCAATTTTATTTTCATATTTTCCGCCTTTTTATTAACTGGCTTCGGTTTAGGTTTTGCCGCTTCTGCTTTCGCTTTATTCGATAGTTTATTTCGCTCTTTCTCCATTTTCTTGGCGATCGTGTCCTTATCATTCTTTTCATTAATCGAAATCTTCATAATCTTAGCAAATCGTATTAAATCCGCTTTGGTATATAATTTCGCCAATTTCTTACCAACCCGGAATTTTCCTCCCGAGCCCGTGAGTTTGTATTCCTTGCCTCCATTTTTAAATGCGGCAATCTGTGCCCGTTCTGTCCCAACCTTTTTGATCATCTGACACAACATACTCTTTGATGTTGTTGTTTTGATATTGACGATACCAAGTTTTCTCGCAATGTCATACAATTCTGTTTGTGAATATCTCTCACACTTTTTAGTCCCTATTCTGTCACCGTTAATGATAGGTAAAGATTTGGACGCATTTGTCTTTTTCTTTGTATTTGACTTTGTCTTTTTGTAACAGCATTTAAATCCCTTCTTGTTTTTTCGTTCAACAAATCCACTCTTACACGGAGGACGCCGAGCTTGGGGACAGGTTGAGGAATTTTTTCTCTTGTTGGAGGATACTTTCGCCTTTGTCACTGATATCTCCCCGTCTTGATACATTAAATTGACAATCTCAACACCCTTATTATACGCCTGAAGCATCCTAGATGGCGTTTCGACGCCCGAAATCTGAACATTACCAGATTTGGATATAATATACGTATGTTCTCTATCCCCGGCCATTTTGTGTTTCATAAACAAGAAAGGCGACAATTCCGGTTCGTAGCTGTGAAGTTCTAAACCATACACATGCGCAGATCTTGCGATTTTGTTTAAATTGTTAAAGTTTCCATTAATTTTAAACTGCCCACTTAAATTGTTATATTCAAACGGGTTATATAATAATTCGGAACGGTTTGTGTAGTTATCCACAATGAAGCTTCGTATAACCTCTGCTTGATTTTCTATATTATCACCCACGAAACCCCCAGAAAAACGAATCTTTCCATTTTTGTAGATATTTATACTGGCACCCTTTGTTTCGTCATTCGTTGAAACTTGAATGTTAAATTGTACGGTGAAAAATGGCATAGACAGATCTCCCTTGGCACCATACTGTCTAGAGTGCGTGAAACCAGTTTTAAATTGACCATATATACCCTTTATTTCTTTTGTTTCTACATAAAGATCCTTTGAAATTTGTGTTTTAGGCATTGGTACCTTTCGTAATATGCTTATCAAATCCACCCGATTTCCCGGTCCCAATGTTTTATTCACGGTTGCGTTGAACATACCCATATTCAATTTGCTCACTGTTAAATTTTTATTGGGCGATTTTTCATTATTTTCGTTGTTTGAAAGATACATAAATTCTCGGAAATTCCCCACATTGTTGTTGGATGGGCTCTCCGCTACCACTTTGTTCAGATTTCCATAGTTTGCGTTACTAATGATTTTATTTTCCAATCGCTGGGGGACGTGTTGTTTTCTTAACATTTCACGTTCTATCTCATTTGCTAAACGAAGGTTCTCTTCTGTATAGTTGGAATTGGAATTGGAATTTGAGTTATTTTGTGTGACTTTTACATTGGACTGTCTAAGAAATTCATCTATAGGAGGCGCACCCCCAACCCTGGGTCTGGCTTGGGGTATCTCTCTACGCATGAACCGACCCGGTGGGATGTTCATATTAATATTTAGTAATGTTTTTTTTCTAATGATCATCACCAAATTCGAGTGACTCCTTGACCACATCTAGTCCATATATGAATGGTTGTATCGGGTATATGCGACCTTCGTATGTTTCTGTCGCATTTCGTACTTCTATGTCTCTGGATGAAAATGGTCCCGCGTAGAAGTCGGGGTTGAATTTTGGTCTCCCTAGGTTATTACTCTGACAATGCTGGTTAAATACCTGTACAAATATCTTTTGCGGGCAACACAATTCTGGACCATACACTAAGCTGGTAGATTCCATAAAATTGTGTAATGTACTCGCAACCATGGCGACTTGTTTCTGTATGATTTTGAAATATTCGGGTGTGATGTTCCATATATCTTTGTTACTGTATTTTTGACTGTATTCGAGATATGCTCTGATACACTTTAACAGAATAATTGGTATTTCGGCGTTTAGCTTTTCATCTAACTTTGTATCGGCTTCCTTTACTTGTTTGGCGAAGTTCCATGGAAGAATACGACGAAGAACCGATCCGGAATTATCTCTCCAATTTGGTACCTCATTCCCTCCTAGCACCCCCGGACATGTCCATTCGATACTTTTAGCGGTTTTTCCTTTGATTGCCACACTCACGTCTTCACCAGAGACCATCGATTGAAATTCGGCCTGTTCTAAACAGAAATCGCCCTTGATTTCGGGGGCAATAAACATCTGCGCATCATAGATCGATCCTAAACCGAATTTCTTTTCTATGTTATTGCTCATGGTTTTTACATCATCACTCCCATAGAATTTTTTGAATACTTTTGTAATTAGGGTACTTTTACCAGATCTTGCGATCCCTTTGAGAAATGGAATAACCTGCCATCCATCCATTTCACCCACGTTGTAACACAACCTACCCCCCATGATATACATCCATTTACACACCTCCGGTTCGAATTTTTGGTAATCGAGAACCCCTTGGAAATGTGGCGTCGGAATATCATACCAATCTTCCACGTCATTATAATCATTAAACGCAACGTCAAAAAATTTACAACTCACCTTTGTTGGATCCAGACATTTAAACTTTTCAC
>Ga0066862_10000703_pt1 | contig 13513 bp, 6 predicted proteins | sample ETN02SmetaG_FD_66431 | JGI IMG/M metagenome (GOLD analysis project Ga0066862, IMG submission 66431) | Marine microbial and viral communities from oxygen minimum zone, Eastern Pacific Ocean - ETNP2014F10-02SV255 | ecosystem: Environmental > Aquatic > Marine > Oceanic ... | reverse complement strand
TCCAATTGTTTGTAGTGATGATCCAGCAACGGATTCCGCAGATGAAGATGCATCCATGCCTGAGAATGCGTATAGTCCCCCTATCTGCCTTCGTGTACTGATTACTGTAAATGTAGACCCATCTACATTTGGCCTCCCAACAGCTACCACTGGCGATATGGAGAGGTTATTCCGAGGTTTGTTAACCATGGGTGGAACTGCAGACACCAATTTCACATTGTTAGCAGAGGAAGGCCACCTAGTTTCCTATGATATTTCTCCACCAACCTATGCAAATTTCGGTATTCTTGATGATCTTGGTACCCCTGTAAGCCGAACTGAAAATCTGTATTCCTATACCTCAGGTGTTTGGGTCATCGACAATACTGGTGCAACTAGTGGTGGTGGCACATTATTTGATGAAGCAGAGATTCGGATTTCAAGGAGGAATACATCTACTCGAGCGGTTGAATTTAGTTCGTCAGATACTTCGATGAACATCCAAATGACTGTCGATGCTCGTGATGAAGCAAATAGTGTTGTTACTCTTGGAATCGATCTCAACTATCTTGATACCTCACTCCTAGACACATGGGGGATTCAACCATTCAATCAGGGGGTGAGTCTACCGTGGATTACTTCTGACGGAATTCGAATGCTTCAAGAATTTGGATATGTGGATCTTAACGAATTAACTAGCATGCTACCTCTTACTGATGTCGCTAATTCTTTCGCTGAGCAAACTGGAAGTTCTGTTTCCTTTAGTGAAGTATCGTTCACTCCTCCTAGTTCAGCTGGCGGACTTGATTTTACTCACACCCCTCTTGGAACATGTGCTGAGATTACACCAACTGGGTTTTGTGTTGAAGGTGCTAATGCAATGAATGGAACATATCCAATAATGTTAGAGTCCAATTCAACACCAATTAACTTGGATATTATCGATCTTGCAGTTCGTCTAATCAATGAGACCGATGATAATGGTGATCCATTGGATGTAAGTTTCATCGAGAAGGGTGATTTGGCTAAGATACTCAATGTGTTGAGTGTTTCCAAAGAAGTAAATCCCGATATCCTTAGTAGTTACATTCCAGATAGTTTCCCTTCAACTGACATTACATTGACAATACTGCTTCCATCATGGGCAAGATCAACGGGGGATATTCCAGATCGTTTGGAGTTGGTTTACAGACATGAAGGGTCAGATTCTGATAATCTTGGTCTTACTGGCCCCTCCCCTTGGAGTTGGGAGCATGCCCTTTGCTATGAGACAGTAGATTGTTTGGATTCAAGTCCAGATGTATTCTGTAAATCTGATTGGGCCACTTGCATCAAGGCCGAGATAAATGTGGATGTTTCTCGATTAAAAATCTTGGAATTTAGTGGTGCAGTAGAAGTTGACATTGAAGCATCTGTAGAGTTGCATATCCATCGAATTGGCGTTCCTCTGCAAGCGGAACAATTGGACATGTTAACATTTGAATCAATTCCTTCAGATTTGATTCGTCATATCATTGCCATTGGCGATAGAAGGGATGGTGGATTGATTGCAGGCCTTGGTTTCGATACCGAAATTCCAATTGGAAATGAGAATCATACATTAGAAATCTCAAATGCTGGTTTTCAAAATTTTTCTGTAGCGATTTCAGATGAAATCGCTCGTATAATCGAACAAACGAATCAGGATATTCAAGAAATTGTAGATGAAGCAACCGGAGACATTCAATCAGAAATTGAATCACAAGATCTTCCAGCTGAATTCAACGGTGTATCCATTGATCTTTCTGGAATTTCATTGATTACAGAGATTGGGGATTTAATGGAAGTTACAGGAAATGAATTGAGTGATCAAGAACCCATCGTCATTGGAGCATCATTGGAGAAGATGACGATGAGACTGGGAATCAATGACAACAAGGAGTTGGCATTTGTCACCTCTCCTGCTAGAGTCTCAGCAGTAGTCGCTGAATCTCTAGTATCTTCATTCTTTGATTCAAGAGCAGTGAATTCTGGAATGAAAGGATTTGCATCTCCAATCATCGAGGAAGATGTCCCTTCAATTGGTGAAAATGTGGAGGGCATGATTGTGCGACCCAGCATTCGAGTTGAGCTAGGATTTCCTCGAGGCCTTGGCCTCACAGAATTCACTAGTGCGAAAGGGAATGGAGAGATTGAACTAATCGATGGTCGACAACATCTAACGTATGTTCTTCCACTCTGTGATTCTGATCCTTGCGAGGAAACCACCGATCATGTTTCTATGGGATTCGTATTAGGTTACGAGTTTATTTTGATTGAATTAATGCCTTACCTTCTAGGGATTTTCGGAATCTTCACTCTCATTATTTTCCGTAGGAGTTCAAAGAGAGCGAGAAAGAAGAAAAAACTGGAACAGGAGAAGAAGCGTGCTAGAGAGGCTGCCAAGCAGAATACTGCAGAGGTATTGTTGGAAGATGCAGGCGTTCCTCCCCCTGGTGTTGATTGGGAATCTTCAGGTGGATGGGGTGTTGATCCTTGGGATGATCCATATGAGGATCCTGCAGATGTCTACATGCAAGGTCGCAAGAGACGTTGATTGTTATCGTAAATATTCGATAATTCTCTTTGCCATCTCATTCCCAATACCGGGCACTTTGTTCAATTCATCCAAGGTGGCATGGTCGATTCCTTTCCTTCCACCGAAATGTCTCAACAGATTTTGTAGCTTCTTCGCCCCCAGTCCTGGAACTTCTTCAAGTGGATCAGAAATTGAAGATCGAGATCGGCGTTTTCGATGATATTTATTCACGAATCGATGTGCTTCATCTCTAGCGAAAGTGAATAATCGTCCCCTACGATCCAAGATAATAGGGTCCTTTCCAGGCATGAACAGAGTTTCCTCTTTCTTTGCAAGAGCTGCGAACTTGACTTCATTCTCAAGATTATTTTCTTGCAATAGATTTCTCATCATACTCAGATGTGTACTTCCTCCATCAAGAAGGATGAGGTCAGGCCAAATCTCTTGTCTTTTCATCCATCTTCCGATGACTTCTTTCATCATTCGAAGATCATCCTTTGAATCAGATTTCACGGTGAATGTTCGATACTCTTTCTTTGACGTCTTTCCATTTCGAAGACTGATGCATGCACCCACCCTCTCTTCACCTTGAAGTTGAGCCATGTCGAAACAAACAATGTGTGCTAGGCTTTCCGCTTCAATCAATTTCATTGCATCTTCTACAGACATTCTTTCGTTGTTGTTTGATGCCTTGTCGGAATTCATTTCTGAATGGAATCTAGCATTTGAGTCAGCCATAGAACGAAGTTTGGCCAATTCGCCTCTCACAGGTACTCGTATCTCTACTGCCCCTCCTCTACGTTCAGATATCCATTGGTTCATCCATTCTGAAACAGAACATGGGACAAGGAGTCTTCTTGGGGGTTTTCTTGAAGAATAATGTTCACTGAGTATGAGTTCTATAGATTCCTCAATTTCCCCTCTATGGATTAATGGATATTGGACCTGACCTTGTATCATTCCTTCTTTGGTGTGGAGAATTACAACCGTACCCATTTCCCCGATTGAATAGAATCCTACTGCATCACAATCTTGGTAGAAACGAGAGTGAATGATTTGTTGAGAAATGGTCTGTTGGACAGCTGCAATGAGGTCTCTACTTTTTGCAGCAGCCTCGTATCTGAGATTTTGACTATGTTCATCCATTTCATTTTGGAGACTTTGTATCAGAATAGTTGCATCCCCATCTAAGACTGATTTCGTTGCTTTGACCCTTTGATTATAACTCTCACTTTCTTCAGTTTCGATATAACCGAATGGAAGGTTGTTGCGTTCATCCCTAATTCCAAAATGTCGTCTCAAGAGTTGAATCACTCGTTTGGCTGCTCCTGCATCAGGAAATGGCCCCCATCTTGCTGCATTATTGGGGGGGTGTCTTGAATACAATATCTTAGGTATTTTTTCTGCTGTGATTACAATAAATGGAAATGATTTATCGTCCTTTAACAGTGAATTATACCTCGGCTTATGCTCTCTAATTAGTTGACGTTCTAGCATCAATGCTTCGCTAGGATTTTGTGTGACGATATAATCAATCAAATCTGATTCTTCCACCAATGAAGGAATCATCTTTCGATCAGGATTCTTGGAGAAGTAGGCCCGTACCCTTTCTTTTAGGACAGTGGCTTTACCAACATACATCACTGTCCCATCTACTTGTTTGAATAAGTAAACACCCGGTTTTGCAGGGAGTTCCAAGGCGCTCCCATCAACGGGCATGTTGATGCGAGGAGCGCGGGGACTCAAGAACTCCCTCCCTCCTGCTTGGGTCATGGGACTGTCCCTCGGAGATCGACTCCTCAAGTTGTTATCCGAGCAGCCAGAGTCATTGGCGAGTGCTTGGGATGTCCCTCGATCCGCATCTCTTCCGGGGCTCAGTGAACGCTTAGGGGTGGTCAGGTCAGCCCTTCATGGACACATCAAGAAATTGCAAGAAACTGGTTTAATTCTCACTAGGCAGGCACATGTCATCGAAGGAGGTTCAAGAAAAAGGACAGTTATTCATCCCACGACAGAAGGAAGACGAAGGGCCTCATCCTTTGTGATTGAGGAATTATCTTCGATTGGTGAAATTCTAGGAAACCCTCCTCCAATGGCAGAAATTGTTGGAAGGGAGGAATCCATTAATTCTATTTTTGCAAAAATTGTTGATGGTCAATCAATCGTTTTGACGGGTTTACCTGGCATAGGTAAAACCGCATTAATTCGATGTGTAGCACAATTATTGATTGATGAAGGAAGGACGATTCGTTGGATGAGATTCGATGTTGATTCCGATGCTCTTTCAGTTAGTAAGACCTTAATTGGCCCTGAAGGACCATCAATTGCAGAAGCAATCGTGGGTATGTTGCCTACAAATGACATTGTAGTTCTGGATGAAATTCAGGAGGTTCACCCACGCCATTTACCAAAGGTAGTCGAACTCTGCCGTCTAATGATGGAAAGAGGGAATTGCATTCTCGCATCTAGAGCACCAGTTCCATCTGGAATTGACGGTGAATCAATCCGAATTGAAGGTCTTTCTGTTGAATCAGCTAGAACAATTCTAGGAGATCAAGTTGATGATAAATTGGGATTAGAAGTCGCATCCGCTTTAGGAGGCCATCCGCTTGCCTTGGGATTATGGTCTCCTGATGATACATTACCTACTGCATCTAATGCTGTAGTTTCGTTTGTTCAAGAGACTGTTCTTGATCATCTTGATGTAGAGGAAGAAGCAACTTTCGATGAATTAGCGATTTCACCAATTCCGTTGCAAATTGACGAAATTTCACGTCCTGAGAGAGTAGGTGATTTAGATGATCGCGCTCTCATCAGGTGGCATTCCGATGGAATGGAGGGGCAACATTTGATTGAGAATGTTAGAAAAGAATCTTGGTCAGATGAAGAAAGAGAAAGCGAACATCGTCTGTTGGCTGATTGGTGGTCTTCTCGAGAGGGAACACGTGCACGTCGTATCGAATTGCATCACAGGATCGGTGCCAAGGATTTGGAATTACCATCTTTACTTCTTACTTCATTGGATGAAATAAATTCAGAAATTCCCGCCGCCTCAGCTACTCTGGTTGAAGATGCTTTAATTCAACATCCTGAACACTTTTCTTTACGTTCAGCTGCAGCAAGAATTGCCTTGGATAGAGCGGAATTAGATGAAGTGACCAGACATCTTGATTTGATGGAACCTAGTCCTGAGAAACGATTGTTGAATTCTAGATTATTGCGGATTAATGGTGATTCTGATAAAGCAGACGAAGAAGAAAATGAATCTCTTCAAGAATTAGATAATGAGGGGCGACTTCGCTATGGATTAGCAGCAATTGTTCGTAGGATTGATGATCGCTTCCCAGGAGATTGGACAACGGAAGAGGCGAATATTTTACTGGGACAGTTGGATGAATTTGAGAGTTCATTGCCCCCTGAACATGTTTTGACCCCACCTGCTAGAACGGCTGTATCTATTGCACGTATCAGTATTTATTTGGGATCAAATTCCATTGCGGATGCATCTGGAATCTTGGAACGTTTGACTTCCATAGCGGGGCCAAGAGATCCAATTGTCCGTCGTCTTAGACTTCGATTTGACATCATTGATGCAGATGAGAACGAGATTGTATTATTGTCGGCGAGAATTGAGGCTGAACCTGATATTTCTGAGAGAGCTAGGCTCTTGCATTCTCTTATTGATTCTAGTAACGATCTTTCACCTGCATTGGTTGCTGCCTTCGAAAGGTCTCTCCTTTCTCCACTTCCAGAACATACTACTAGTGGTCGTCGCTTACTCGCTGCTAGATGGCGGATTGTTGCTAGAATCGACCCCAAAAATGCCATCCCTGCTCTTCAAGAATCCGTACATCTTTACCGAATTTCTGGTTGTTCGAAAATAGCAAATCAACTTCTGAAAGAAGCTCATAGATTGATATAAATCAAATCTGAGAACCAATAAGAGTTCGAGTGCCAATAATTCCGTCAATTTTTCTTATTTCTTCCATTATGCATCGAGTTAATTCTACTTCATCGTCAGCCACTACTTTGACTAAAACATCGAATTCTCCAAAGATCCCCCATCGTTGTTCGACCATTTCTATTTCTCCAATTGCTTGGCGAACATCTGCTTCTTTTCCGGTCTCGGTGGTGATGAGTACGAATCCAACAGCCATTTCATTTCCCCCTAGTAATCTACCGTAATTAGAGTCTCAGTATCTCTAATTCCATCTATTGTTCTGAATGTTCCCAAAAGGATCTTTGCTAGTTCATTTGAGTTGTCCGCTCCAATGCGAGCAATCAAATCGTGCTCCCCATATAGGACATGAACTTCCATTACACATCCTAGGTCACTTAAGGCAAGATATACATCACGTTCCCTTCCTGGAACTGTTTTGATTAGGATGAAGGCAGTTCCCATATCTCTCCCAATATTACGGGGAGCGGGGCCCCCTTTGAACTATTCCTTTCAAGAATTATTCAACGAACAGGGGACCGCAGGGTTGATTCATGTTCTGAAATGGTCATGAGGATATGTACAGGCGAGCCTCACTTCTGGTGGTCCTGTTTTTGGCCGCATCATTTTCTCCCATTCTTAGTGGAGTAGTTCATCTAGAAGATGATGCTGATGCGGATTCTAGTGCTATGAACAGAGCAGTAACGACATGGAGTGGAGTGGTTCAACTTCAGTCATCCTATACCGTTCAATCCTCAGATGAACTGCGAGTTCTCGCCGGAACCTCGATTGAGATGCCAATTGGTGCTCGAATCTATGTTGATGGTAGATTAACAGTGCTTGGAGGTGAAACTGCACCTGTTGTAATGATGTCTGGAATATCAACACAATCGCACGAAGGACTCCAATTCAATACGACTTCAAATGGCCGCGGGTCGACCATTAGGAATTTGACCATAGACAATGCTGATTTTGGAGTAACTGTTTTCGGCAGTGACCCATTAATGGACAATGTAACCGTTCTAGATCCCGATTATGTCGGAGTCGACTTGTTCAGTTCAGCTACTCCAGTAATTCAAAATCTACACATCGATGAGGCTGGTCAGGATTTGCATGGTTTTTCCAACACTTGGAGATATGGGATTGGTCTTTCGGTTGGTGCTAGTTCGGCTCCGGTTGTTACAGGGCTGAAGGTGAATGATGCCATCACTCGAGGAATCAATGTATGGGGTGGTTCTGGAGGGCTGATTAGAGATGTAGATATCCATAATGTCACCTTGGCAACTCAAGCTATAGCCACTGGAATTTGGGTTGAGGATTCCATTCTGTTATTCCAGAATGTAACAGTCAATCGATCAGATCATGGTGTTTTCGTAAGGCAAATATCTGAATCAGGCACAACTCGTCCGACATTCCGTGACTTAACAGTTGAGAATTCAATGTATGTTGGGATTTTCGTTGAAAGGTATAATCACACATTGTACAGCAATATTCCTATGAACGCTCAATTCGAGGATCTTGTCCTTAGAGGAACTGGAGGCCCCGAATCAAAGGTACCTGGACAATGTACTGCTGCTTTGAACATCAATACATCAGGAGTCTACATCGAGAATGGTTTGATTGAAAATAATGATTGTGTTGGATTTCGAGGTTACATGATGGGCCCATCTACCACAATTAATGGCCTCACGATTCGAAATTCAGGCGATTCTTCTTCCAATGAAGCACCACTTCAATCTGGCTTCTATTTACGTTCTGCAAATTGGGCACCTATGATTGATAATTTGGAAGTTTCAGGTTCTATTGGGGCCGGAATCCATCTTATGAAATCAAGCCTTAGAGGCTCGGATTGGAATGTTCACAACAATTCTGGAGTTGGCCTCCATATTCAGGAATCTCACCCCGAAATAGAAGGTCTAGATTCAATGGATAATGGATTGAATGGAGTCTATGTATATGATGCAAGCAATGTCTTACTGGTTAACGCATCATCTGCTAGGAATGGAGCAAATGCTACTGGAATTTCAGATGGTGTTGGTTTCTATTATCGGGAATCCAATACTTTGACTGCTGGTACAAAGGATGTAACTTGCAGAACTTGCTCAAGTATAGATGATGCTCAGGGTGGAGTAATGGTTGAGGATAGCATAGATCTTGTTTTGGAGAATCATTCAATTTCATTACCAGTAGGTGTAGGTCCTGCAATTCGAGTAGATAATTCAGGAATTAGTTTCCCAGGAGTTATTTCAATTTCAGGAATGAACGTCCACCAGGAGGAGCCATCATCACAAGCAGTTGCAATTACCTCTTCTGATGCAATCATTGACAGTCTAGTTCTTTCTGGGAATCATAGCGGAATTCTTTGGTCTGGAACAGGTTCTTCAGGCTTAGATTCTCATCTCACTAATTCTGTAATCGTAGGACAGAATTGTCTTGTATTGAGTAATCATGCCAACCTTTCAATCCGTTCTCCAGATTATTCGATGTGTACTGGGGGATTCACAATACAATCTTCAAATGTTTCATTTTTTGATGCTCCTGATTCTAGCGGATTCCAACTCACTCAACCAGGGATTGCACAGACCAATCATGTTCAATGGATTTCATCAGGATTACCCCCGAGTTTGAATCTAGGTGGAAATGCCCAATTCGACATCATGTGGATGATACATGTTTGGGCAGTGAATCAGAATGGTTTCGGATTACCTTTTGCAGTAGTAAACTTGTCTTTTGATCAAATTGAGGCTCCTATTCAACATACTGTTCCCTATGTGGGTAATTCAGTCCTAGGCCCCTTTGTAGGCACTAGGACGACTACAATCGGCTCAACAAGTGTCAATGAGTTCTGGACTGGATGCGAATATTCTTCTACACGAAATGATACAGAGGCAGTTCTTTTGGATATGGATAGAACATCTGTTTGTGAAATCCAATTACCTGATCAACCCCCTCTAATTTTGTGGGCAACTCCGATTGATGAAATGATTTTCCCGTCAGGTGGAGAGGTGATTTTCAACGCATCAGAAACATGGGATCTTGAGAATCAAGATTTGACTTATTCATGGAATAGTAGTTTAGACGGGGATCTCATTCTCTCTTGTACACAAGGGATTAGTTCAGGAAATAATCAGTCGTTTTTCGTTGCAAATGATTTGATTCCAGGGTGTTTCTCTGATGGGACTCATGACCTTACTCTTGAGGTATGTGATATTTCCAACAATTGTGCTTCCGAGACACGTCGAATCGAATTGACAAATCTTCCTCCATCCATTTCTGTGGTTCTCAATCCTCTTGCTGATGTCACCAATCGTATTCTTTTGTCTAGAACTCAGGTATTGCATCTTAATGCAAGTGCTTCAATAGATCCTGAGAATCAACCATTTGAGACCAGTCTAGATGTCTCATTTTCAGAGTGGGCTGATGACCCTGGAGATTGTGTTACTCCCAATTGTCCACTTGAATACAATGTATCTTTCGAAGATTCACCCAATGTTGTTTTTGATCTCATTTTCGTTATCGGAGATGGCCTGAATACTCCTTTGACCTATACGTGGTCAATTGAATTATACAACGAGTTACCATCACCAGATCTCCAAATTTCTCGTTTGAACAATCTCTCTTCCTCTGAGGTTACGCTGGATGCAAGTGGAACAGTTGATCCAGAAGGTGATCAAATCACTTACAGTTTCCATTCCAATATTGATGGAGATCTAGGAGCTAGATCTGCACATTCCGTTACAGGAGGTACTCCTCCACCTGTCGGTGTTTGGGTTGGCCATTTGTCCCCTGGGCCACACACCATAACATTGGGTGTTGGGGATTCAGATTCATCTCACTCAGGTATTGAGGCCACCCTTAGTGTATTGGTGGTTGTGAATAATTCAGTCCCACTCGCATCAATTTCTTCTCCATCAACTGGTTATTCGACTGACTCATCAGATCTCATTCGATTCGATGCTTCGGGTTCTGGTGATTGGGATATTCCATGTGATTCTATAGACGCAAATTTGACGCAAATTCTATGCAATCCATATGGTGGTTCTGGTGACTTGGTTAGTGTATTGTGGACCTCCAATCAATTATCTGAACCATTGGGCAGTGGTTGGATATTGGATTCTAGACTTTCTGCTGGTGTGCATGATGTTACATTGACTGTTGATGATGGATCTGGCGAAGCCTCTCAGAGCACTATTAGAATCGATGTAGCCGCAAGCGCACCATTGTTGATTCTCGATTCACCAATTGCCGGAGCAGTGGTTGATAGTGACGCTCCAATATTGTTTGATTTCAGAAATTCTTACGATCCTGATGGCGATTCATTCAATGTTACCATTACTAGTAATCTTGAATCCGAACCTTTGGTCGAAAATGGAACAATTGATTTCTGGTACAATGATTACATGTCTGCTGGAGACCATATTCTAACATTCACATTGACTGATGAAACTGGCTTGTCTCGAATTCGTACTCAATCAATCCAAGTGCTTCCTTCGGACCCCTTTGCTGTAATTGCAAATGTTTCGGAAGGCGCATCGATTCCCCCAGGTGGAGTCATTGAAGTGATTGGAGCGGATTCATATGATTATGATAACGATATTTTCCGCTATGAATGGCGAATTGATTCTCCAGGAGGCACAGTAATTTCTACAATGCCTAATCTTACCTACAAACCTACACCTGGGCTTCATCTAATCCACCTAACTGTGGTTGATCAGAGGGGTGGAAGCAGTTCAGCAAGTGTGAATATTACCTCGATGTCGAGTTCCCCACGCCTGAGTAATTTGATGTACGAACCATCGGGAATTATTGCAGACGTCAATATCCAAATGGTAGTATCAGTAATCCTCGATGATCCTGATGGTACAACAAATCAGGTTCAGGCTAGAATTGCAATGAATGGAGTAGGAGATATTTTCTCTCTAAATGACAATGGTTCCGGTGCTGATACCGTTGCCGGAGACGGAATCTGGACTGGTTCAATTTCTTGGACTCCCCCGGGGACTGGTTACGCGAAAATAGAGGCTTGGGCTACGGATGGAGATACTGTTTCCTTACCAATTTCTCAACAGATTGAGGTTATTGGGCCAGTAGATTCAGGAGGTTTGTTATCTTCAATCGCAGAGGATTTCGGTAGCATAATTTTGGTAATTCTTGTAATGCTTGCAATTGTTGGTGGAACATTTATGATAAATCGAAGAAGAAATATGCAGAGAGATTTGGATCTCATACAATCATGGAGCAGTTTACCGGATGATGCCACACAGTCATGGGATGGAACCAGTGAAGTGGTCGCTGCGGAGGAAGAATTAGATGCGGAGAAATCTATCGAAACAACTCTTGTCGAAGAGAATAATGAAGAGAATGAAGGTAAAACTAGAGGTTCTGATCTAGATTGGGATTCAGTCTGAATCTGGTCCCCAAGGTGTTTTTGCCTTAGCAAGTCCAAATCTCATACCGAAAAGGAATCGAAGATTTTTCCACCCATCTCCCCAAGTATTGATTTCAGCTTCTCCAACTCTAACTCTGTACGGAACACTAATTTCAATCGCTTTCTTCTTCCCAATGTATCTGCGTGCCCGAATCTTGAATTCTTCTGAAAGAGGCATACCATCATTGGTAGGCCTCATTCTAGTATCTTCAAGGATTGACTTGCGGAAAACCCACATTCCACTCTGTGAATCGTGAACTCCATACCAAAATAGGAATCTAGCGGTTGTAGACAAAACCCAGTTTCCTAGGCCATGAAGGCCAGACATAGCCCCATCTTCAGCTCTTCTTAGTCGGTCGCAGGTAATCCATGACAGATCCTCCTCCACTAATTTTCTAACTAATCCCGGTACTTCCTCACCAGGGTAGGTGCAATCAGCATCCATGGTTACGATAACATCGCCAGGTGCCATAGAGAATCCTGTTCTGTAGGCCCGTCCATAGCCACGTCTTGGCTCGAGGTATACACTTGCTCCCTCCTGTTCCGCAAGTTCACGAGTACGATCAGTTGAATTTCCATCAATAATGAGGAAATCTAGTTTCTCACACCACCCATCGTTTGGCACTGAACGAATCGTATCAACGATTGCCTCCTCCTCATTTCGGGTAGGAATAACCACAGTCACATGGACAGGTAACGCATCTGCCATACCACAAAGGGCAACGTCCTTTGTTTTGAATCATTCCGAAAATTGTTCTTTTTAGGAAAAACCATCTAAATTCCCGACGGAACTGATTTACGCGTAATGTACGACTCCATCTACGATGGAGCGCGCCACCTCTTTCACCTCGGCCCCCCCATCGCGCTCTCTACTTCGTCGTATTCTTGCTACAGGGATTATTTTCAGTATGCTTATTTCCACAATGCCAGGAGTGATTGGAGATAACGACATGGCTTCAGCTAATGTAGCAGTGCCAGGCACCTCCTATACTGAATGGGTCTGCAATGGTGATGGCTGTTCTCATGGCGGAGACACTCGAGATTATTGGAAGATCGATGCCACCACTGGAGACATTGTCGAAGTCAGAGTATCGGGACAAATGAGTAACCCCGATACAGGTATCTGCACATTATTCGGTGCTTTTGCTGATGGTTGGGAAGGAGATGTTCGCCTCAAGGATTCAGCTGGGGCCATAATCAGTCAGTCCGGTTTTGACAGTGATGGTCCAACATCGGTGACACTCCAAACTCCAGCGAGTAGCACAGACAGTTTCTTCGTTGAAATATCCGGCGACGACACAAATTGTAATGATGAAATTGAGTACACTATCACATTCACTCTCGATGAATATGATCGAGACTCCGATGATGATGGATTCCCAGATCGTGAAGATGATTGCGATGATACTCCGGGATCTTCTACAGAGGACAAATTCGGATGCCCAGATGGGGATGAAGATGGTTGGTCAGATAGTGGTGATCGCTTCCCATCTGATGGCACTCAGTGGGTAGATAGTGACGGTGATGGATATGGAGATAATTCGGCACCTGCGAATAATCCAGATCATTGCCCTCAATATTTCGGAAATTCGAATCAGGATCGATTTGGTTG
>Ga0066862_10000701_pt1 | contig 13527 bp, 16 predicted proteins | sample ETN02SmetaG_FD_66431 | JGI IMG/M metagenome (GOLD analysis project Ga0066862, IMG submission 66431) | Marine microbial and viral communities from oxygen minimum zone, Eastern Pacific Ocean - ETNP2014F10-02SV255 | ecosystem: Environmental > Aquatic > Marine > Oceanic ... | reverse complement strand
AACAAGGATTCAATTAAAGAAAATAAAGCAGGTTATTATGTTATTCACTTTAGAAATCGATTATCAGCACTTGAATTTTATAAAAAAAATATATTTAATATAAAAGCTGTAAACGATGCTGATTTTGATAATGAAATTAAATCTTCTTTTAATAAAGTTATTAATCTTATCAATAAATAGACTAAATATATATGAGTTTCTTTGAGTTTGTATTTATTTTTTTTATAGCTTTGGGGGTTATCCCAAATACAAAGTTAGTTCATTATTATAAAAAATTAATTAGTATAAAAAACCAATCTCAAAAAAGTAGAAGAGTAATAGGGGATGAATCTATTAATGAAGAATGGTATTGGCTAAAAGATGAAGATAGTGATGAATAATAATTCGTCTTTTATGGAGCACTTCACTGAGCTTAACAAAAGGATTATTTTGCTCATGTTTTCACTAGGTGTTGCTTTTGTTCCAGGGTGGATTCTTTACGATTCAGTAATAGATATATTGTTAAAACCATTAAATACAATAGGGTATAATCAAGAAAGTCTTGTAGTCCATCAAATCACAGAGCCACTTCAAGTAAAAATATTAGTTGTTTTCTTTTTAGCATTTTATATTTCATTACCAATCATTGTTTTTAATGTTGCAGCTTTTTTGATACCAGCGGCTAAAACAAAGTATATAAAAATTTCATGGTTATTAACTATTACTTCTTTAGCTTTCTTTTATGGCGGTGCTTATTTAGGTTATGTAAATATTCATCATGGTTTAGAATTTCTTATATCTTTCACGGATTTAACTGTCGGTATTAGGTCGCAATATTATTTCCAATTTATATTTAGATTCCTGATATTTATCGGAATATTTTTTCAATTTCCAATTATCATAACAATTCTTATTCTCAATAGAGTCATTAAAGTTTCTTATTTAGTTAATAGAAGAAAAGAAATATTTATTCTTATATTGTTTATTGCAGCGGTAATTACTCCCACAGGAGATCCAGTTTCTCTTTTAATTTTCACCCTACCAGTTTATATTTTCTATGAATTTCTAATCTTTTCATTAAAGAATAAATTTGATTGAATTAGATAATTTTCAGAAAAAAGCCATTGCTTCAATTGATCAAAATCTTGATGTTCTTATCGTTGCACCTACTGGTGCTGGTAAAACTCTAATAGCAGAACACGCTATTGAGAAAGCTTTTGATCAGAATAAAAAAGTCATATATACAGCTCCAATAAAGTCCCTTTCAAATCAAAAATATAGTGATTTTAAAAATAAATTAGATGTTGACGTAGGCATCTTAACTGGCGATAGGAGTATCAATAAAGATGCTCCGTTATTAATTCTAACTACAGAAATATTGAGAAATATGATATTTACTAAAGATAAAATTATTCAAGATATTGGATTAGTTGTTTTAGATGAAGTACATTTTCTAGGTGATAGAGATAGAGGTAATGTATGGGAAGAGATAATAATTCACTTGCCAGAAGATATTAATCTTGTCTACCTTTCAGCAACGATTGCTAATACATGTGAGTTTCAAGAATGGCTCGTTTCCCTAAGGGGACCTACTGACTTGATTGTTTCAGATAGTAGACCAATACCTTTAATTTCTAACTTGATAAGTCAAAATAAATCATCTGGAGAGATAATCAATATTATTAATATTAAATCAGATTCATACATAGAAAGTACAAAATTGTTTACAAGTTTGAATACATATTACAAAAAACATATCAACAAACTTTATACTCGTCCGAATCTAGAATCATTTATTGATTATCTAATAACAAATAATTCAGTTCCAGCTATATATTTTGTTTTCTCAAGAGAAAAAACTGAGACCCATGCAAGACTTTGCTCAAATTACTCAAAAAGAAAAGCCAATCTTAATCCTTTGTATAACTATTTAGATTCATTGTTAGGGAAACTTTCAAATAATGAAAAAGAAATATTAAATTATGATGAGCTTTTATGGATGTGGTCTAGAGGGATATCATATCATCACGCTGGGATGCTTCCTATAGCAAAAGAAGTAGTCGAATTGCTGTTTCTTAATGGATACTTAGATATTCTATTTTCTACTGAAACACTATCTTTGGGTATAAATATGCCCGCAAAATCAGTGACTATACACGATGTTCATAAGTTTGACGGTTATACTACTAGGCCGATTAAAGGTAATGAGTATATGCAATTAACAGGAAGAGCTGGAAGGAGGGGTATAGATGAAATTGGACAGTCTTATATATTTTTTGATAAGACTGTTGAATCAAAATGGTATTTAGAACTCTTTAACACGAAAGCAAATAAATTAGAATCACAATATTCACTTTCATATACATCAATATCTGGTTTATTAAAACTTTATGATAAAGACAATGCTATAGAAACACTTAAGAGAAGTTTTTGGGCATTTCAAAATAAATACAATATTGATACGCTGAGTAAAGATTTTAATGACCAATATGACTTTTTAATAAACTTTTCATTTATTGATAAAAAAGGAACGACAAAATTGGGTGAAAATTTATTGCATTTAGGAAGAGATAACTTTATTCCATCAATTTTACTAATGAACAATGAAAGTATAAATAATATGGATATGATGCAAGGCCTAATAATTATTTCTCAAGGGTTAAGCTACACTCCTAGTGAACATAACTTACCTAAGGAAATATTTGAATATAAATTACTTCTAGAGAAATATAATTCAGTTTGTAATGAATACAATAAATTAAACAACATAGAAGAAGTATTTGTATCGAACTATAGCCAATTCATGTATTTATATCATTTTCTTCAGCATAATGATATTAATTTAACATTAAATAATTTTGATCTTAGCCCAGGTGATTTTGTTAAAGCTATTAGAGAAGCCTATGAAATAGCTTCGAAATTATACGACATATATAAGGAAGACATATTTAAAGAAATTTCAAGTAAGTTTAACGTTAATCTAGTAACTAAATCTATTTATGAATAAATATACAATAATATATAACAAAAATTCTAGAGGTAAAGAATTAAAGAAAGAATATTTATATGATATTTTAGATTCAAACAATATCTCATTCGATTTGTATGATGTTACTACAAAACAAGAGTCTGAAAATATTATAAAGGAATCGATAAATAGCTCAGTCGAATATTTTTGCTCTATAGGAGGCGATGGTTCTCTAAATAATTTAGTTAATTCACTATTAAAAAATAATCATCCGCACCCAATTGTTGCCTGCTTACCAGCAGGTAGTGGATCTGATTTCATACGTACCTTTGGTATTTCTCAAAATATAGAAGAAGCAATCCAACATCTTAATTCAGATGCGACCTACTTAATCGACATTGGCAAGATTCAATATAACGGGAAAGATGAATATTTTATTAATGTAGCAAACATAGGTTTTCTTGCTGATACAGTTAGCACAAGTGAAGCCGTTCCAAACCTCTTTAGAAATTATAGATATTCAATAGGTTTTTGGTCAAGAATTCCAACTGCAAAACCTGTGTATATGAATTTGCATATTGATGGTGAAGAATATAGGGGTGAAGTATTCAATGCTAGCATATGCAATGCTCAATTTTTTGGTGGAGGAAAGAATATTTCACCAAAATCTAATCTACAAGATGGTAAATTTAATGTACAAATCTTTGAAGTAAGTAAAGGAACAGCTATGAAGATATTTTTTAAGTCCAAGAAAGGATTACATTTAAAAGAAAATGGAGTAATAAATAAGTTAGCATCAGAAATAATAGTTAATAGTCCATTACCAATAGAAAAAGATGGAGATTATGTAGACCATTGCATAGCAAAAATATATAATGAAAAGTCAAAAATACGTTTCAAAATTTAGTATTATTTGTTTGTTTGAAAGAGAAGAGTATGGCAAAAGGAAAAACTGAAAGCAAAAAAACAAGTGAAGATGTTGTTGAGGAACCAACGTTAGAAGACCTCGAAAAAGAAGAATTGGAAGCTTCATCAGATAATACTGAGACAGACGAAGAAGAGAGTGTTCAGGAACCTGAAACCGAGTCCCTAGAAGCAAGGGTTGAAAGTGAAGCAAAAAAATCATCTCCTGAAGATGATTCAGAAGGTACATTTATGTCTGTAGATGCTGCTGAGGAACGGAATGTAAAGGCATCAGATCTCAATCTCGATACAAATGCTATGAGCGTTCAATCAGATGAATTCATTTGTAGTGTGTGTTTCCTAATTCTTAACAAAGTCCAACTTGCTAAACCACGTGCAAAAGTCTGTGTTGACTGTTCATAAACAAAAAATTTTGTGAACATAGGCATTGATTTAGATGGCACAATATATAAATCTAATGTTCTTATCCCAGGTGCTTATGAGGCTATAAGCTCTTTTCAGAGTAAACATAAAATATATTTTATAACAAATAACAGCTCACGAACCCCAACATATATCCTAAATAAATTAAATAAAATGCTAGACATCCAATTTGAGTTGAATAATTTGATTACTCCTTTATTAGTAGCAAAATATTTATTAAAAGGGAAAGAAGATAAAGTTTTCATTCATGGAAGTGAAACTATGAAAAAATATATGCATACTAATAATTTTTCTATATCAAATACACTGAATGAAGCTCAGATACTTGTAATTGGGAGAAAGGGGAGTTATACAAAAAAAGATATTGAAATGTATGTAGATTTTTATAAATCAAAAAAAAATATTTATGCCTTCAATAAAGACATGACATATCCTACAGAAAAAGGATTTGCAATTGGGAATGGTATGTTTATATCTGAGATAGAAGATCAATTAAATGTTACAATTCCTTCATTTGGTAAGCCAGATGATGCATATATACAGTATATAAATTCAAAGAATATAGAACTAGACTTCGTTATTGGGGATCGAATTGATACAGATATGAAGTTGGGTGAAAAGCTTGGTGCTACATGTATTTTAGTTGAAACAGGGGTGTACGACTCAATCAGTAAAATCCCAAAAGATTCATGTATAAATATATTTAGAGACTTGAAAGATTTTAGTTTATCTATTTAGCTTGAATATATATCTGACAATAAAATATCCAGAAATAAACCCGAAAATGTGTGCTTCCCACGATATGTTGGTTGTTTGAAAGGTTAGAGCTAACTGTGAAATTATCCAAAAAGTCATGAATGTTTTTGCCTTTATTGTCACTGGCATCAGGAAAGGAAATATTAAGAAAGCTAATATTCTAGCATTAGGAAACATAAACAAGTATGCACCCATGAAAGCTGAAACTATTCCAGACGCTCCAACGATAGGTATTGTGCTTGAAGGATTTAATAAAGCGTGTCCATAGATGCTCAATATAGCTGTAAGAAATATGAAAAATATTGTTTTAATTTTTCCTAGAGCATCTTCAACATTATCCCCGAATATCCATAAAGACCATATGTTTCCTAATAAATGCAAAAAACCTGAGTGTATAAGTGGGCTATAAAAAATACTATACAATATATTTTTATTTGCAAAAATTATCTCTCCCTCTCTAGATTCGCACTCATTAAGCCAAAGTTGTGTATCTGTTAAAGGAGAATTGTTTAAAAGCTCGCAAGGGATTGCAGCATATTTGTATAGATACTCTCCAAAAGAACTCTCTCCAGGTGTTAAGAAAATATATACAAATATACAAATAGAAATTAGAGATATTGTAACAATTGCTTTGTTTGCACTTGGATTAGCATCTGAAATAGGAATCACAATAGTCTCATTGAATAATTTAGTTTAAGATTATATTGTAAAGAAGAGTTGAAATAATATGAATAAGATAAGAGTACTTTCATACCCTGATTATAAAGATACGGAAATATACACTAGGCTAATTGAACAGTTAAATCAATCAGGCCAGGAATTTGAAGAATTAGATTTAAGTATATTTGGACCAGAATTCAAGGTAGAACTTTTGCCCAAAGAAGAAAAGAATGTAAATGTCATTAGTGTAGGAGGTGATGGAACTGCTTTAAAAGGAATGCATCTTGCTTATCAATCTGATTCAGTACTTTTGCCATTAGGTTTAGGCGAAATTGGCTACTTAGTTAATAGTGATAAGCGAAAGTTCTCTAAATATATTAAACAAATTATTGAAAATAAATTTGGCGATGGAGATATTTCTGAACGATCGGTAATCTCGTGTCCAACAGTTGATCCTAGTTGGCCAATATTTAATGAAATTGCTATTTCTAAAACAGGTTCCAATACCTTATTAGAATTCAATATTAAATTCAATAATCAATCTATAGATCTAAAAGCTGACGGTATTGTAGTTTCAACTTCTGGTGGATCTACAGCATACAGTTATTCTGCTGGAGGTCCTATCGTTGATCCTTCATTCGACTCAGTTGTTATTACTCCAATTGCTCCTTTCAGTAAATTTCCTCGATCAATAGTTCTTTCTTCCAACACACCTATATCTGTTACTGTTGATACTCCGAAATACTATAAAACTTCAAATCAACCTAAATACGATATATTTTTTGATGGTGTACGTGTTAATGACCTACCTAAAGTTGATATTACCAAGGAGACCTTGTTTAAAATCAACTTAAATGAAAGAAAAGTAAAGATAATGGGTATTAGTAACAACGCAAATGTTAATGAATTCTTATCCCAAATTTTAAGATAATAATTTTATATATAGATTTGTATGTTATTATTTTGAGGTGACAAAATATGTATTCGTCACCGGAGGTGTAGTCTCTAGCTTAGGCAAAGGGATCACTTCAGCATCACTTGGAGCCTTGCTCAAAGCTAGAAGTTTTAGTGTTGTTAACCAGAAATTCGATCCTTATATAAATGTTGACCCTGATACTATGAACCCCTTTCAGCATGGAGAGGTATTTGTAACTGAAGATGGGGCAACTACAGATTTAGATCTGGGTCATTATGAGCGTTTTACTGATGTCGATCTAAAAAAAGAATCAAATGTTACTACTGGAAGTATATATAGAACTGTTATCAATAAAGAAAGAAGAGGGGACTACTTAGGAGCTACAGTTCAGGTTATTCCCCACATAACAGATGAGATTAAAAAAAGAATCAAGTCTGTGTCAACAAATCATGATATACAAATTACAGAAATTGGTGGAACTGTTGGGGATATTGAAATCTTACCTTTTTTGGAAGCTGCTAGGTTGTTGAGAAAAGAACTAGGTAAAGAAAATGTAATGTTTATACACGTTACGCTGGTTCCATATATTGGCCCTAGTTCAGAACTAAAATCTAAACCGACACAACATTCAGTAGCACAATTAAGAGGATATGGAATTACTCCAGACTTGATTGTTCTTAGGTCGAATATGCCTATTAATGATGATATTAGAAATAAGGTCTCTCTATATTGTGACGTTTCCAGCCAAAATGTTATATCTGCAGAGGATATGAATGACATATATGAAGTGCCATTAAAGATGTATGAGGAAGGATTAGATGAAGCAGTTATTAAATTATTAGAACTAGAACATTCAGAAATCAATCTATCTGAATGGGAAAGCATAAACAGAATACAGAAGTCAATAGATCAAGAAATAAATATTGGTATTCTCGGAAAGTATAATGGCTTACCTGATAGCTACTTGTCCGTGATTGAAGCACTGAAACATTCCTGTATTCACAACAAAGTTTCTCTACAAATTCATTGGATCGATTCTGACAATTTTGAATTAGAAGATTTTGACAAGCTTGACGGCGTTGTTGTTCCGGGTGGTTTTGGTTACCGAGGCATTGAGGGTAAATTAAAAGGTATTTCATACCTAAGAGAGAACAAGATTCCATTTCTTGGTTTATGTCTAGGTCTCCAGTGTGCAGTTATTGAATTCGCAAGAAATATTTGTAAGATTGATGATGCGAACTCTTCAGAGTTTTCACCAAATTGTAAGAATCCAGTTATCCACCTTCTCCCTAATCAAAATCCTACTCAAGATGATATTGGAGCAACCATGAGACTTGGAACTTATCCAACAAAAGTAATAAAACACACAAAAGCCATGCAAGTATTTCAAAATGAAATAATTTATGAAAGACACAGACATCGCTATGAAGTAAATAATAAATACAGAGATAAACTTCAAAAAAATGGACTTGTTTTTAGTGGGATGTCCCCAGATAATGACTTGATAGAGATTATTGAATTAAAAGATCATCCATTCTTTATGGGTACACAGTTTCATCCTGAATTCAAATCTAGACCTACTAAACCATCTCCAATATTTAAGGAGTTTATCAATGCAAGCAAAATACATAATAATAATAAATCTGAAGGACTTAGTAGAATCGCTTCAGATATGAAAGAATGAATTCAGCCTATAAAGAAGTAGTCGACGATTTCTATGATTACACAAAATTAGAATTAGGTTTATCCGATAATTCCACGAGTGCATACAAAAGTGATATTAATAAGTTTCTAAATTATATAGGAAATGAAAATATTTCAATTGAGGGTTATATAAATTTTAGTAAAGATTTGCAAAAAATTGGTTTAGCTTCTTCCACTAGATTAAGATATCAGTCTTCAATAGTTTCTTTTATAACCTGGCTAAATGAAACGCAGAATGAAAATTTTGAAGTAAGTAAATATAAATTCAACATAAGCAAAAGTACTAAATTGCCAGATATCCTTAGCATTGAAGAAGTAAACAACATGATAAGTAGTTTTAATTCAGATACATTTTTGGGTGTAAGAAATAGTCTTATAGTAGAATTTTTGTACTCTACAGCATGTAGAGTGTCTGAATTGTGTGAAGTAAAACTAGCTGATATAGATTATGATCAAAAAATTATAAGAATTTTAGGGAAGGGTAGCAAGACAAGGATTGTTCCATTAGGAACATGCTTAATTAAAAAACTGAACGATTATCTATCTCACCGATCTCAAATCAGAACTACAATCCCATACTTAATTTTAAGCAGGTCAAAAAGGAAGATAGATAGGACAGCTGTTTTCAGAGTAATAAAAAAATGTGCTATTGCTCTAGGAATGGAAAATGATATTCATCCCCATTCTTTAAGACATTCCGCAGCTACACATATGCTTGAATCAGGATGTGATTTAAGAGTAATACAGGAATTTCTAGGTCATTCCTCAATATCTACTACTCAAGTCTATACAAAAGTTTCAGGCCAACATTTGTTAGATATATATCATGAAACTCATCCACGATCATGATTAATACTGATTTTCCTCAGAAAGCCACAAGAGCAATAAGATATATTTTTTATAAAGACTTATCTGTTTCTGAACAGTGCTATCTTAAAGATTTGTTAAACGACAAGTTAATTCTTCTTTTCTGGAGATTAAATAAAGAAGATAGAGCACATTCACTCGAGGTCTATAAAAGAATAAAGAAGATTTCTAATGATAAAGAGATGCATGAATTGGCTCTTCTCCATGATATTGGCAAAGCATGTACAGATATAGGATGGCTTGGTAGAATCTTTGCTGACTTGGGTATAAATAAGTCCAATAATGCAAAAATGTATAAGAATCATGAAAAATTAGGAATTGATTTATTACAAAAAGAAATGGGAGAAGTGCAAACGAATCCTACGGTGGAGAATTATATAAATAATTTAATTAAAAAGCGGCATGTCCTAATTGAAAGGTGTGATTATTAGTAGTCAATATATCGAGTCTGTAATTGAAGAATTAAAAGATTTACTGATTAAGTATTCAAACCTAGATGGTGAAAAGATAGAAGAGTCACTCTCTGTCTTATTCGGTAAAGTCGATAAAGATAAAAATTACAGTATGGAAAACCTTGTAGATTTTGTATTCTTTGCTGCATCACTGTATGAGCTTAAAGCTAGATTTTTGAATCACAACAGTAAAGATTTAGATTGGAAGGATGAGATAGAACTACTAAAGGATAGAGATGTAGCTTTTGCTAGATTACTGCAATTTAAAGCGTTTTCTGAAGTAGGAATCGCTATTGCAGCAAAAATAAAAAGAGAAGAAGAATCTATACCAGTTTTCAAATCTTATCAAGTAGGAGATTCAATCCCCCTAACAACTATTGTAAAAGATATTGATATAGAAGAATTCGAAGAAGTAGCTGAAGAAGTATTCACGAGGTATAACACAATTAAAGGATTCACACATATCGATAAAGATATACCTGACATTCAAGTTTCAATAGATAAATTCATTAATAGAATCAATATTGACTTATATACAACTTTCGAGGATATAGTTGCTAATGGTAGCTATAAAGAGGCTGTAGCTTATTTTCTGGCCTTACTCGAAACAGTAAGATGGGGTATAGTCAGTGCGAAACAGTCCGAATTTGACGGAGAAATAATAATTGAAAAAAATGAATAAAGACATAAACAGACTGCTTACAGCCATGCTTTTATTAAGTGATGGCCCAGAGAACAAAGAAGATATCTGCGATAAACTCAATATAACAATGGATCAATTACTTGAAGCTATAGAAGGTATCAATATTATTTTAGAAGATAGTAATTTTGGTTTTTATATTATGGCTACCAGTAAAAATATTGATATAAAAGTTGCTCCAGACGTTATAAAAAATATATCGGATTATGTGCCTGAATCAATATTGAGAGGTCTTTCCGCACCCGCAATGGAGACACTAGCTGTAATTGCCTACGAGCAGCCAGTAACTAAATTAAAAATATCTGATATTAGAGGAGTTGATTCTGATTCTTCAATAAAAACTTTGGTAGCAAGAGGATTAATAGAAAAGGATGGAGAAATGAATCTACCAGGAGGAGCTGTTCTTTATAAAACTTCTGAATTATTTATACAAAAAATGGGGCTAGGTTCTATTGAAGAACTTCCTAGAATCGGTGCATTATTTAACGACCAAGAAGAAGAGTGATACGCTTAAATAAATATTTGGCTTCTTCTTTAAGTATATCTAGAAGAAAAGCAGATGAATTAATTAGTGGGGGAGAAGTATTCATAAATTCAGAAATAGCAAGTATCGGAACAATTGTAAACATTGAAAATGATATTGTTACTTACCAAGGAAACATACTTAAAGTAGCAGAAAAGGATTATTTTATATTTTATAAACCATATGGATATATTTGTTCAAGGTCAAAACAAGGTAAAACAAACACAATATATTCATTAATTGACAACAAAACTCTAAAATATGCCGGGAGGTTAGACAAGGAGTCAGAGGGATTGCTGCTTTTAAGTAATGATGGAGATTGGATTAATAAATTAACTCATCCAAGATTCAATGTAAAAAAAGTATATATAGTTAAAACCAGTAAGAATATAGACAGAAAAAAATTTAAACTATCGATTAACTTTAATAATGATATATATGAAATATTAAATTTGACAGTTATTGGAGACTGTGAATACAAAGTAGTTTTAACTACTGGTAAGAATAGAGAAATCAGAAAAATTTTTAAATATAATAATATAAATATTGTTTCTTTAAAAAGAATACAAATGGGTATGTATAAATTAGGGAATATGAAACCGGGAGAGCTAATTAAACTTAGTAACAAGGGAGTGGTATGAAATTTGATGTTATCAGCATCGATGGCCCTACAGGAAGTGGAAAAACCTCGATAGGGAAGCAATTATCAGACCAACTTCATTGTAACTTTATATCTAGCGGCTTTTTGTATAGGACATTATCAAAATCATTGATTGAGTATCAAGCTACTTTAGACCCCCTTATTTCAATCTCTTATTGGGAGCATATATATAATCTACTATCAGACAGGAGCCTAGAGCTTCGAATTCTTGAATTAGATGATCATAAAGCTTTAATTGAACTTATTAACTTAGAAGATGACATAAATAATTCTATTGATGTTTCAACAAAAGATAATTATAAATCAGAAATTACTGAAGTTTCTTCTAATATTTCTAAATTCGCAAATATTAGGAGTTCTGTGAATTCTTACCTTAAAGATTATGTCAAAAAAAATGTATTAACAGTAGTTGAGGGAAGAGATATAGGTAGCGTTGTATTTAAAGATGCAAAACTAAAAATATATATTGATTCACCTCTAGAACTAAGAGCAAAGCGTAGATTAAGTCAGTCTTCAAATGAAGAAGGGATAGAAGATATAGTTCGAAGAGATACATCTGATACTACAAGAAAAAACTCACCTTTGATTATTCCTGATGGATCAATAATTATTGTTAATGAAAATCAGTCAATTGACGATATAGTAGAGTTGATACTAGAAGAGTATCGAAGATTATAAAGCAAGAAGAGCGTCAGTAGCAGTCCACTCTTTATCGTTAGAGAATATTTTGCTTGTTTTGGATTTTTGTGCTTGTGGGAAAATGTGATTTAGTAATTTGGCTGTGTTATTGTAAATCTTTCTTAACTCTACAGGAAGTGGAAAGTATTCATCTTCTTCAATCGAAGTGAATAAATCAATTTCTCTAGGATTGATTGTATTAATAATTTCCTGAACAATATGATCAGGTGCTGATGCTCCTGCTGTTATGGCAATCTTATTACCAATATTTTCTATATTATTTATTTCATCTACATTGTTCAGCATGTGTACATTTTTGCCTAGGTTTTTAATTGTACTGACTAAAGCTTTTGTGTTTGAAGATGTTGCCGAACCAACAACAAGTATAGTATCTACTTCTGATGCGACTTTTATTACGGCTTCTTGCCTATTTGTGGTTGCATAACACAAGTCATTTTTTTTTGGGATTTTCAAATTCGGATAATTGCTCTGAGCTTTATCCAGGATATTATTCCATTCAGAAATAGCAAGTGTTGTTTGAGCTAAAAGTGCAACTTTATCAGGGTTTTTAGGTTTGAAATTATCTAAATCTTCTGGATTCTCTATGAGAGTCATTGATTCCGGCGCAACTCCTATTGCTCCAATTGCTTCATCATGACCCTTATGTCCAACATAAATAATTTCAGTATTTTTATCTGAATGTATTTTTGCTTCATGATGTACTTTTGTCACAAGGGGACATACTGCATCTATCATTATGGATGCTTTGTTTGAAAACAAGTTTTTTACTACTGGACTTGTACCGTGTGCTGAAAGCATAGTTACTGAATTAATAGGGATCTCTTCAGGTGAATCTACGAAAATAATTCCATTTTGCTTAAACACCTCAACAATCCAGTCATTATGAACTATTTCATGGTAGCAATAGATTGGACTAGGGAATACTTTTATCATCCACGACAAGGCCTTGATGGCCATTTCAACACCAGCACAAAAACCTCTAGGATTTATTACAATCAATTTCTCAACCATAACTACAAGGATAGTATTGTTTAAAATATGGGAAAATATTATGATTATTTCAATTTTAGGTTTACCTAATTCGGGTAAGTCAACTTTAATAAATACTCTTTCAAAAAAGAAGGTATCAATAACTGATGTTGAACCCAACACAACACGTGATTACGTTACTATGACTGCTGAAATAGGAGATCACAGTATAGAATTAATAGATCTACCTGGTTATGTAGACTCTCCTGATGAATATTTAAATATATTTCAAAAAAAACTTGAACTTAAATTAGAAATATCAGATT
>Ga0066862_10000699_pt1 | contig 13530 bp, 12 predicted proteins | sample ETN02SmetaG_FD_66431 | JGI IMG/M metagenome (GOLD analysis project Ga0066862, IMG submission 66431) | Marine microbial and viral communities from oxygen minimum zone, Eastern Pacific Ocean - ETNP2014F10-02SV255 | ecosystem: Environmental > Aquatic > Marine > Oceanic ... | reverse complement strand
TTATATGGTGTCATGATGAAACAGGGTGGGCTTTCAGTTCCACTATCATTCATTGGTGCTGCGCTTGGTATTGGTTTGGGTTATCTCATATTCGTTCAAGGGAGAAAGGTTCCTCTTAAGACATTCTTCAATGTGAGTTCAGTATTATTGATATTCGTGGCTGCAGGCATGCTTGCTTATGGCGTCCATGAATTGGAGTCTGCTGGAGTGATACCAAATTATGGAAGAATATGGGATGTCAATCCACCTAAACTTCCAGATGGCTCATACCCTATGCTGCATGACAAGGGCATGGTAGGTGGACTTATCAAAGGATTGTTTGGATATAATGGCGACCCTAGTGCCATTGAACTTGTCACATGGTTTAGTGCTGTCTTTGGTCTAGGTTTTATGTGGAGAAAGGTTTCCAATGAAGATTAGACCTTTGGCAATAGTAATGATTCTACTATTAGCTTCAATGGCCATGTCTGGCTGTGAGGATGACCCTCTTTTGGCTCCTCAAACCGGTTCTGATGAAGATGGTGGAAGTTATGGTAATCTCTCGCTTCAAGAGTCAGATGAAAACAACAAAGAGAAAAATCCAGAGCTCTTTTAATTATATTCAAACATCACATGAAATCTATCAGTCTCGCAATATTCATTTTTATAATCTTGGTCTCACTTGTCCATGGAGATAATCATGATACCAATGTGACCGGAACCGTTTTTAGATATGGAACCAAGGTCCCGCTTCAAGGAGCGAATATATTATTTTCTAGCAAGAGTGGTTATGAATATGGAGCATCAACGGATAATAATGGAAAGTTTGGCATCAGCAGTGTACCAGCTGGAAGTTATACTGTTACCATATCATTCATTGGATATGAGGATTATCAAAAGAGTGTGGTCATTGAAAGTGGAAAGATATATAAGGTTGATGCTGTTTTGTCCATTGAACCGATACTAATGGCAAAACTTGAAATAATCAGCGAGATAGATGAGCCATACCAAGATCTGCCTGGTGCAGCTACTGTAATGGACATGCAGACCCTGAAACTTGTAAATCCCTTAGGTACGCAGGAGATGCTAGAATACGTTCCGGGTATCAATGGGTTTGCTGATGATGGAATAGGGAATTCAAGAATCAGTATTGGTATCAGAGGCCTTAATCCGAGAAGAAGTTCTAGGGTCCTCATATTGGAAGATGGAATTCCAATACAGCCAGCGCTATATGTCTATCCTAACATGTATTATAATCCACCTGCAGATAGGATCGATCAGATAGAGGTCATAAAAGGCAGCGGGTCAATATTGTATGGTCCTCAGACAATGGGTGGAGTGATTAATTATTTTACTCGCAGACCAAGAAACGACTATGGTGGGATATTCAAATTCACTGGAGGAGAAAATGGGTATGGTAGTCTATTTGCAGAAATAGGTGGATGGGGTAATGAGAAGTACAAGCCAGAGTTCCAACTCCTTTATAAAAGAGGAGATGGTTTCAGGCAGAACAATGATTTTGAGCAGGTCAATGGAACGTTAAAGTTAAATGTCTTGAGTTCTGACAAAAAGAATATCTATTTGAAGGCAAACGTAAACTATGAGAATTCTAGTGCAACATACACAGGCCTTACACAGTGGTCTTTTGAGAATGACCCAACATTCAATCCCAAAGAGGATGACAATTTCAAGGTATTTAGGTCAGCATTTGATATCATACAGTCAGAAAAATTAAGTTCGACATTATCAAAGAGTACCACAGTCTTCGCTAGTTATTTTGACAGGAGATGGTGGAGAGAGAATGATATCTTTATAAAGAGCAGTGACCTCAATGCGGAAAATCCTGATGCTCAACCGTACTATAGTCCATTTGATTTGGTTCGTGTAGGAAATGGTAAGGACAACTTCGGTATTCTAAGGACCTTCTATGTAATGGGCATGGAGCGTTCTTATAAGATAAAGCATGAGGCCTTTGGTCGTTCATTCAAGATGGAGACAGGATGGCGAATCTACTGGGAGAGGTTCATTGATGATAGAAAGACCGGATTCACAACTGACTCCACCTACGCTACCGATGCGAGAGAAGGGGTTTATTTTAGGGGGTCAGGAGACTCCCTGGAGATATTGGGTACAAGTCATCACTATGAGACCATTGCACTCTCCGGTTTTATAAGCGAGTCAATTGATTTAGGTTCTTTGAGCATTCGGCCTGGTGTTCGACTAGAGCTCTTTGAACAAGAGAGAGTTGACAGGATGCAGGGATCAATATATCAGGATAAGACACTCTTCGTTCTATTACCTGGTATTGCCTTTTCCAAGAGCATGGCAGGGATGAACTTGTTTGGAGGGATTCATAGAGGATTTACGCCACCCTCGAGTGGTACACTGAAGATATTGAATTTTGGAGAAGATTTAGATAATTCCGGCCTTGACCTTGATGCAGAAAGAAGTTGGAACAAGGAACTGGGTATAAGAGGAAGTTTGGCTCTTATTGAATTTGAATTTGCAGGTTTCCATATTGACATTGAGAATCTTGTAGCTGCAGGAAGAGGAACTGCATTCAAGAATCTTGGAAAGGTAACATCCAAAGGAATCGAGTCTCGAGCAGGTTTCACTCTTTCTAAACTGTCTCCACTATTACCAAACATAAATATTTCCTATGCCTATCTTTCAACAGAGGTAAAAGATGCTACCATCATATCCAATGTTTCTGGATCATTTGGGTCAGAGATCAGTATCAATGGAAAGGAGTTACCCTATTCACCAGATCATACACTTACTGCAGGGTTAGAATTTGCCCCCATATCTAACCTACTATTACGGGCAGATCTTCGCTATGTAAGTGGGTCATACACTGATTTTGAAAACATAGAAATTTCAGATAAGATTGGTGTAGCAGGACCAATACCAGAATATAGCGTGTTGAATATCTCAGGTAGTTATCAACTCAATGAGAGTCTAAGGGTCTTCTTTTCTGGGAAGAACATTACAGACGAGATATATATTGGCTCAAGATTACATTCAAATCCAGGTCAAAAAGAGGCAAATATTAGTTCAGGTATCATACCTGGGCCGAGAAGACAGGTCAACGTAGGCCTAGAATATTCATTCTAGGTAATTAACAATGATAAAAATTCAATTAATTAGATAGGGTTAATGCAGATTCATAATGATAATGCGTCCCAATATCAAAATATTTCTAATCTAAAAGGAGAAAGCAAAATGATAAATAAAAGTAAACTTCTTTACATCCTATCGTTCATGATAGCCATGTTTATTGGGTGTGAGGATACTAATGAGGATCCAGCCGCAGATACAACTCTTGAGACCCCAACGTCTTATGTGTTTCAGAGTCGATTTAATGAAGGTGAAAGTAGCGTATCTTACTCTGGTCAGGTCGTAAGGAATCTCTTGATCAATGACATCAAGACACAGTGTGGTACGGATGCAGGTACTGGAGACGCAACAACCCTACTTAGCATGATGGCAAATGATGATGCATCAAGAACCATTCTCACAACAACCAGTCCTGCTTCAATGCAGACAACCTATCAATCAATCTCATCAAGTCATTTAAATGACAGACTTTCTGCTGTTTCGGACTATGTGATTACTGGATATGATCATAATGCAGCAGACCTAATCTCAGCATGGGTAACTGACCTAGTTGCAAATGGTAAGACCAATGCAGATGGGCTCCGACTTGATCAATTAATTCAGAAGACATTATGGGGTTCTGTTTCCTATTGGCAAGGCACATCCAAATACATGTCAAAGATTCCTACTGATGATAATGCAGTTTCAGACGATGGAGACGCTTATACCGTAATGGAGCACCATTGGGATGAATCCTTTGGATACTTTGGTGCTGCGCGTGACTATAATACTGGCTATACCGATGATACTGATAGAAAGTCAGACCCATACAATGATTCGAATGGTGATGGTTCAATAGATCTCAAAGAAGAGTACAACATTGGATGGGCAGTTACTGCAGCAAAGAGAGATCTTGTCACAGACGCTGATGGTAATGCCTTATCGGTTGATTATGATTTTACCAAGACGATCATGGACGCATATCTTGAGGGGCGGACACTGATATATAATCAGGCTCCACTAGAAGAGATATTGGAACAGAGAGACATTATCCTCGAGACTTGGGAGAAAGTGGTCGCTGCTGTGACAATCCACTATATTAATGACGTAGGCGCTGACATGATGGCGTTATATCCAGCAGACACTACTGCAGGACCTTCATCTGAATTGTCAGCGGACTACAACAATCATTGGGGTGAGATGAGAGGATATGCCAATGGATTGTTGTATAATGATTTCATGAAAATCTCAGGTGCAGATTTAGAGCAGGTACTATTCTTGATGGGTACGGCACCAGTATATCCTGTAGCAGGATATGGTGCATTCTATGGTTATCATGGAGGATTGATCACTGCGAGAAACACATTGCGTGACGCTTACGGCTTTGATGATGAACATGCGAGCAATTGGTAGATAAGATAATATCTGATCTATAATGAAATAAGGGGTCTTATGGTTTAAGTCCCCTTATTTTTTATCTGTTATTTTTCATCATTTTGAACAGATTAAATACATTCCAATCTAGTCTCATTCTCTTTGCAGTATGTGTTATCTCAAGGACATTTACTAGCATATACTATATTGAGGATATTGACAGTTTAAGGTTTGCACTTGCCCTCAAGGAGTATAACATTGTAGATCTACAGCCACATTTCCCAGGGTATCCGGTATTCTGTTTTGTGGCAAAGATCTTCTTTCTCATAACAAATAGTATGGGAGTTACATTCTCGTTAATTGGGGGAATATCTGTCTTTATCATCATTCATTTTACATTGAGACTATCCAATATAGAGTTTTATACGCCTCTGGGCCTATTTTCCTCAGCACTAATTTTTTTAAATCCCTTACTATGGCTAATGAGTAATAGATACATGCCTGATATCTTCGGAGTGGCAATTTCCATAGCCGGAATCTATTTTTTGATCTCTAAAAAAGATGATCAAAAAGCTGCGATGATAGGTTTGTTCTTGACAGGAGTTTTGGCAGGCACCCGCTTATCGTATCTACCATTGATGATCATTCCCATCTATTCTGTAATGAGGATACACCAGCAAAGAAGATATTTATTTTATTCATTGATTTCAGGATGTATTGTTTGGTTATTCCCCCTCATCTGGGTAACAGGTATTGATGATCTGCTATTAGCAGCGACCAAACAGACCATGGGGCATTTTACTGACTTTGGAGGAACTTCAATTACTGATGGGAATTGGAAAATTAGATTGGCGAAATTATTTAGTTCCATATGGTCAGATGGACTTGGTGGTTATTGGTTAGGTAGATCCTGGCAGACACTTTTTCTATCTATTCCATTGGTCTACTTCACCTATTTTGGCATTTATTATATGGTCAATACTTTTTATAAAGATAAGACATATAGATTGATGCTATACAGTATGTTGGCATACACGGTCTGGATTTTCTTTTTCCAGAATATTATTTACAAGAGTAGGCATGTGATACCAATCCTTACTATCTTGATTTACTTTTTGATCAACGGGCAAAAGGAGATTCTATGGAATAGTATTCGATCAAAGATGATTGTTGTAATGTTTTTCATTTCACTAATAAGTGTTACCTCTGTATTAGTGACCCAGCATAAGTCTCAGACAGCTATTTCAAAATTAAAAGATGAACTTTTGGAAGTTGATAACAAAAAAAATATCATTAGCATACCACTTATACAATATTATCTGGAAACACACGGTGTTATGGCAAATTACATAAATGTCAAAGAGATTGGGCAAGTCAGGTTGATAGATGGCATAGAAGATGTCTTAATCGTTGGAAACTATGGTGAACTTTTTCAAAATGATCATCAGTTGATTCCAGATAGGATTTATTTTCATAATCCATATGTAAATAGAATGTGGCCAAAGGTAGAGACCTTCAGGTTGGAGAAAAAATAGCATGGATCGAAGCCTTTATCTACAAGTACTTGGTGCAGGACCGGCTGGTCTATCTGTAGGATATTATGCAAAAAAGCAGGGAATCCCTTTTAGGATATTTGAAGGTTCTGGGCAGATCGGTGGTAATTGTAGAACGATAAAAGAGGGAGATTTCAAGTATGATACAGGAGCACATCGTTTTCATGATAAGAAATTGGATGTCACCTCTGAAATAAAAAAGTTGATGGGTGATGATTTATTGAAGGTAACCGCTCCAAGCAAAATTCATAAAGATGGTAGAATGATTGATTTTCCAATAAACCTTTCAAATTTATTGGGGAATTTGAGTGTAGGTCAGATCTTCAATATATTGATTGAAAACCTATTCAATATGAAGTCATATGAAAATGGTTCAACAAATTTTAAGGAACTATCATACCGTACCTATGGGAAGACTCTTTCTGATCTATTCCTGATCAATTATACAGAAAAGTTATGGGGAAGACCTGCAGAGGTTCTACAAGATGATATTTCTGGGAATCGATTGAAGAATCTTGATGTTGGTACCATGATCAAACAAAAACTATTTGGTTCTGATCATTATAAGAATTTGGATGGGTCTTTCTATTATCCCAGAGATGGATTTGGAGCTATTTTTGAATCACTGGCGGATCACATTGGTGATAATAACATACACCTAGATTCTCCTGTCAATAAAATATTACATGATGGAAATAAGATAACAAAGCTAGTATGTAAAAATGAGGAAATATCTGATACTGATATTGTGATCAGTTCTCTACCAATCAATACAATGGTAGACATTATGAGTCCAGTGCCTCCAAATGATATCATGAGTGCTGTTAAAGATATAAGTTATAGGAACATTAAGATCTGTGTGATCTACTTGGATATTCCATTTTTTTCTAATAATGCATCGATATATTTTCCTGAGAAAAAATTCAATTTTACTCGCATATATGAACCAAAAAATAGAAGTGCTGATATGGCACCAAAGGAGAAGACATGCATAGTCGTGGAGTCTCCCTATAGCAAAGATGATGAGCTATCATCTAAGAGTGATGATGCGGTCTTTGAAATGGTCAGTGGCGACCTGATCAATACAGGACTTCTTGATAAAAATCAGATTATTGGCCATAGTATATTGGATTTGAGTAATGCATACCCGATACTCGATGTTAACTTGAAAGAAAAGAAGAAAAAGATACTATCATATTTAAATGCATTTGACAATATGCATCTTATCGGGCGCAATGCTCAGTTTCAATATCTCCATATCCATGATATTATCTCTCATGCTAGATCTCTTATTGATGATATCTCATGATCTGGTCACCAGTTTTGTATATTCTCATCAATTATTGTTTTGATTAGGTCGATATGAGTATCACTATCATTCAGGCAGGGAATGTACTCGAACTTTTCTCCACCATTGTTCAAGAATAACTCTCTGTATTGAATACTGATCTCCTCCAATGTCTCTAGGCAGTCCACGCTAAACCCTGGTGAGATGACCTGGACATGCCTCAGACCATTTTTTGCCCCATTGACCAATAATCTATCAACATAGGGCTCTAGCCATTTCTCTGTTCCAAATCTGGACTGAAATGCAACTTTGAACTCTCCTTCTTCAAGATTCAATTGTTTCGCAGTAAGTCGTGCGGTCTTTTGACAAAAACAATAGTATGGGTCTCCTTTTTCCAAATACCTTTGTGGCATGCCATGGAAACTGAATAGCAGTAGGTCTGGTGTACCATTTTTCTTAAAACTTTGATCGATACTCTCTACCAAGGCCATTATGTATTTATCATGATCGTGATACCCTGAGATAAATCTCAAGTTTGGCATCCAGTTGATATTATTTGTATGACCACTGATAACACCAAATGTACTCGATGTGGTAGGTGACCCTGCTTGAGGATATAGAGGTAAGACCAAGATCTTTGAAATATTCTTCTTTTTTAAGGTATCCATCGCATCTTGGATTGATGGTGATCCATATCGCATGCCAAGGATAATGGTCATATTTTCATCGAGATCATTTGATAATCTATTTACAATATTTTTTGAAAATACCATTAGAGGAGAACCCTCTTTGGTCCAGATGGATCTATAAAGTTTAGCTGATCTTCTTGGCCTGATATTTAAGATGATACATTTTAAGATTGGAATCCAAAGTATCCTAGGCAGATCGATGACCCGTCTATCCATTAGAAACTGGTTCAAGTATTTTTTTAGATCCTTTTTAGTAGGAGAGTCAGGCGTTCCCAAATTGGTGATGATCACACCAATATTTTTATTACTGTATTCGTCTTTCATTTTAAGGATTTTTATTTTTGCTTATGAAGCAAAGAATATCAAGAAAATATATTATCAAAATATGCATTTACATATTTAGCAATAAGTCCAAATTACTTACTTGATAGATTACGAAATTATTAATGCTATTAATACTGAGAACAAGTCTCAATAGTAAAATATTTTTAATTAATAAGCGTTTAAATGAAAAAGCCAATTACATTCATTATTCTTATTCTGATTCTATCTTGCAACTCTGGTAACGAGACAAATGAAAGAGAAGTCTTCAACCAAAAGGTATTAGCATTTACATTCTTGAGCGAGTATCATCATCAATTACACATAATGATAGGAGAAGAAGGTGATAAAATGAAAGCGTTTTTTGATTTTAAAAATGCACCTATTCTTCAAACAAATGTTGAATTGATTCCAGTAAATAATGCCCTGAGAAGAATCAGTGATGTTCAATCAGATCATATGAACGTAAAGAGACTGGATTATCTAGCTGATTACTATCAATCGGGCCTATCAATGCAAATAGAATCAATCCTCATAGGATATGGTTTTAAAGAGGTTTTTTCTATTGATAGAGTTATGCACATTTATGATGATTTGATTAAGAATTGATTACTAACTTGATAGGAAATTTAGAAATTATCCCGCAACATTTTTTTAACTTCAGCCTCATGCATTTCTTCAGCAGCTATCTGAGTTCTAGCAAATTCTTCCAACATTATGGAACCACCTTCAACATTCTTCAATAATTCATAATAGGCCTTGACCGCTTCTCTCTCATGTTGGAGGCATTCATTTAAGATATCTTCTGTCGTGTGCTTATGAGTCTCAAGTAGGTCACCTATCTTTAGAGTAGGGTGTTCACCCAAACTTGTAATATGTTCACCAACTGCCTCTGCATGGGCCAATGATTCTTGTGCCTGTTGTCTTAGCCATTGCACCACTGACAGACGATAGGGCCCTTGTACCATAAACGCATAGTGAGTGTATTTAACAACACCGGCCAGCTCATGTTCCAATACTTGATTCAATGAATCTAGAACCTTTTTATTATCCATTTGATCTCATTCCCATATTTTTACTAATGATGATTCTATCTACTAATTTCATAAAACCCCACAACAAATTTAATAGATAAAATAATTTCTCATTATTCATTTTGAAAAATATTTACTATCGTTTTAAATTTCGACTTAGGATTCGAACATATTTAATTATGTCAATTTCGGAACGACAACTAGAAGAAAGAAAAATGCGTCAAAATCGTATTCTTGAAGGTGCGCTGAGTGTCTTCAAGTCAAAGGGTTTGGATGGCGCTACCATGGATGAGATAGCAAACGCATCTGGCTTTGGCAAGGCAACACTATACTATTATTTCAAATCAAAAGAAGAGGTCTTTTCAGCAATTTTAGAGGATGGATGGCAAAACATATGGGAGTCACTTGAACCTGTCATAGCGGAACAGGAATCCCCACGAAAGACATTCGTGAATGTCCTTATAAAAATAGCAGAGAATGCCCAGAATCGCCCAGGTTTGTTTGAATTTCTTTTCAATGTGCCAAAGGCGATTAAGTTAGATGACCAGCCTTGGAAGGACTATCAACATCGACTGTATGCTGTTATCCAAGGATTACTTGAGGATGGTGTTAAAAAAGGAGAGTTCCCGAAGGTTGACCCTCAACTAATGTTCAAGGCCCTAGGCGGTCTTTTCATGGGACTGGTATTCATGGGAGATAGAAACGAACCTGTTACTGACAAAGATGTCGAGAGCCTGTTGAACAAATTGATCACTGATCCAAATTTGAATAATTAATCAAATAATTTCTTTTATAATCATATGTCCCGTCTATTCTTTCTAGTAATTCTTTTGTCTGATCTATCAGGATATTCTGTATCCGGAAATGTATTTGATTCAGAGACCGATCAACCGCTAGGGAATGTAAATGTTACCATTATTGGGTCAGAAATAGGTACAACGACCAACAACCAAGGGAAATTTCAATTGAATGACATAAATGCTGGAGATCAAAGCATTTCATTCTCATTGATCGGATACAAGATATTTTCCATAAGTCTATCATATGGTGCCAGTGATCAGGCCTTGAAGATATCTCTTGAAAAAGAACCACTACAGTGGAAGGCGGTCAATGTCATGGGCTTGATTCCATCTAAACATTCTCCTGAGGTCACAGAAATTGTTTCATCGGACAAGATCATGAACACAGATCAAGAGACCCTTGGTACTCTCTTAGGTAACCTGCATGGAATAGAGGTTCAAAGCGCACATGACTATGGACGAAACGTAAATGTCTCCATAAGAGGGTCTTCTGATTTCAAGCCTGGTGGATATAATAATCGTGTTTTATTGTTGCTCGATGGATTTCCTATTTCCATACCTAATTCCGGTTCCTCTGATTGGAACGCGATTCCATTTGAGACTGTAAAACATATTGAGGTTGTCCGGGGTCCTGCATCCTCTGTATATGGTCATAATTCAATGGGCGGCGTTATCAACATTGTCACTCGATCAGGTAATGGTCTAGATCAATGGGTTCCTGAGATACGTTTTGGTAGTTATGGTTCGAGATCTTTTTCATTGGCATATACAGGTGACACTCAAAAGACAAATATCATTGGATCTTTGGGGCATGCCAATTCCAATGGGCATAGATTCAATTCTGGCTATGAACAGACTCGATTTTCAATGAAAATAAATAGATCCTTACCGAAAGATAAAAAGATGCAATTATCATATATAGTGTGTAATAGTTTTAATGGACAACCTGGTTTTGTCTATCCTGATAACCCTGATCTTGTTTCATACAGAGAGTCTTATCGATTGAGTAATTATCTACAGCTATATTATAAGCGCATGATAAATGAATATCTTTTCTCACTATCATTGGCAACAAATCATTTTAAAACGGATTACAGAGATCGTGATGATACTCCTGTTGATGAATCTCGTGATAAGACAAACTATAGAGACCACAGTTATATGGTGAGAGGTCAGTTACAAAGATTTTTTAATAATGGTGACAATATCACGTTCGGTTCAGAGATATCATTGGACCAATCAAGTTCAAATGTCCTTAGAAATATCTATGATCAACCTGAACAACGTACCACGGCCGGATTTGTACAATACAGGAAGAGGTTATGGAGTAGCCTGGTATTGGACATAGGTATTCGCTTTGACTCTCGCGATGTGACAGGAGGTGAGGGATATAGTGTAAAGAAATTTGAGGCCTTATCTCCAAAGATAAGTCTCTTTTATGATATAGATCCTGGTTTGACTACATATGCATCATATAATAATGGATTCAGAGCGCCATCCATATCAGAATTATTCTTGGAATACGAAAGTAGTTATGGCCTTTTGCTCCAGGGAAATCCCAATTTGAGGCCTGAGTCATTGACCAGTCTTGAGGCAGGGATAAAGTATCAGAAGAAGGATATCTCATTCTTTGGAAATATGTTCCTTAATGAATACAGGGACATGATCGATTTTATCTATACCATTCCTGTTACATCGGTCAATCGAGAGATGGTGAAAGGTAAGGGTATTGAATTGGGAGCGAATGTCTATTTAGAGAAAATAGGTTCAAATTTTAATATCACTTATAGTTATCTCGATTTCAATGTCAATTCTAATGTTCCCTTACTATATAGACCAAAGAATAAGATCAGATTTACTTTGGTACAGAGACTCTCATCTTTTGAGATAAAGTTATCAACCAAATATGTCAGTGAACAATTTTATGAGGATTTTTTGAGCGATGATCATCCCTTGGATGGTAACACGGTCATTTTTCCATTGGAGACCCTTCCGGAGACATACATCTCAGACTTTAGTCTATCGAGAATGATTATGGGTTATGATCTCTCGCTAAAGATCAAGAACATGTTTGATAAAGATTATGTATTGATCCAGCATTATCCTATGCCTAGAAGAAATTTTGAACTATCAATAACGAAACCGATTAAATAAAGGAATCACCCATGAAAAGAATCACCGCAGTAATAATATCCACATTTATTATAATGTTAATTTCTTGTGAAGATAATGAAAGTAACCCAGAAACAGGGCTACCTGAATCTGGTGCAATATCAGGCAATGTGAATTTTAGTGGTACTTGGCCAGACAGTGGCGATGTATTGATCACATTGGATACAGCTTACCCACCGCAGGGACCTCCAGCAGGTTTTGCATACATAACTAGTGATGAAGTATCAAATGGGGTATATAGTTATAGATTTCCCAACTTATCTTTTAGAGCTTATGAGGCAATGACTGTCACGTATTGGTCTCTCGGTTATTCTACAGCAGGATCAAATTATAGTTTGATAGGAAGTTTTATTGATACCCTCAATGTCACTCAAGATGATCCAGAGTTGATGATAGACATAGATGTCACATTTGATTGATCTATAAATTTTTGAATATTGGATAGGGAGAAAAGTGAATGGATATTCATTCCAATAGAATTATTCGTGCATTCTGGCTTGGACTTGGACTGTTATTATCATTGACCGGTCTGATAGGCATCATTGTCCCAGGTCTACCGACCACACCCATAATGATACTTGCAGCGGCTTGTTTTTTCAGGAGTTCAGAAAGATTATATAATTGGGTTCTGGATAACAAATTTTTTGGAAAGCATGTCAGGAACTATCGAGATGGGAGGGGGATGCCCATAAGGGCAAAGAAAATGGCAATCCCTCTTATATGGATATTCGTATCGATCTCAGTATTTTACAGTATGCCAGTAGGCATGGTCATAGTGAAGGGGACTACGATATTATGTGCTGCGATAGGGACAGGATATATCTTAAGCCTGCCAACCATTCAATAGGACTATTCGGTTAACCTGCCTAAGCGACGATACTTTTCCTTGTATTTTTCCCAGAGGTCCTTTTGACGATCTGAAAGATCAACTTCTCGGCCTTGGATAAAGGCCTTCATTGGATTGGTCGTTTGCGTCAATGGTTCACTTTCTGCGATAAAGAATGTTGCATCCTTTCCTGGCTCGAGTGAACCAATCTTATCATCTACTCCTAGTATCTCCGCTGCGGAAAGAGTGATAGATCTAAGTGCATGATCTTTGGACAATCCCCAAGATACAGCACGCATTGCCTCATCAGGTAGAGTCCTGACATGGCCATCCATGGGATATCCCGGATCCAAGGATATGCAAAAATGCACTCCTGCCTCATGCAGAAGTGCGGGTAG
>Ga0066862_10000684_pt1 | contig 13640 bp, 5 predicted proteins | sample ETN02SmetaG_FD_66431 | JGI IMG/M metagenome (GOLD analysis project Ga0066862, IMG submission 66431) | Marine microbial and viral communities from oxygen minimum zone, Eastern Pacific Ocean - ETNP2014F10-02SV255 | ecosystem: Environmental > Aquatic > Marine > Oceanic ... | reverse complement strand
CCGTTGACCCATGTACCAATTGCATAAGCACTTGAGAGTGAAATATCTTCTGTCTCAAGTGTAACATGGTCAAACAAGATGTAATCATCACCACTTTCATCTGAAATTGTGTAAGATCCCATTGGTAATTCAATGTAGACCAGTCCATTTTCATCAGATGTTGAGTTGATTGGTCCAAACAATGGATCATCATTGGTGAAGGTTACTACTCGGCCTGCAATATCTGCATATGCTTCTTGTGTCAACGGGTCCACCGGAGAGATTAGTTGCAAGGAGATATCATGCATCTCTGGAACACCAATAATAAGAGAAAAGTTTTCAGATGCATCTCTAACCATGAAGGTTTCATTCAATTCATACCATCCATCGTTATCAATGTCGACTCTGTAATAATACTCGCCGGATGCAAGAGGTCCGTAAGAGAAGTTTCCGTCTTCATCGGTGATAATGTTGGTCACTTCTGAAAGACCGAGGTCAATATCAACCAATTCAATGGTTTCATTGGCAAAAATCTGATCATAGAAATCAACAAGTGTATCTTCAAAGATTGAACCTGGCATACTCATTGCCAAGTCATACGATGGAGATATCTCAACATTAACTGGGTCAGGCAAGAGTACCTCTTTCCCGTTGTCTAATTGAGCAATCATATGGTAAACACCCGGAATTAATCCCGTAAGGTAGAAGGAACCTGGTTGAACCATTGAACCCGAGAAGTGACCTTGTCCAACAAAGAGGCCAGTACCATTGAGTGTACCTGTTCCTTCAAAGGAGCCTGTTGCTTCAAATGAATCCCCGATGTGTTCGGTAACTAGAGTCGAAATTCCATCAGATGTGAGGCGACCATTCGCTTCTATTTCACCATCTAGAAGATAAACCACTGGCGAGGAGGTTTCATCCTGAATACAAAGTGATTCATTTTCAGGCATCGGCGCAGTTTCATTGTCAAGACAGGTAACTACACTTTGATTTGACACCCAAGAAGCGACAAGAGTTCCCTTACCGTTCCATGTTCCGTTGCTTGTGAAGACACGAGAATCAGAAATGGAACGCGTGAATGTGCCTGTGAAATCATCTGCAAAGGCGACACCATCGCTTTCAAAGGTTCCATTTTCAGTAAAGGTTACTTCACCAGTTCCTTGAAGGATGCGGCTGTCGGTTGACGAGAAGGAACCATTTGTCGTGGTCAAAGTATAGTTATCAGTCATCGACCAAATGTTACGAAGAATGAAATCAGTACCCACAAGTGCATCACCATCAAAGGATTCATGCCCAGCCCATGTGACTTGGCCCGAAACACCACTGCTTTCAACAGCGATATCAAATGATGTTGTTACATCAACAAATCGGTCTGCTTGTTCAGCAGTAACATTGAGTTGTGACTCTCCGAGCCAACTCATGTTTGCAACTTCACCCAGAATCGCTGTGATGTCGTTGATTTGACGGTCATCATTTGTTTCAGTCAAGATGTCACCAAGGTTTTGTGAGTAGCCTCCAGAACGAATGTTGTCTTGAGCACCTGTTGGGTCGAAATCACCCGCAAACGCACTGACTCTAATACGGCCAGCAGGGGCTTCAAACGACCAATGGCCATTATCATCAGCATCTGTGAAGCCGATTGGAATCCAATAGGTATCAGGGTCAAGATCTTCGGCACCTTCTCCAGAGAAGGCGTCACGTTCAATCAGCAATCGAACACCAGGTAAGCCTTGGCCATTATCACTCATTGTAACTTGACCAGAAATTTCTGCACCTGAGTAATACTTGAGAACCTTAACAAGTGTATTAGTGGAAGATATTCCAATTGTTTGTTGTTCAGTTGTTACCGAACTGTTTTCTTCTGCTGAATACCAGTTTGCGATAACGAAGTGGTTTTGCATAGCACCTGGTAGTGGAAGTGCCTGGCCTAGAATACTGCCTGGACTACCGGATTGACCGAAATGTTGTGCTGGCTGAGGATTTGAAGAACCTGCATCGACGCCGAGGGTCGATGCACCATATCCAACATAGGTTCGTGCAAGCATTGTATCAAAGAAGGCAGAGTTGTGGTCAACACGGACATCCTGTACTTGCAATGGTTCAATATCTGAGCCCGATTGTTGGTTAAGGAAGTCTTCAGTAATTGCTTGGTCTACTTCAGTACGTGTCATCTCATCTGGGAACTCTCCACGCATTGTTTCGTAAACTTCATCCATGTAAGTGGAAACATCTTGTCCACTCAATATGGTAGGTGCTCCAAAAATTCCCATTGGTTGACCTTGGTTGTAATTCATGTCTTGAGTATAACGACCAGCACGAGGGTATAGTCGGTTGTCAATTGCAAAGTAACGGATTTCATGGTCTCTGTCAATAGTTTCACCAGGCGCTCCGTCATAATCCTGAACAGTATAATAGTCTTCAAGATTAATCAGGTCATCATACATATCAATTATATCTCCACCATCGAGGCTAAGAGAAAGAAGTTGGACTGTCAATGCAAGACGAGCATTCTTACGATGGATGCTGGTTCCAACTGAATCATATTCTTTAATCAAATCTGCAGTGTACCAATAATCTCCAATGATATAGTGTGTATTAGAATAGATATTGTCAGCACCAGTTCGAATGTTGTTGGTGAATGTGCGATTTGCTTCGAATAATTCAGACCAGTCGCCATCGACACATGTTGCTGATAGTATTTCAGTACAGAGCATTCGTTCTCCACCTTCGTAAATACGCCAATATTGTGTCGAGTCGTCAAACACACCATCTGTATGATGGTAACCTCTTGCCATGACAACATCATCATTCGTTTGGAACACTTCAAAACTGTTGTGTTTTGCGAAAGCAATCATCTCATCATTGTTAGCATTTGTTGAAATTGACGAAAAGATATCCATTTGTTCATCGTCGAGATAAGAATCTACAATGTTACTGTAGCCTGATGTGAAAGCAGTGTTACCGAAACGTGCCTTATTGTACTCAAGGTCACCTTGACCAAGTTGCCAAATGAACATCGAAACAAGATCTTCTTGGTTACGTGCTAACAACATGTTTCCAGTTGCAGGAATTCCAGATTGGAAGTTATCTGATACTGAGGGGTGTTCGCCTGTATCAAGTGCTTGGAAACCATAGTCCCACCATGATACGAATGCCGGGCGTTGTGAATATGACATATTAGTATCTTGAGCCGCAAGCCACTGATAGGCTGTATTCCAACCATTGTCATTGAATCCAGAGCCGAAAGAGCCAAGATACCAATTTCCATCATATGTGCTGTCATCAAGAAGTGAAAAGCCACCTATTTCCCAGCGCAATGCGTCAGGAATGATGTTGTAAATCACTTCATCAATATCATCTTCAGCATTGTTACTACCAGGGATAGCAGCATCAAGACCGTAGGTGAATTGTTGACCAAAGAGCATAATCATGATAATCATAATTGCAGAGAATGAAGGTGTGCGCCATACTGCGACACGCGCTCCACGGATTCTGTCTTCCGGAGAACGGATTCCAAGTTTCTTCCATGTTTTGACAAGTCCATCCCAGTTTGCCCATTTCCAAAGAGAAACTATTCCCCAAGCGCCGAGAACTGCGATAGCTGGTGTAGCGTTAAACATGAATCGAGCCGCTGTCCAAGCCATGAAAGAGGCTGCAAGAATCCATATTCCGAATACGAGTTTGGTTTGCTTGCGTTCGCGAATAGCAGACCAAAGACAAAGAACACCCATAATGAGTGAAAGAACAAAAGTAATCGGTCCAAATTGAGCAAAGAGTTGCCCACGGTTTGGTGCGTTTGCTTCAGCAACTGTTCCGAAAATCTTGGTCTTTGTGAAATATCCACTACCGGTAAACAAGACATCCCAGGCATTGGAAATATTTGCCTGCTTGAGAAGCCACAATGCCAAGAAGAAGACGGCACCTGCTCCCGCAAGAACACCTAGAATAAGCAACCAAGGCTTATCTCGGAATCCTGTTGTTACAAAGCTAATTGCAAGAGTAAACACGATGATGAAGATAAACGGTTGTAGACCTGTGCCATCGAGGACAAGATTGATTTGCGGGTGTGCATAGAATGGAATTGCCATCAATAGGTTGACGCAAAGCATTGTTAAGAACAGAACATTGAGTGTTGTTGAATCACGGCGACGGAACATGTTCAATGCAACTTGTGCTGCATATGCGAGGAATAGAATCGACGGCCCTACTACGAAACCTTTCCAACCGAGAGAAACTATTCCAAAACTTACACCTGCTAAAACTGCAGCAGCAAATGCGGCTTTACGTTGTTCGACAACTGCTGAAATTCCAGCAATAAAGGCAGTTGGAGTCGCAGATGATGTTCGAACCAAGCGTTCTGTTCCAGCGTACTTTACAGCACGTAACCAAAACATAAATCCAAGCGTAATGAATAGCATGATGAAAGCATCGTGGTCAGCAAGAGCCCATGTTGTGTGGCTTACGTGTGCAGGCATGAAGGCAATAAGCCATGCAGCAATAACTGATGCTTTTTGCCCAATATGCTCGCGTGCAATGATTGCAACTGGGAATATGGTCAGTGAACCATAGATTGCAGGAAGGGAAAGAATAGCCCACCAAACTGCATCGCCGTTTTCAAAGAACGGTTCCAATAGCATTGCAAAGACTGCAATCGACCAAGTGAAAATCGGAGGTCGTGGGTTGATTCCGCCAACCGGATAGAAACGGTCAGCGTCGATAATCATGTGTGCATTGTTCGCAAGAATATAATCTACAACTCGCTTCATGTACCATGGGTCAGAACCACCTGTCATGTCCCAATTTCCTGTTCCGTATGCATTCATTGACGGCACAACGTACCATTGAGTGCGGATTACTAAACCAAAGAAGAAGGCGAGGCCAATCATGACGCTGGCCCAATTTTGGCTCCAGAATAATCGAGCACCCGAATACTCGTGATCTTCACGGTTAACCCATCCGCCCCAAGTTTCATGGGTCGATATTGAGTAAATTGCTACTCCAATGAAGAATGTTGCACCAAGCCAGATCAAACTGCCCCAGTTACCGTTCAGCATGTCAATTGAGAACATTCCTACATCATACCATGATGAGACAAGGTACAACGACCACATTGAACCAAGGGTCATTGCTCGAGTATGCCAGCGTTCCGCGAACATTCCAGCAACAATCATTGCAACCATTCCGGTAAAGAATGCTTGCCAATAGCCAAAGTGGCCATGATAGCCTTCAACGGTATTGATTCCAAGTTTGTCGGCAACAGAGACGCTGTCAAAGTGCCAAAGACTTGCAATATGTGCTAAAGCCCAAACTGCAAGAGCAACTTGCAAAGGTAGATTCTTTTTGTTGATGAATGAAGAGTCATCATTATTCAAGAAACTAAACCATCCGTCCTCAGCAATAGGAGTTAACTGGCCTCGGGTAATAGTAGCAGATAGTGCACCTAAAAGTGTAAACACAGTCAGATACGAGAAGAATTGGTAACCAACTGCTTGATATTTCAAATTCAAGGTCGAGACATAACTCACTTGTTCGCCATCCCCAGCCATGTTGTAAATCTCAGGGAGAGTTGTTAATGCGTCTCCAGCCATAATGATTCCGAGATTGATTCCAACGGCCATGAACATGAAAATTGATGCAATTTCGTGTCGACCACGACTAGTCATGAAATGGACGCCAAAGGTGACCATTGCAAACAGGAGAGCGGTAAAGGCTCCATATCCCTGCATGTAGATGACTTCCGCACCGATAAGAGCAACAGCCAGCATTGAGAGGGAGATTGTGGCCTTGGAAAACGAAACAGAGTCAGATTGTTTTAGCATTGATGGGACAAGTCCCATGATGCTTGCGGCGATGACAAAAATCATCGGCGTCATATTGTCTACAGTGAGCTCGAAGTTTACTCCGACGAGCTTGATGGCTGCGATTGCTAGCAGGACTGCTAAGGGGGCGATAAGCCATCCGAGCGGTGCTGCTGGCGCAGTGCTTTTTGTGCCAGTATTTTGTTCCATTTTTTTTCCCTCAAAGGTGTTTGCGCGACAGCAGCAAGGCTGAGGCGTCTTCGCCACTTGAGAGCCTCTTTTAATGATGACTATGCAAGAACAACATATGAACGCAACGCTGTGGCTCGTTTTTCAGCCGTTTTCACATCCTCGATTTTAGCCATATTTTGAAACAAAAAGGGGGGCTCAAAGTGCTCTAAATGCAATGTCTTTTCGATAGTGTGAGCCTTCCAATTCGATTGATTCAATCAGTTCGTAAGCCAATCTCACAGATTCCTCAAGACTCGGTCCTGATGCACTGCAAGAAAGAACGCGCCCCCCTGTCGAAATTAGATTGCCATTAGAATCAAAACCTGTACCGGCGTGATTTACCCAAGCAGTAGTTTCTGCTGATTGGATGAACTCTTGAGTCACACCGTGAATCAAACGACCTTTCACAGGAGATTCAGGGTAACCTTCTGCGGCGAGAACCACAGTTGCAGCAAAGAAGTCTTGAAACTCGACTTGTAGTTCTGCCAAACGGTCATTCGATGCAGCCTCTAGTAATTCGAAAACATCTGTTTTGATTAGAGGAAGGGTGATTTGACATTCAGGGTCCCCAAACCGTACATTGAATTCGACAACATTTGGCTCACCGGATTCAGGAATCATTAGGCCCACATAGAGAACTCCACGGTATGGAGTTCCTGTTGAAAGGAGATAATTGTGCATTGGTTTTATGATTGTATCAATGGTCTTTTGTCGAACGGCATCAGTCACTACTGGTGCGGGACAATATGCACCCATTCCACCGGTATTTGGCCCTTTGTCGCCATCATAAGCACGTTTGTGGTCTTGACTTGCAGGTAAGCAAACAAATCCCGACCCATCCATAATCACCAGCATACTTGCTTCTTCCCCTGGGAGAAAATCTTCAAGCAATACTTGTCCATCACTTTGTATCGAGTTTTGAATAAACGCGCGTGCTTCATTTCGGTCTTGTGTCACAACAACACCTTTTCCGCCAGCTAAGACATCTCGCTTGACGACCCATGGGTTTCCAGCGAAATCATCCAATGCAGCCTCGATATCACTGCCATCAGAAAGAACATGAAATGCTGCAGTGGGTACATTTGCATCCCTCATTACTTGTTTAGCGTGGAGTTTTGAGCCTTCTAGATTCGCCAATTTAGCTATAGGGCCAAAACATGGTATTCCAATTGATTCCAAGCAATCGGCCAAAGCGGCACACAAAGGTGCCTCTGGACCAGCAACAACCAAATCTGCATCCAAAATACTTGCGAGATGTATCAGTCCATCGATGTCGGTCGCAGCAACTGGATGATTGGTAGCCAAAAAAGAGGTTCCTGCATTTCCTGGCGCACAATGAAGTTCTCTAACATGGCTAGACTGTTTCAATTCCATGCAAAGAGCATGCTCACGTCCACCTCCGCCGACAACGAGGACAACTTTGTCTGCCATGGTCGGCTTCGGTCGCCGCCATCCCATAATCCCATCGCGTCTAAATTCTGATAGTTAGTCCGCTGACATCGTTTTAGAGGGGATGCTTCAAAGACCGTCCCTCTAGCCACGATGTGAAGGTGTGCGCCTTTGGTGATGAAAATGAACTTTATTGGACTCTGTGTGCTGACATTGTGGCTTTATCTGCCTGGATTTTTGGCAAACACTTTCGCAATGATGTGGGGTAAATGGTTACCCAAGATTGGATATGGGCCTTGGCCGATTGATGGTGGTCGAACACTTAACGACGGAAATCGGATTCTTGGCGATGGAAAAACCTGGAACGGACTTATCGGGGGCTCATTGACCTCCGGACTCCTCTGTATGCTGATTGTGACCTCTTTGGGAGAGATCCCTGCCACCGATGCTATCATCGGGGAAAATGGCGTATTTGCACATCCATTACAAGGGGCGGAAGGTGCCTGGTTCTCAATTGGAGGGAACATGTTGACCGCATTTATTCTCGGTTCATTCCTCGGATTCTTTTGCCTAGTTGGCGACAGCACGGGTTCTTTTGTTAAGCGTCGCCGAGGACTCAAACGAGAAGGTGATGTTTCTTCAAAGGCACCTCTGCTCGACACTCTACCTTTCGCCATCATGGTATTCTTGGCTGGGCAACTATTTCTGGGAACTTCCGTGTTGGCAGATGCTGAATTAAGGATGCCAATGCTAGCATTGGTTGCATTTACACCAGTATTACATCGCTCATTCAACCTAATGGGCTACAAAATTGGCTGGAAAGATGTCCCCTACTAGTCCGGAGAGAAGCCTATAATGGGGTTTTGCTCTACGGGTAGATATGCGAACCGCTGTATCCCTTGCCATCCTCTTGCTCGTAACCTCTCTGAGTACTCTTACCGGCGTTTATGCCGATGTTCCAAGTAATGGCTCTACAGTCAGAATAAGTGCTGATGAAACATGGAGTGGTTACAACTCCATGGATGGGAACGTTATTGTCGAAAATGGTTCGACTTTAACAATTGAGGGAGAGGTTTTAGTTGCTACAAATTACTCAATGACCATTGAAGAAGGTGCAACTCTCATCTTGACTGGTTCTTTACTTGGAGACGATTTGGATTCTGAACTCAATGTCCTAAACAACACTCAATTGGATCTAAATTTCGGGGATTTGGCTGATTCCGGACAACTTAGAATTAACTTTGCTCAAACAATCCCAGCATCTGCAATGTTCAACATCACCGTCGGCGAAGAAACGGTCGATGCTGCCGGACAAGACCATATTTTCATCGATGTTTCACTGAATGGTACGGATTTAGTTGTAGATTTCGATATCTACTACGCTTTCGGAATACAGATTGTTTCAATTCAAGCACTCCATTCAGGGAGTGGTGATTCACCAATACTTCTTGCGAACCAAATCAACCAGACCAATGGTAGTTTGATTTGGAAAAGTGCATCATTTCAACTAGACGTTCATGGAACTATGCTCTTTGATGGTGCAACCCTTTACGGCGCTGATGTAAACTGTTCTGGTGTGTGTGATATACAATCAAGTAGCCTGGTTGGAAGCGCCCCCATTAATGTAAATGATGGGTCAAGTATCATTGTCAATTCCAGTTCGATTCTCGGCAGTCGTACCGATGAGGACATAGTTGTTCACGACCTTGCACAAATAACCTACACCAATAACCAAGGAACTGGTGGCTTTACCGATGGTTGGATTCGTTTGCTGTCTCAACGACAAATTCAAACAAATGCCCCAAACATTACCGTGCACCAGACTGGAATTGGATACGGAAGTACGACCCTTGATGACATCACAGATTCGGATGGCTTACTCGACATCGGGGGAAGCGAATGGAAGCGAATTGTGGAATGGATTGACCCGAATGGGATCTATCATTCAGAGAACGGTCAATTGACACTCACGCTCAGCACGGGCTGGGGTGACTTCTCCACAACTGTTTCGGCCCCACACACACCAACTGCTACTATCAACGTGCCATTGCCTTACATCGAAGTTGTCTCGATTGATGCTGAAGATACCACCGCTGAAGTTAACAAAAAAATTGGCGCAATGGTTACGGTTAGAAACACGGGTGATGCTACTGCTACAGTCAACATCTGGTGCTATGTCGGTGATAACCTCACAGAAACTACAGCTCTTACAACAACTCTAGCGCCAGCGGAAGAAAAAGACTTGCCTGTTTCTTGGTGGGCCAACACAGACGGTGCGCAAATTCTCAACTGTCGAACACTTATTCCAACAATCCTACAATCTATTGCGGAGGATGTAACCAATGTCGAAGGAGGCAACTCCCAAGAAGTGGGTTGGTATATCGGAGAGGAAACAGAAGATCAACCGTTCATTGTCTATGGAATACTTGTTGTGGTCATTCTCATTGGAACTTCATTGGTTGCCCGTAGGGCCGGAGAGAACCTCTCATCAAGAGAAGTCAAGGAATACATCGAAGAAGACGACGATTGACCTAACTAGGGAGTGCAGGTTTCCATTGCAGCGCTTGACTCTTCACTATCAAAGTTCGCCAAATTAGTTGACGCAGGGTCCCATGTTGCAGAAAGTCCATCGACCTCTACAATGTGGATTCATAAGTTTGTGTTCAATCTTGAAGAATCTTCAAACAAACAGATGAACACGAACTTGGACTCTTCAACAACGGAGTTCAAAGAAGCGATGTCAGCAAACATCCATCGTTCTTTGCTCACTACTCGCATCTAGGTCAAGCTCCCAAGAGTTACTGCTCACCATGATTCCTGTTTCTGAAGATTCAGAATCTGTCATACCTTCATAGTAACCATTGGTGACAATGATCTCAAACGTGTAGCATCCTGCATCGTCATAAAAGGAATCTCTCTGAAGATATTCGGTATTACCACTTCCACCTGGAAAGTCATCCATTGCTGTTCCTGGAAGACCAAGCCAGCCATTGGTTTTCCCACTCTTGGCGCCGGTGACTGAACTGGTCCAAGTAGCATCAAGACCATCCACGGTAATTGTAGGTGAACTGTATTCAGTCGAACCGCTCTTCTTCACGCGCAATTGCATTGTGTAATCGGAAGCGACAGGGGTAAGTGCCAAATTTGTCATCGAATGTTCTCCGTTATCCCGAGTACCTTCACTCGAAGCAAACATACCCATGATAGATTCAACAACCAGTCCATCAACGCTTGTCGAAGTTGATGTTCCAGTTGTTTGAGTTTTGAGAACTTCAGAAATACGAGCACCAGAATTTAGAATTTCTCGATTCATGAGTGATGGGGTAATCTCAGCTGTTGCAGTTTGATCATCATTTGATGTCACTTCAATCATGTAAGATTTAGTAGTGGAAAGACGATAATCTTGAGCATTTCCATCAAAAAATTCACTGAGTGGTGCCTTAAATTTAGCTCGGTCATTCGACAAGGTGAGTTCATCTGACCAAATGACTTCTCCATCTAAACTGATTGTTGCAGTTGCAGAATCAAAGGTACCTCGCGCGTAAAAACTGATGACATCACTTTCTTCGCTCAAGGTGATCTCTGTAAGAGCCATTGACGAATCAGAAGGAACCAATACGAGTGCTGCATAGGGTCCTGCTGCAACAATAACTGCCATGAAAATCGACAGTCCGAGTTTGACGACATTCATGTCGCCTTCAGCAAGTCGCTCGGATTGTACAATCAGCCCGATACCTACGAGCAATACGCCCAGCACAACAAGTATTCCCATTCCACCGCCTTGTAAAGCAAGAATACCTCCAACAACAATTGCAACCCAACCAGCAATATTGAGTTTCAATGCTAGTTCCGGGTTTTGTTTAGGTGGTGAAGACGCTGATGATGGTGTCGCAACTTTGTCTTGGGAAGGAGTTTCCGTAACTTTCACATCTACAATTTCTGCATCTACAGTTTCAGTTTTTGTAGCGTTGGCTTTGTCTAGTAATCCACTCATAGTAATCCCTGCTAAATGGTCGTTTTACGAAGGGGATTATCAAAGCAACCCCTGTATGAGCCAATTTGGACCCCTTTCTAGCAGACTGTTGAAAAAGCCGTCACAGCCCGGGAGCCGATTCGTACCAAACAAAGTCTTCTTCTTCTTCACGGTCTTCTGTAAAGCGTCGGCCTGCGACCGCTGCTGCAAGTGCAAGCATCGAGATGGCTGGAACGATTTCGAAACCTGGCAGGTAAACACCACGGACATAAACCGTAATCATTTGCGATTCACGGATACATCCACCGTTGTTACAAGCGAATTCAGATTCTGCATAGAAGTCAAGCACGTGATAAGCATCACTCCATCCTTGAGTTTTTGGAGTTCGAGCCATAACTCGAACCTTTGTTGCTGTTGGTATTGCATCAATTTGAACCTTTACAGCAGGCAAGTTGATTGTAAAACCAGCCTCTTCTAGAGATTCACGGCTGGATTCAGTTATGCCGACCTTCATGAAATCAATCTGATTTCCGAGGTTGTATACTTTGAATTCGAAGTTCTTATCTTTCTTTGGCATCAATTGAACAAAGGGCTCAACAGCTTCTACTTGCACCAATGAATATTGCATGATGTTGACAATCATGTTGTTTTGAGAAGAAGCGGTATTGATTGGTGGTAATGAATTAATTTCCTGTACCGTCGCAGAAACAGAGAGTGTTCTACTTTGCATCACCATGTATGGTGTAGCCCGAACTGAAATTTGGAAATCAACTTCAGCATTTCCACCGATATACATGTCACCAGGGGCCGCTGTTGCTAGACCATCGCTGGTTACCAAAATACTAATCTTTTCTTGGTAAGCAGTTGGGTTATTTGCTGTACAGGTCGTGAAACCATTGTATGTCGAACCTGGTTTAACTTCAATGTTGATTGAAATTGGAGCACATGATAATGAGATCGCCGCAGTCGGTGTTTGAGCCGATGCCGGAACGGCAACAACCATGACTGAGCAAAGGTAAAGGGCAAGCAAGAACAGAGCACGCTTCATCATACAGGTTCCACCTAGTAGTCTACCCCAGCCATGAGACCCTCATAACCGTTGCGCCAAGGTGGCTCTAAAAATAGCCTACGCGGCCATAAAATTGTAAGTGGGCCCGAAGGGACTTGAACCCTTGACCCCCCGGTTATGAGCCGGGTGCTCCAACCAACTAAGCTACGGGCCCCTACGCCGAGGGAATGGGCGCAAGACAAGAACTTACCTCTGCGTCATTCAAACTGTGTAAGTGATGACTGCGAAGGCTTAACCCATTCGCGTACATTGATTTCAAGTTCATCACGGATAGAATCTGGGACGAAAATAAGTGCTCTCTCATTCGGTTGGGTGAGTGAACGAACAAGCGGTGAATGGTCGGCAGCATCCCGGCCATCTTCGATGAGAATACCCTGCTCATATGGCATATATCCACGTTTAGAGATGCGAGCAGTAATGACATCTATCGAGGAGTTATATCCCGCTGCTTCGACTAATTCGGAGAGTCGAGGTAGGACTACATCAACCATCTCAGTAGATAGGCCTTCAATTCGCAACGACTTGTGGAAATCTCTGCGCGAAAGCAAACGCATGGCATAATGAGCCAAAATTTGGTCATCGTGTTCCGCCCATTCGGGCAAGGCCACACGAATGTGTGAATCATTCAAAGCCGCATAACCGCGAGCGTCGAGAGATGAGTTCAACAACATATTCTCAAGTGGGGACGAAAGTTTGAGTTTACCTTCTTGTGCAAGATTTCGTGCTCGAGAAAGCATACGGACCAAATAATTTTGAGTAAGCATGTTGACTTTGTGGAAATATACTTGATGATACATGTGGTAACGAGTGACTAGATAGGCTTCAATTGCTGGAAGGCCCCATGATTTGACGAAGAAATGCCCTTCTTTGTTGACACGGAGTGCCCGTATGACGCGGGCGATGTCAAAACCACCAATTTGAGCACCGGTATTTGCTTGATCTCGAACCATGTAATCCATGCGGTCGACATCCAATTGGCTGGAAACAATCTCCTTCATGAACGGTGGAATTTTTATTCCTTCATGCTCTGATTCCCCATCCATGATGGCGAATAAACGGTCACGACGCTGTTTTCCAAGAACTTCAAGAAGTGCTACTCCTATTTCGGTATCTTTGGATTCAAGTAAGACGCGACCCCAATACTCATGAGAATGATAGGTCGCGAAAACCTCTGGTGTTTCAAGAAGGTGAGAAAATGGAG
>Ga0066862_10000682_pt1 | contig 13667 bp, 17 predicted proteins | sample ETN02SmetaG_FD_66431 | JGI IMG/M metagenome (GOLD analysis project Ga0066862, IMG submission 66431) | Marine microbial and viral communities from oxygen minimum zone, Eastern Pacific Ocean - ETNP2014F10-02SV255 | ecosystem: Environmental > Aquatic > Marine > Oceanic ... | reverse complement strand
GACATACTTGAAAAAATACCTAAAGATATAATTGCTGGAATTATTTTGTTTTCATTATCAAGTTCTGCATTTTTTCCTAGAGGTGCTCTTGTAATCATAATTCCAAATAGAAACAAAACTATAACTGCTCCAATATACACAAGCACCAAAACCCAAGCAACAAAATCTGCAGCTAGCATCAGAAACAAGCCTGCTGTAAAAGCCAATGTTAAAACTAACGAAACAGCTGCATGAACAACATTTGATGTAAGTACAACCCTTAAACCAGTACTCAGCATCAATAAAAGAATCGCGTATGTAACAATTTCATACCAACTCATAAATATCAATTCTCCAAAGGTTGGATTTCTGGAATAGTTTCCAACCATTCATTTAATTTCTCTTTATCGTGTAATAAGCTAGTCATTTTGTATTCAGAATATTCATAATCAGGTGACCAAAATAATGCATCGAAAGGACAGACCTCAACACAAATCCCGCAATACATACATAGCGCATAATCAATATCAAACCTATCTAATACTGCTCTGCTCCTCTGCCTTCCTCCTGGTTTTGAAGGAGGTTGAAGTTCCTTATGACCTTCTATATAGATACACCAATCCGGACATTGTCTTGCACACAGCATACAACTAGTACAAGCCTCCTCATCTAAAGCAATGACACCTCTAGCCCTAGGGGTCACTTTTTCCTTTTCAAATGGATAATTGACAGTGACATTTTTCTTGAAAAGATTGAGGAATACTATAAGCATCCCTTTGAGAAAACCAGGTATACGTAGTTTAAATTTTGGCATTAGAAAACAACCTTCATAATTGATGTAACAAGTATATTTGCTAAAGAGAGCGGAATTAGTATTTTCCAAGCAATATTTTGTAACTGATCTTCTCTAAATCTTGGGAAAGACCATCGAATAAGTATGAGTATTGCTGCAAGTGTAAAAGTTTTACCAATGAGAACTAACGGCCCATAAAAATTTACCCATTCTAAGGGAAGAAATGGGATATGGTATCCTCCAAGAAAAAGAGTTGATGCTATTGCACACATTACAAATAGATTGATATATTCCGATATATAAAAAAGTAGAAACCGAATACCAGAATATTCAGTGAGGAAACCACTTACTAATTCTGATTCTCCTATTGGCATATCAAAAGGAACTCTCATCATTTCGGCCGTAGCAGCAACCATAAATATAAGAAAAGCTATTCCTTGCCCCGCAATAACAAATGGGACTCCCCATTCTTTCTGAGCTTCTACAATTCCAACTAATGACATTGTTTCAGCCTGAATGACAACGCCAACGACTGCAAGGATTAATGGCAACTCATATGCAATTAGTTGAGCTGCTGCCCTTAAGCCCCCCATCATCGAATATTTATTTGCTGAAGACCAACCTGCTGTCAAGACTCCGATTGTTGATAAAGAACTTATCGCCATTAAGTAAAAGACTCCTAATTCTAAATCTCTAACAATTAAGGTTGGGCTTGCAGGAATAATAACAAATAAACCAAAAACAGAGATAAATATGTATGCTGGTGCCCATTTAAATACACTCTTGTCAGCTTGAGTAGGAATAATGTCCTCTTTCTGTATAAATTTAAGTACTTCAGCAATAGGAAAAATTAATCCTCTAAGTCCAACATGTAAAGGTCCAGGCCTACGCTGCATATAGGCACTCCCTTTTATCTCAATAATAGTTAAAGCTAAAGCCATAGCTGGAGCAATAGCAGCAATAACTCCAACTTTTATAGCTAACTCCAACCCAAAACTCATCTGTCTACATCTCCTAATACAAAGTCAAAACTTCCCATGATAGCTAATAGGTCTGGAATTAGAACTCCCTCTAGTAACCATGGAAGAACAGAAATATTGCTAAAGGAAGCGGTACGTATCTTCAAACGATATGGGCCAAGCCCTCCTTCAGAAATTAGATGATAACCCATTTCACCCTTAGGATTTTCGGCTCTTACATAGCATTCTCCCTCTGGAACTTTAATTATTTTAGGGACCTTTGCTTGAAGAGGTCCTGAAGGTACTGAATCTATAGCTTGAAGTACGATCTTTGCAGATTCACGAATTTCTTGTAATCTAACAAACCATCGATCGTAGCAATCTCCATTATCTCCAGTAGGAATTTCATAATCAAAATCCTTATATGGCAAGTAATCAGTCGTACTTCTCAAATCAAATTTGACTCCTGATGCTCGAAGGATGGGACCAGACACACCATAAGCAGAAGCCACTTCTGAAGGAAGAACTCCAATATTTTTTGTTCTTGCTATAAAAACTTCATTCCCTCCAACTAGATCTTCGAATTTATCACAAGCCTTTAATATTGTCTCCATTGAATCTCGAGTCTCTTGGTAGAATCCTGCTGGTAAGTCCTGTATGTCCTTCTTTGTTGTGGGTCCTGCTCCTGCAGCTGGCTTAACTCCTCCTATTCGATTAAAGTTTGGGTGGAATCTTCCTCCAGTCACAGACTCTATAAGATCTAAAACTCTCTCTCTATCTTCCATAGCATAGAAAAGAGGTGTTAGAGCGCCAATCTCTAAGGGGTAAGCTCCATTGAAAACAAAGTGTGATGCAATCCTTGCCATCTCTGTAAGAATTAATCTTATGTATTTGGCTCGTTCAGGAACTTCGACTTCCATTAATTTCTCTGTGGCAGCTATAAATGGAATCTCATTAGAAAATCCTGAAACCCAATCAATTCTATTAACCAATGTAGTTATCTGAGGATAAGTTCTTACCTCCGCAAGTTTTTCGTAACCTCTATGCATGTAGCCAAGAACAGGTTGAACATCAAATATTTGCTCTCCATCAACTTTTGCAACCAATCTAAGAACTCCATGTGTAGATGGATGTTGAGGTCCAATGTTTAAAGTCATACCCTCTGTTTCGATTTCTACAGAAACTGAAGTTTCTGAGACAAAAGGTAAATTTGCAGGATCAATAGTTGCTGTCATTACTTATCATTACCTTTTTTATCTTCATCTGATTCTGGCATAGGTTCAACATCAACCTCTCCTGGCCATGGTTTGACCTCTCTTGTTAAAAGTTCGTATGATTTTAATAGAGGATTTCCTTCGAATCCATCTGGCAAATACAGTTTTACTAAGTTTGGATGCCCATCAAAGGAGATGCCAAACATTTCATAAGCTTCTCTTTCATGCCAATTAGCACCTGGAAATACATTTACTAATGTAGGGATGGTTGGATTTGCTTTATCTATTGTCGTTGAGAGAATAACAAAATTTCCATCTGAAATATCTGATAAACAACAGAGGATTTCAAAAGATGGATCTATATTCTCTTTTGGAGGGTCCCCAACAGAAACATCATTTTCCCAATCAACTGCAGACAACCAAGAGAAGAATGATAACCCATATTGATCTTTTAATTTTATTGCAGTTTCTACCCACTCATCTTCTTTAACAGTAATTTTTAATGTATCAAAATCATTGCTTATACCAGAAAAATTAGCAGACAAGCTATCCATCAATGAAGTATTCTCAGGCTGATCCATTTCTACTTTCGTTCCATTTTTCTTTTAAATCTTCTTTTTTAATTTTCTGTTGTAACAAAAGGATGCCTTCTTGAAGTGCTTCAGGTCTTGGTGGACAACCTGGAACATAAACATCAACTGGTATGAGCTGATCAACACCCTTGGTCACTGAATATGAATCCCAATATGGCCCTCCACTATTAGAACATGAACCCATTGAGATTACATATTTTGGATCAGGCATTTGATCATAAAGGCGTTTTATTGATGGAGCCATTTTATCCGTAACAGTACCCGCAACAACCATTAAATCTGCTTGCCTTGGTGATGCCGGAAGAGGAATTATACCTAAGCGCATAAAGTCATGTCTAGGGCCACTTACTGCCATAACCTCAATAGCACAGCAAGCTAAACCAAATTGGAAATACCATAAAGAATATGCCCTTGCCCAATTAAAAATAGATGATACAGGTTTTGGTAGCCCAAATTTATCTATTACTCCCATTTCAAGACATCTTTTCTTATTGCGTATACAAGACCCAGTACAAGAATAAATATAAATATTAACATCTCAACGAGGCCAAAATATCCTAATGTTTCAAGATTTACTGCCCAAGGAAAAATAAATATTGCTTCCACATCAAATACAAGAAACAACAAACCAAAAATATAATACCTTATATATGTCTGGCTCCAGCCTTCTCCAACCGGATCAACTCCACACTCATACGTACTCAATTTTTCTTTGCTTGGATTACTTGGTTTAAATATAGCTGCGATAGCAAGAAAAACAGACATTAAAACAAAGCCCGTAAACAAGAATGTTGCAACAGTTGTGTAATCCTGAAAATATGAACTCATATTATTATCTTATCCTCTATGAAAAAATACTAGTTTTATAACAGAGTAGAGTAAAAGAAAAGTAAATAAATTATGAAAATAGACTCACCTTATTCAAAGCCAAATATTGTAGATTTAAGTAGGGAGTTAATAAATAAAATACTTAAAGAAAATCTATATGAAACCCAAACGTCTTTATTAGGGAGTCTACAAAGTGATAAAAAAATACTATTTTTTTTGCTTGATGGACTCGGTAGCTATCAATTAGAAAGAAATAATGGATTGCTCTTAAAAAATAAAATTACTGACATAAGTACAACCTTTCCTTCAACAACTAATGTGGTTCTCACAAGTTTTTGTACAGCAAGTATGCCGCGTGAACATGGAGTTTTAAGTTACTTCATGTTTGATGATGATTTTGGAGGTATATTCAATGCATTAGTTTGGAACAAGATTGATGCTAATAGATCTAAAGCTGAGAACTACTTACAAAAGAAAACAATCTGGGAACGTCTTCGTAACTCTGGACTAGAAACTACAGTATTGCAACCAAAAGATTTATCTATGTCAACATTATCAAAAAATATCTATAGAGGTGCAGATATCATGACATACGGAACAATTGAAGAACTATTTAAGAAAGTAATAAAAAACCGTGATACTTTATCGCAGCTAACATTTGTTTACTATCCTCCTATTGATCTCTCGGGGCATGTTTATGGTAGTGAGTCCAAAGAATATTATGAGGAAATTAGTTTCTTTGAAAACGAATTCCAAAATTATTTACAAGAATTGAAAGATTTTACAATAATCTTGACTGCTGATCATGGAATGGTGGATATCGAAATAAGTAATCGTGTCAAGGTAGACTCTTCTAATGAATTAGTAAAATTTTTTGGTGACAATAGATCAGTGTTCATAAATGGAGATATAGGAGTAGCAGAAGATTTACTCAAAGACATTCCTGGAAAGTTTATAGAGCAAGGAATAATTAATTCCTTATTAGGGAATGAAGAAAAGCACAGTGAGTATGAACTAAGAAGCCCTCAACATTGTTTTTTACCAGATGAAGACTTCGCTGTTGTACCCTCACACCTAAACGACTCCTTAACTGGCTACCATGGAGGGCTTACAAAAAAAGAAATAGAAATCCCTTTAATAATCTTTGACTAGATTCTTTTGTTTAAGAATTTCATGGACCCAAACCCTCATCGATGTACAGACTTCTAAGTAGTGGTCTAGTTTTTCTTGATCTGTTCCTTCGTATTCAACTGGGTCAGGGAATGATTCGTGTATCGACTCTAAGGTGTTAAACACGACTGGACATGTCTCTTTAGCTTTATCGCAAACTGTAAGCACTAGATCAAAATTTATTTCTCTATATTCCTTAACATCATTAGTTGTATTTGAAGAAATATCGATATTAAACTTTTCCATAGCTTGAACAGCAAAGGAGTTTACTTTTTCTGCAGGTTTAGTTCCAGCACTATAAACTTCAACTTTGTCAGAAAGTTCTGATATCCAACCATGAGCCATTTGTGACCTACATGAATTTCCTGTACATAGAATAAGTATCTTCATATTCAAATCTTAAACGAAAAATAGATTCAACTAGAATCAAAGTACAATGAAAATTCCATTTTCCAATCATGGCTCTTAGCTACATAGGTTTGGCCTTGGTAATCGTCATGGCTATTCTTTTGAGTAGAAGAATAAAGTAGTAAAGCCCATGAATTCTAGTAACTCTGAAAAAGAAAAGATAGCTTCAATTATTAGATCATTAGAAGTAGTAGTAAAAAAAATGGCAGACTCTAGAGAAGAAATATCAGAAAATGAATTGTCAAAAGCTTTCTCTACACTTAATGATATAGAAGTAGAACTACAAAGAATTTCCGGACAAGTTGCCAAACTGAAATTTGAAATTGAAGGAGTTAATTAAGCGGGAAAAGTTGTAACTTCTGTTATCTCAATATTTACCTTGTCTCCCGACTCGTAGATTGTTGTAGGCCCCATTCTTGAACGAAATATTTCTCCATCTCCATTTTCAAAAGTAACAATCTGGTCATGGCCATAAAAAATACATTCTCTAACCTTATATTCACCGTTTGAATCAAGATTCAAAAGAATACATTCTGGTCTAATTGAGACATTGAGGTCCCCGTCAAAAGCACATACAAAAGTTCCTAGTTTTGTATTTACTCTCCCATCTTTAGAAATACCCTTTAATATATTTGGATCTCCAACGGAATTTGCAACATTCTTAGAAACAGGATTTAAATAAATTTCTTGAGGAGTAGCGCTCTGTATTATCTCTCCCTCTTCTAGGACGCTTACAATATCACAAACAGAAAGTGCTTCTTCTTGGTCATGAGTAACTAAAACTGCAGTGGTTTTTGTTGATCTGAGTAAGGAAACTACCTCTTCACGTAAGTCTCTTGCCATATTTGCATCTAAACTAGTGAATGGCTCATCTAATAATACAATTTCAGGATTAGGAGCTAAGGCTCGAGCTAAAGCTACCCTCTGCTGTTGCCCTCCAGAAACTTCTTGTGGGAATTTATCTCTGTATCTCTTTAGTGAGCATAGGTCTAATACTTCTTCAACTCTTCCGTTCTTTATCTCTTTTTTTGTAAGACCAAATGAGATATTTTTTTCTACAGTTAAATGTGGAAATAGTGCATAGTCTTGAAATACCATTCCTATATTCCTCTCTTCTGGGGGTACCCATTGGTTGTCGTCAACTAAGACCTCATTAGCCATCTCGATTCTTCCAGAATCTGGTCTATCAAATCCTGCAATTAATCTTAATGCCGTGGTCTTTCCTGATCCAGATATCCCAAGAATCCCAAATATTCCACCTTTCCAAATATCTATATTGAAGTTAGTTAGAACTGCTTCATCCCCATACGCCTTTGCAACGTCCCTAGCTCTAATTATTAGATTCTTAAATACCATTTACTTAACTAAATCTCTCGTACTTAATATATAAGTAGGAAATGCACTTATTGCCAACAAAATAAATGAGGAAAATGCAGCTTGTGTAAACAAACCTTCAGAAGCATATGACCAAATATCAACGGCCATAGTATTCAATCCTGTAGGTCTTAATAAAAGGGTTTGTGGGAGCTCCTTCATCGTTGAAAGAAAGACTAATGCTCCCCCTGCAACTAAACCCCTATATATGAGGGGGAAAGTAATCTTTCGAAAAGTTTCAAACTCTGTCATTCCTAATCCCTGACTTGCATCAAGATAAGATCTTCTTACTTGCTCCATTGAAGCTTCTCCTGCACCAACAGCTTGTGGTAAGAAAACAATTAAATATGATATGACCAAAGCGTAGAAACTTTGATATATTGATGGAAAAATTTTGATAGAAATGAATAATAGTGATACGCCTACAGCAATGTGAGGAAGGCCATAAAGAGCTAGCATCACCCTCTCTATAAATCGACCTAATCTAGATCTGTATTGAGAGATCATTATCACAACGGGCGTAGCAACAATCATTGCTGCAATGGAGGTTATAAATGAAGTAGTAAAAGAGCCTAATACTCCGCCAAAAGCTGCTCTAACATCATTCCCTGCATTAAGACCTCTAATCAACCAATAACTTAAAACTGAAACAGGGAGAATCAGTGAAAGTGTAACAAGGGTGCCAAGCAATATATAGATTAGAACTCTATTCCTTAAACTAACTTGTTGTCTATTTGCTAACCTAGGGGTCCCCGATACTGCTGCAGACCTTGCTAACCTAGTACTCCTTTGAAGTACGCTTAGAGCTAGGGCTAATATCATTAACAGTCCTGAATAAAAGATCACTGGATCTCCATCGATTTTAAATGTGTAGTAGCTGTATATAGCTTTCGTTACTGTTGAGTATCTCATGAGAGAAACTGCTCCAAAATCTGAGATTACATATAATCCAACCAACAACCCTGAAAAGATTATGGGCTTCTTCAATCTTGGAAGAACTACACTTGTGTATACCTGCAATCTACTTCTTCCAAGAGATCTTGCAGCTTCTTCTACTGTAACGTCTAAGTTCCTCAAAGCACTACTACATATAAGCTGAACATACGGGTAGGTAAATAAAGACAGCACTATCCAAGATCCAATAAAACCGTCCAAACCAGCAATTTCAGTCAGTCCTTGTCCACTTAAGAGCTGGACAAACAAACCTTTTGGAGAGAAAGCTGAGACATATGTTAAAGCACCAATATATGAAGGTATTACTAATGGCAGGGCACATAGAGTAAACCATATTTTTGATCCTTTTATTTCTATTCTTGTTAGGGAGATAGAAACAAATAGACCTATCAAAAGACTTGTAGAGACAACAGCAAAAAAGAGTGCAATCGTGTTAAAAAATAAGCTAAAGACATCCCATGATTGAAAAAAGCTTGAAAGAGATCTAGAAAAAGTAAAAAATCTCCAAATGATATATCCTATAGGGGACATAAAGGTAAAGAATATCAGTAAATTGGCTGCAAAAAGAAGTTTTGGCGCTTTCATAAATATATCTAATTAATAGGATATATAGAATTTATTGTTATATAAAGAAAAATCTGACTAGATATAATCTAGTCAGATTTTTTTATAGAGGTAATCTATCAAAATATCTAATAGTTTATAGCTTAGAAACCTGCCTTAGCTATTAATTCAACTGCTAGCTCTTGCCATAAAGCAAGTGCTGACCAGTTCAAACCCTTTGGAGAGTTCAAACTTTTAATGTCAGGTAGGTTCTTATGGGGGATAATTCCATTAACTAAAGGAAACTCATAAACAGTATTTGTGAAGTGCTCCTGAACTGCCTTTGAATGTAGGAATTCAATAAACGCTAGAGCTGCAGGTTTGTTTTGACTTGAAGACAAAACGCCAGCACCAGCAGGCATTACCATTGCTCCACAACCACCATCTAGAAATACATTCTTTACTGGACTATCTCCATTTTCTGCTAATAGTCTCAATGTATAGTAGTGATTAATCATTCCTATATCGAGCTCTCCTGCATCAGCAGCTGCAACTTGAGGGGAATTCTTTGGATACTCCGTATATTCAAGTGCATTAATGTTAGTAAGCCATTCTGAGACTTTTTCTTCTCCATCCAATTCAATCATGCAAGTTATCATTGCAATGAATGAAGAGTTTGTTGGAGCAAGTCCAAGTCGCCCTTTAAATTTTTGATCTGCTAATCCATAAATAGTTGGTGGTAATTCTGCATCATTAACGTCTCTTGTATCTATAACCAAGGATCGTGATCTACCAGAAGTACCGACCCAATATCCTCTTTTGTCAACAGCCCAATCAGGAACATTATCTAAAACATCATCTGGAAGAATATCGAATAACCCCTCTTTTGCTACAACTCCCAAACTTACAGGGTCTTGAGAGAAAAATACATCTGCTGGGCTTATAGCTCCTTCTAATACGATTGTTGAAGCCAGTGCTGCGCTTTTTGCATAACGTACTTCAACTTCAACTCCAAATGTACTTGCAAACTCATCAATAATATCAGCAACCAAACTTTCTTTTCTTCCACTATATATAACAAGTTCTCCTCCAACTTCTAGATCTGCTTCAGCCAAAGCTTCTGCTACAGCTGCTTTCACTTGTTCATCTGAGACTTCACCAGCAGCTCCAGGTTCTCCTTGCTCTCCTTGTGGTCCTGTATCTCCCGCACATGCTACGAGTAACATGACCATCGTAAGAAAAAAAGCAACTCTACTTTTATTCTTCAATGTTTCTCCTTTAATTTAATTAATCTTGATTATGTTAACAGTAGTTAACAATTATGGTAAATATAAATTAATTTTTTTCAAAATCTGCTAATATGAAATCGGTATGAATAAGAATATTCTTAGTCAAGAAGAAATAGAAAAATTTCCTCACTCTTTCTATTCGCATGCAGAAGCAATATTGCATCTTTCAGAAGTAGGAATAGATATAAAACAAACAAGAGTAGCCGACTGGCTTGATGTCAGTAGGGCAAATGTTTCTCAAGTTGTTGGGAGAATGCAGAATAGTGGACTTATTGAGTTCCAAGATGATCTGAAGCTAACCTCAAAAGGTCTCTATCTAGCACAAATTATTTCTCGTAGACATAGGATTACTGAGCGTTTTCTTTCGGAAGTCTTGAATTTAACTTGGGACAAAGTATATGAAGAAACAAGGAAATGGGAGAACGTGTTAAGTCCCGTAACTGAGGAGGCAATGCTTGAAATTCTTGGTAACCCAACAACCTGCCCATTTGGAAACCCTATCCCTCACTCGGGATATAAAGCTTCAGATATGATGAATCTTCTTGAGGTAGAGTCAAATAAGAGATACTCTATTGAGAAAATAACTGAAGAATTAAAAAAAGACAACGAAATGATTCAGTTCCTTCAAGATCAGGAAATTATTCCAGGGACAATCATAAATGTTTTGGATTCAAATAATTTTTCAATAACTGTTAGTACAAGTAATGATAAATACTTTGGCCTAGACCAATTCATAGCAGAAAGAGTTTATGTATCCTGAAATGAACTTATCATTAATAACAAGGGCAGTATAATTTTCTTATGATAGAAAATATACAAAATATTTCACAAAATGTTTTCCTTTCAGTAGGAGGGGGCGTATTGCTCTTCATAATTCTATATAGGTTCTTTCCTTCTTTGTTCCTAAAAGTCCATAAGCCAGTATTCTTTGTAATTGGCACGCTCTCTCTTTCGCTTGGGTATGTTGGTATTGTTGTCCCAGGTCTCCCAACTACTGTATTTATACTGATTGCTGCATGGGCATTCTCTAAATGCTCCACAAGATTCACTATTTATATAGAAAATCATAAAATTTTTGGTCCAATAATTATAAATTGGAAAATGTACAGAGGGCTTTCAAGAAGAGCTAAGAAAATGGCAATATTAATGATTACCCCAACCTTTGTGTTCACTATTTATATTGCGTTTAATCTACTAGGTGATTTAATCTTTGGATTTTTTGGGGTCGCACTTTGTACATGGCTAGCAACAAGACCTGAACCACCAGTACTAACTGATTAGCCTTCAGGTATTTGATAATTTAATGGTGTTACTTTATCTAATTCGAATATATCACGAGACTGGGCCTCATAATTTAATCCAATAGAAATCTGCTCGCCCTCTGTAACTCTATTACCTTCTTCGTCTAGTCTTGCATTCATTGTTGCTTTTTTTCCTGACTGACAAATAGTTTTAATCTCAATCAATTCGTCTGCCCATGCAAGAAGGTAAACGCTCCCTGGAAAAGGCTCTCCTCTGAAATCACTTCTAAGTCCATAACATAAGGTCGGAATTTTTAGTTTATCAACTACTAAAGTGAGCTGTAAGACTTGAATTGGTGTAAGAAATTGTGATTCATCAACTAAAACACAGGAGAGCTTCTCTCTGTTGTGTTCGTGTGCTATCCAAACGTATAAATCTTCATCTCCTTCAAAAGTTTCAGCATTCTTCTCTAAGCCTATTCGTGAAGCGATTTTTCCTTCACCAAACCTATCATCTAATTTTGGAGTTAACACCATAGTTCTCATTCCACGTTCTTCATAGTTGTGTGACGATTGCAGTAGTGTTGTACTCTTCCCTGCATTCATTGCTGCATAGTAAAAATAAAGTTTTGCCATATTAAAAATTAGTTTACATTGAAAAATCTATGAAGTTATTGAATTGCAACAATTCTTCCTACTGTTTTCCTAGACCCCATCAGATCAAGATACTCGACTATTTGGTCAAATTTAATGACTTCGTATACAGGATCAATCTTCTTTTTAATATATAAATCAAAAATTATTTCCATTCTCTCCCTGAGATATTCTGTCCCATTAAATTCAAAATTAATCATGAAGACACCCATAATTGATATATTTTTTACCAATACATAGCTGAGTAATTGTGATGGAATATTACCGCTTGCAAAACCTACGATGAGAGCTCTTCCTTCAGAACCCAATAACCTCACTCCATCCTCATAAGGCTCTCCCCCTACTTGGTCATAGAAAAGATTTAAAGGTCTTTTCCCATATGCTTCCTCTATTATTTCTTTTAAATTTTCTTCTTGATAATTTATTACTAACTCGGGATCATACTTTTGTACTAATTCTCTTTTTGTTTCTGATCCAACAGCTGCGATAACCCTAGCCCCAGCAAGCTTTGCTAGTTGTACTGCTGCAAGTCCAACTCCGCCAGCTGCTGCATTAATTAGAATTAAGTCTCCTTCTTTGATGCCTCCTCTTCTATGGATAGCAAAATCAGATGTTAAGTATGACATCAACATAGCTGCGCTTACTTCAAAGGTTATTTCATCTGGAATTTTGTAACATAATCGTTCACTTGTAATACAGTATTCACCAAAACTACCATGTCTTCCAGAGCGAAACACAGTAGTTGCTGCTACTACTCTATCTCCCTCATCAAATCCGCTATCTTTACTTGCTTCTACAACAGTTCCCGCTACTTCAAACCCTGGAACAAAAGGAGGTTCTGGATTAGATTGATACAAGCCACTAGATAGAAGGAGGTCTGCATAATTTAAGGTTGTAGCTTCCGTTTTAACTAGTATCTCATTCTCTCCTAAAGAAGGGATTTCCATTTCTCCAATTTTGAGATTGTTATACGAAGATACTTCGTTTTGAATCCAAGCTTTATATTTAGACATACCTCCTTAATATTAAATCGAATTTCTAGTGCTATCATTCAAATATGTATGAAATTCTAAAATTGCTACATCTAATAGGAGCTTCTGTTTGGTTAGGTGGAATGATTCTTATGGGGGCATTAATGCCAACACTTAGAGCTAATGGAGGAACTGACGCACAGGTAAAATCTCTTGCTCAAAGATTTGGAGTTGTTGGGTGGGGAGCATACTGGCTAGCATTTCTATCTGGCTTGGGCATGTTTTTCTTTGCATGGAGTCTTTCTACCTTAAACATTTTTTTTCATCTTAAAATGGGGCTTTTTGTATTAGCTGGACTTTTAACCTATCTTCATTCAAAATCATCAAATCTAAGTACAAAGAATAAAGGAATGATTCAAGGCCTTATATTACTATCCACTCTTGGAATTTTTTATTCAGCTATTAAATTTACTTTTTAACTAGTTTCTGTATCTACAAAACCCAACAGGGATTAATTCTTTTAAGCACTTTTGGAATTTTCTATACTGCAATTCTTTTTACAGGATAAAATATAAAGACTTAAATTAAAAACAAAGGGAATTTGAGTCGCCCCAAATCCCCCTTGGTTTTGTTACTTTTGAGAAATACTACATAAGAAAAAATACTTGATAAATCTTTCTCTTTTCTCTCTTGTAGG
>Ga0066862_10000678_pt1 | contig 13706 bp, 13 predicted proteins | sample ETN02SmetaG_FD_66431 | JGI IMG/M metagenome (GOLD analysis project Ga0066862, IMG submission 66431) | Marine microbial and viral communities from oxygen minimum zone, Eastern Pacific Ocean - ETNP2014F10-02SV255 | ecosystem: Environmental > Aquatic > Marine > Oceanic ... | reverse complement strand
TGATAAAGTTAAATGTTTAAATATATTTTCAAAAGAAAAAGAAACAATGAAGTCAATGATGGAATTAATATTGCTTGGGGACTTAGTTAGTGTTTGTTTAGCAGAGTATTTAAAGATTGATCCTTTGAATATAGATACAATTGAAGAAATAAAAAAACTATTAAGGGAATAAGATATGTCAACAATTAAAGATTCAAATTTATCATCTAAAGGGCATGAAGAAGTTTCTTGGGCCTCAAGGCAAATGCAAGTTTTAAATGAAATTAAAGGCGAATTTGCTTCATCTAAAGAATTAGAAGGTATAAAAGTAGCAGCTTGTATGCATGTAACAAAAGAAACAGCAAATTTGATGTTAACTTTACAGTCTGCAGGAGCGAAAGTTGCACTATGCGCCTCTAATCCGCTTTCTACAAATGATTCTGTAGCAGCATATCTGGCAGAGAAGGGAGTAGAGGTTCATGCAATAAGAGGAGTATCCAATGATGATTTCTATAATCATTTAAATTCTGTACTTAATACAAATCCAGACATAACTATGGATGATGGGGCAGATCTTGTAACACTACTACATAAAGAAAGAACAGAAATTCCGATTATGGGGTCTATGGAGGAAACGACTACTGGGGTAATTAGGTTAAGAGCTATGGAAAAGGAAAAAAAATTAAGATTTCCAGCTGTTGCTGTTAATGATTCTGACACCAAGCATTTGTTCGATAATCGTTTTGGAACAGGACAGAGTTCATTAGATGGGGTTATAAGGGCAACAGATTTACTGATTGCTGGATTAAGTGTAGGAATAATTGGTTTTGGAGATTGTGGAAAAGGTGTTGCTGAGAGGGCAGAGGGTATGGGGGCCAAAGTTTATGTTGTTGAAACGAATCCTGTAAGAGCTCTTGAAGCACAGATGCAAGGATACAGTGTTGTGTCAGCTAAAACACTTGCTGGAATAGCTGATTTAATTATTACAGTTACTGGGAATAAGCATGTTATAAGTAAGGAGCTTTTTCCTCTTATGAAGGATGGAATTATTCTTGCTAATGCAGGACATTTTGATGTTGAAATTGACTTAGAATACTTATCTACCAACTCAGATAGTGTTAATAGTGTTAGAGAAAATGTAGAGTCTTATAAATACGAAGGAAGAGAGATATTTGTTATCGGTGAAGGAAGGCTAGTTAATTTAGTTGCTTCAACAGGCCATCCAGCTTCAGTTATGGATATGTCTTTTGCAAATCAAGCCCTAGCTACAAAATGGATTAAGGATAATCATGAAACTCTTGAAAATATTGTTTACACATTACCAAAAGAGGTAGATCAAGAAATAGCTCAGAAGAAGCTTCACCTAATGGGAGGGGAACTCCAATCTTTATCTGATGAGCAAAAAGAATACTTAACTTCATGGGAATTTGGTACTAGTTAATTGGTATTTGATAAGCTACTCACAGTTGGAAGTGGAAAGCTCTCTAAAGAGTTAAATTCTATAGTAGATGCAATAAACAAGTTGGAAGAAGAGTTCGAAGGTTATTCGGATGATGCAATCAAAGATGGATTTCGATCATTAAAAGAAAAAGTTGAAGAAAACATTCTTTTTGCAGAAGTTGAAGGTTTTGCTTATGTAAGAGAGGCAGCAAAAAGAACACTTAACCAAAGACATTATGATGTTCAACTATTCGGAGGGTTAGTCCTTCTTAGAAATAAAATAGCTGAGATGAAAACTGGTGAAGGCAAAACATTAGTCTCAACTCTTCCTGTGTCTCTTTTGGCATTACAGGGGAAAGGTGTACACGTTGTAACTGTGAATGATTATTTAGCAAAGAGAGATGCTGAATGGATGAATCCAATTTATGATTTCTTGGGTTTATCAGTGGGCTTAATTCAGGCTGGGCAAGAGATTGAAGAAAAGAAAAATGCATATAATGCTGACATCACTTATGGGACAAATAATGAATTTGGTTTTGATTATTTAAGAGATAATATGGCACAAACTGTTGAACAGTTAGTCCAAAAAGATCTGAATTTTGCTTTAATTGATGAAGTTGATTCAATTTTGGTTGATGAGTCTAGAACTCCTCTTATTCTATCTGGTCGTGTAGAAGAGTCTACAAAGTGGTATATACAATTCTCAAAAATTGTCAAAGGGATGAAGAGAGATGTACATTACGAAATTGAAGAATCTAAAAGACAGATTCATCCTACCGAAGTAGGTATAGAGCATGTAGAAAAACAGTTAGGGGTAGAAAACTTATATGAAGAAACGTCAGTAAATTACTTACATTATTTAACTGCATCCTTAAGGGCAAAAGAATTATATTCTAGAGATGTCGATTATATTATAAATAATGGCCAACTTAATATTGTAGATGAATTTACAGGCAGAGTATTAGAGGGTCGTAGATACTCAGAGGGTTTACACCAAGCACTAGAGGCAAAAGAGGGGTTGAAGGTCCAAGATGAAAATCAGACCCTCGCCACAATAACATTTCAAAATTTCTTCAGGCTTTACGCTGGTTTAGCAGGAATGACTGGTACAGCTAAAACAGAAGAAGAAGAGCTTATTCAGATATATAACTTAGAGGTTATTGAAATCCCTACAAATGTGGAGATTGCACGGTTAGATAATGAAGATGTTATTTATAAAACAAAAGAAGCAAAACTAAAAGCTGTAGTTGAGGATATAAAAACTAGAGTTGGAAGAGGACAGCCGATTTTAGTAGGAACGGTTTCCGTTGAGTCTTCAGAACAGGTATCTTCATTATTAACATCTGAAGGAATTATACACTCCGTACTTAATGCAAAAAATCATGAAAAAGAAGCTTTAATAATTGCTCAGGCTGGAAGGTCTGGTTCTGTAACAGTTGCAACAAATATGGCGGGGAGAGGAGTTGATATCAAACTAGGAGGTAATGCAGAGGTCATTAGTTTGGAAGAAGATTCAGATATAGATGAAGATTCATATCAGCCAACAACAGAAAAAGAAAATAAGAATGTTATAGATGTTGGTGGTCTTTATGTCCTAGGGACAGAACGCCATGAGTCTAGAAGAATAGATAATCAGTTAAGAGGAAGGTCAGGAAGGCAGGGTGACCCAGGTGAGTCAAGATTCTATATAAGCTTGGAAGATGAATTAATGCGAAGGTTTCAAGGAGAAAGAATACAGAATATTATGGATAAGCTTAATTTGCCTGATGATGAAAGAATTGAACAGAAAATGGTAACCAAGAGTATTGAAAGAGCACAAGCTCAAGTTGAATCCTTAAACTTTGAGATCAGGAAGAATGTACTTAAATTTGACCAAGTCCTTAATCAACAAAGAGAAGTAATTTACAAGTGGAGAAAAAGGTTGCTCGCAACAGAAGGAAATAAAGAATTACTTTCTGAATGGAAAGAAGATGTCTTGACTGAACTCCAAATGGAGTATGAACAAATTAATCTATCATTCGATACTCTTGATGAATATCAGAATCAGCTCTCAGAACTTTTATCAAGTGTATTAAATGATAAAAACAAAAAAATATTTCTAGGCACCTTCGACTCCAGTCCTAAATCAGAAAGTGAATTAATAACAAATCTTGATTCCTTATTCAATCAAAAAATGGAGAAAGACAATGACTTTTGGGAAATAGGAAGAATGGCCTCCTTATCTTTTGTAGACCAAGCATGGAGGGATCACCTTGCTGAAATGGACCATATCAGAACAGGGATAGGATTAAGAGCAATGGGACAAAGAGATCCTCTTGTAGAATATCAAAAAGAAGGTTACGATTTGTTTGAGGAGTTAGTTACAAGGGTTAAATTTTCAGTAATAAGGCTTTTGTTCAATTTTGAAAAAGAAATATTAGTTAATAATGAAACAAAAAAAGAGAGTACTAATAAAGAATCAGTTGGCAGAAATGAGCCCTGTCCGTGTGGCTCTGGCAAAAAATATAAAAGGTGTCACGGGTAATGTTTAAAGATTTAATAGAAAAAAATAAAAAACTTCTTCAAAGGCTTGAATCTGCAAAGGAGTTTCTTTGACTATCAAGGAAAAAAATTAAGATTAGAAGAAATTAATACTGCGATGGAAGATCCTGGTTTTTGGAACAATAAAGTTTCAGCTACAAAGCTCTCAAGAGAAGGGTCCAGCTTAAAGAGTTTAGTTGATTTGCTAGAGGGAATTGAACAAGAGTTAATTGACAGTAGTGAATTAATAAATATCAGTAAAGATGATGAAATGTATTTAGACAACCTCTCTTTCTCTCTCGGGGAAATAGAAAATAAAATGTTAGAACTTGAAGAGGAGTCTCTATTTTATAAAGAGTATGACAATTATGATGCCATATTATCTATCAATGCCGGTGCAGGGGGGATAGATGCTCAAGACTGGACTGACATACTATACAGAATGTACACTAGGTTTCTTGATCAAAACAATATGAGTTATCAAGTTGAAGAACTCTCTGGAGGTGAAGAGGCAGGAATTAAGTCTGTGAGCTTAAGGGTCGAGCACTTTAGAGCATACGGTATTCTTGAGTCCGAAAGAGGTGTTCATAGACTAGTTAGGATAAGCCCTTTTGATTCGAACAGCAGGAGGCATACTAGCTTTGCTGGTATAGACGTAATTCCATTTATAGAAGATGAAGATTTAGTTATTGATGGAGATGATTTGAGAATTGATGTATATAGATCATCTGGAGCAGGGGGTCAGCATGTCAACACAACAGACTCAGCTGTCAGGATAACTCACATACCGACAGGAATAGTAGTAGCCTGCCAAGCTGAACGGTCTCAGCTTCAAAATAAAAATAGGGCGATACAAATATTAAAATCAAAACTAATCTCATACTATAAAGAGATGCAATTGAACAAGATAGAGGATATAAGGGGAGAACAAGTTGAAGCAGGGTGGGGAAGGCAAATAAGATCTTACGTTATGCAACCTTATCAGCAAGTTAAAGATTTAAGGACTGGCTATGAGGTGGGTAATATAGAAGGAGTACTAAACGGAGATATTGGTGTTTTTACCAAAGAATATCTAAAATGGCGAAGACAGGGTAGTAATGATTAAATTTAAAGATATTTCGTTAGTTTTTGCTGGTGGTAGCGTAGCTTTATCTAATATAACAACAAACATAGCTGATGGAGAGTTTGTTTATCTTATTGGTCCTTCTGGTTCCGGAAAGTCGAGTTTTTTAAAAATCATATACAAGGAACTAATACCAACCAATGGAAATGTTGAAGTAACAGGACTGGATGTGAATGATCTCGCACGCTGGAGGCTTCCTTTGCTAAGAAGGAAGCTAGGTATAGTTTTACAAGAACCCAAGTTATTAAAAGATAGGACAGTAAGTGAAAATATCGCTTTTGCAATGGAGGTATTAGGTTTTGCTCCAGGTGAGATAAGAACTCAAGTAAATCAACTTCTATCTTTGGTTGAAATAGAAAACGAAGCCTACAAGTACCCTGAGCAATTGTCTAGTGGACAACAGACTAGAGTTGCAATTGCCAGAGCTTTAGCTAGTAAACCTTTGGTGTTGTTATGTGATGAGCCAACTGGGAACCTAGATCCAGAATTAAGTTCAAAAATTGTTGTTCTTCTTGAAAAAATCAACAGAGCGGGGACAACAGTTATTATGGCTACTCATGACTCAGGCATAGTAAATAGAAGAAAAAAAAGAATTATTGAATTAAATGCTGGCAAAGTGGCTAGAGATGAAGATCGTGGCAGGTATAACATTTCGGGGAGCAATTAATTATGCAGAAATTTTCGTATGTAACAAGAGATACTCTACTTAACATAAGAAGAAATCCTCTATTAAGCATTGCAACGATTCTCTCAGTTGTAGTTTCATGTTTCCTTGCTTTTGCAACACTGTCAGGAAAAGCTATTGTTGAGGAAAATACTACAAGATGGCAAAACGGTATTCACGTAGTAGTTTTTTTAGATGATAGAGTTACAACTACAGCCCATAAACAGCTTCAAGAGTCGATTCAAAGCTATAGCGAGGTTAGAGATGTGCAATATTTCTCAAAAGAACAAGCAGAAGAAGAATTCAGATTCTTGTTCCAAGATCAAACAGATTTAATTAAAGAGGTTGATTTTTCAATTCTTCCAACATCATTAAGAGTAAATCTATATGATCCTGCAAACTATGAATTAATTATTGATAGGCTGCAAGGGAATCCTGCAGTAAGAGAAGTTAGAGCATCTGGGGAAGCAATTCAGAGGCTTTTAGATATGACTTCAACACTGATCATTGCAGCTACGAGCTTTGCAGGAATAATTGCATTTGCAGCATTTATTCTCATAGGGAATACAATCCGTCTGACCTCTTTCGCAAAAAGGGAAGAGATAGAAATAATGAAAATTATTGGTGCTTCATCTTTGTATATTCGATTGCCATTTGTATTAGAAGCAGTACTGGAATCATTGATTGGAGCAGTAATTGCTGTTGGTTTAGGTGTGGGGCTTATTAATTATATAAGTAGTTCAGAATTTGCAGAAAGTATTTTTAGTATCCAGATATCAGATGGATACCTATTGGAATTAACATTGATGATTTTCACTATATCTATATTATTTGGTTTAGTTGCTAGTTACTTTGGAACTAGAAAGCTTGTGAATGTTTAAAAAACCAAAAGATTTAATAATAATGGTTAGCTTTTTTATATTATTTAATGGAATATTGCCAGCAGAAGCTTTTGCAATTACTGCTGAAGAAAGATTAATTGATGTTGAGAAACAGCTTCAAGCAATAGCTGATGAAATAAGAAAATATGAAGGTGAAAGAACAGATCTAGAACAACAAATCTTGGAGAATGATCAAGCATTAAAAGAGGTGAATGCAGAATTGTCAATTGTTAGACAGAAGCTTTCACAAGCAGAAGATGCTTTAGAAGGAGCACTCGCAGGGTATGATGCTTCTCTTGACGAACTAACAGAAGTTCAAAGTGGAATCTTAGACGAACAGTCTAAATTAGGTAAAATCCAAATTGAAATCTCAGATGTGAGTTCTGAATTAGTTGAAACACAAATAAATTTAGATGATGCCCATTCAAATCTTGATGAACAAGCTGTAAATATTTATATGAATGGAGTTATGAGCCCAGCAACAGCACTCTTTGTAAACCTACAGGATCTCACAGGCTTTATAGCAGCTCTAGGGTATTCATCTGTAATTGTTGACTCTGCCAATAAGATTGTAGAACAGCTTAATGCTTTAGAGAGTCTTGCAGAAACCCAAACGGAATTTTTAAAGACAAGAGAAGAAGAGAGACAATCTACGATTGAGAACCTAAGGCAAGAGGAGGAAAAAAAAGTTAATCTCTCAATTGCTGCTGCGGAATATGCTGACGAAGTAGAGGAAAGTAAGCAAAGGGTTGAAGAAGAAAAAGCACAAGTTGAAGCCAAAAAAGCAAAATTAACTCTAGAAAGACAGAGAAGTAAAACCTTATTGTATAGGGCTAATAAAGAATTAGAGAAGCTAGACAAAGAACATGCCGATTTAGAAACGCTTGAGGATGCAATTCAAGCAGATATATTAAGACTTAGTACTTTAGGAGGGGTCGCTCCAGATCAGTTGTTATGGCCAGTTGAAGGTGGGTATATCTCTAGTGGTTACAAGTGGAGAAGACTAGGGGGGACAACCTCTTTTCATGGAGCAATTGATATTGCAGTAGCAAGAGGTACTCCAATCAGAGCTGCTGCCGGAGGAGTTATTATTATGGCAAGATATTATGGCTTAGCAGGAAAAACAGTGTTTATTGATCATGGTGGGGGTATGACAACTTTATATTTTCATATGGATAGAATTGACGTAAATAAGGGTGATACAGTAGTTATAGGTGATCAGATAGGAACAGTAGGTACCACAGGACGATCTACAGGTTCTCACTTGCATTTCGAGACCAGGCTTGTTAATCCATCATCTGTTTCTTGTAATTATAAATATTTAGACCCTACTTCACGTGGACGAATTAATCCGTTGTGTTTTCTTCCTTGAGCCATGAAGGTATTTGCTGAAAACAGGAAGGCAAGAAACTCTTATGAGTTTCTAGAAATAATTGAAGCAGGAATTGTCTTGACAGGATCTGAGACGAAAAGCATAAGGACTGGAGGGGCTTCCTTAGTTGATGCTTTTGCAATTATAGAAGATGAGGAGATTTGGATTAGAGAATTAAATATAGAAAGATATAAATATTCAAATGAAGAGGACTACGATTTAAGAAGACCAAGAAAACTCTTGCTTCACAAGAAAGAGATAAAAAGATTAATAGGCTTAACTTCTGTTAAGGGGAACTCGTTAGTTGCAATTAAACTGTTTGAGAAAAATGGATTTATTAAAGTCAATTTAGCTTTGGCTAAAGGGGTAAAGAATTATGACAAGAGAAAAAAGATAACCTCAAAACAACACAAAAAGGAAATGAAAGATTATGATGCCACTTAAATTCATTTCAATCTTCCAATTAATAACTAAAGGTATTTAGAATAAGTTAAGAACAGGAGAGGTATGGCTCAAGAAATTAATGATGAACAATTTAATGAGATGATTAAAGGGGATATCCCAGTTGTGGTAGATTTTCATGCTGATTGGTGTGGTCCTTGTAAAGTTTTAAGTCCTATTCTTGATGAATTAGATGATGAGGTTGAAAATGTAGAATTTGTAAAAATTAACGTAGATCATTATCCAGAATTATCTGGTTCTTACGGAATTATGGCAGTTCCTACTGTAATTATGTTCCAAAATGGGGAAGTTAAAGACAGGTTTGCTGGTGTTCAGCCTAAAGAGACAATATTAGAAAAGGTTTCTGCTTTAAGCTAAATTTTAGGCTAAATAGATAAAATTGAAAGAAAAGTCACTTCTTAAACTCCTCTTATTGATACAGGTAATTATTCTTGCTCTTTTAGTTACAGGTTCTCTATATGTCAGAGCCCAACTCCTTCTTATTCAGGAAGAGTTAGATAATACAATAAGTAACATAACAAGAAGTTTCGAAGAAATAACTATAATGCTACCAAAATTTGACTCAGCAATCGATATAGTTCTTTCACTTGCTGAGTCTTTAGCTATTCTAGAGAATATAAAAGACATATTAACATTAATGACGGGGAGCTAATTGAAAGATATAGGCAGTGTAGTTGTTTACGGTGCTCCATGGTGTGGTGACTGTATTCGTTCAGAAAATGTTCTTAATCGAATGAATATTGAATACGAGAAGATAGACATAGATGAAAATCCTGAAGTAGAAGGTTATATTCGTAAAATACAAAAAGGTTCAAGAAAAATTCCTTTAATTGTTTTTGAAGATAAATCATTTCTTATTGAACCATCAGATGAAGACTTGACGTCAAAGCTTGAAGAACTTATTTCAAATTAAAGGATATTGAGACAAGTATGAAAATATTGGTTTGCGACAAACTAGACAAAAGAGTTGTTAAAGATTTGTCAGGCTTAGGTAGTGTTGTTGATATATCTAACAAGGAGAAAAAAAGCCTGATTGATAAAGAGATAGTAGATGCTTCTATAGTTGTCATAAGAAGTTCCACTGTAATCTCAAAAGACCTTATTGAGAGTGCTAAGAAGTTGAAGATAATAGCAAGAGCTGGTGTGGGTGTAGATAATATAGATATTGATGCAGCAACTAATAGCAATATTTATGTTGTCAATTCTCCTCTGTCAAATGCTGTATCAGCTGCAGAGCTAACAGTCGGTTTAATCTTGGCTGTAGCTAGAAACATAGTGTCAGCAAATTTATCTATGAAGAAGTCTGAGTGGAAAAGATCAGATTTTATGGGTCTTGAATTATTTGAAAAAGATCTAGGGTTAATTGGATTTGGAAGAGTAGGTAAGCTCGTAGCAGAAAGAATGAATGCATTTGGTGTCCATGTAGGAATTTATGATCCCTATATAAGATCCATAGAGGGATCTTATACTCGGTACGAATCTTTAGATGACCTACTTAGGTCGAGTGATATAGTATCCCTACATTTAACCAAAACTCCCGAGACAATAGATTTGATAAGTAAAGAAAAACTAGATCTTCTCAAGAAGGATGCAATATTTGTTAATACCTCAAGAGGAGGGATAGTAAATGAAGAAGCCCTGCTAAAGAAAATGGAGAAAAAAGAAATTTATGGATTTGGGCTAGATGTCTACTCTACAGAACCACCAGAGTATAGTAATAATCTACTAAATACTAAGGGCACGATATTGCCACATTTAGGCGCCTCAACTGTCGAGGCGCAATTAAGAGCTGGCAGAGAAGTTGTTGAAAACATTAAGGGAATATTAAATGGAGAGAAGGAAATAGCTTTAAATAGCACAAATATTAATTAAATATTTTTCTTGTTTAATGTTTCTAGTTGGTTCATAATGGTTAGATGAACAACTCAAAAGCATTCAATTTTATAAACTATAAATCAATTTGCAATGCTGTAGCAATTTTTGGTGGAATTTTCGCGGTTGTATCAGCACTGGCACCCGATACTCTTGCACAATTATTTAATCTTTCATCTAATTCTTCAGAGTCGGCAAACTGGGTTAGTGGTTCTAGGACCACTTGGATTACTGTAGGGAGTCTTTCATTGCTAGCTTCTTGGGGTCGGTTTATAGATGAGGTGTATGCGCAAAAAGTGCTTATGAAATTTTTCAGTGTTTTCTTTGGAGCTTTTGCTATAAGTAATGTATTGAATGGGATTGAGACTGGTGCCGTAATCCATTCAGTCAGTATAGCTTCAATAGCTGGCTTAAGTTTAGTTTCTTGGTTTTGCTGGGTTAATGGAAGAGGTGTTGAACCAAATACAAAAAAGCTTTCATCTAATCAGACAATATCCGTCCTACCTTCAGAAGAGGAAAAAAAGGTTACAGGCTAAAGAGACTTAGTTATTTATTTTTGAGTATTATAAATATCTGTAAGTCTTTCATAAGTAGGCCATCCATAAGGGCGACAACCATTTGTAGACTTGCTTTGTTGCATCATTAATGGAGCTAGGGCTCCTTCTGCCGGACAGGATGTATGACCCCATCCAAGCATATGTCCTACTTCATGGTTAACTAAATATAATCTGTAGGTTGCTAGATCAGTACCAAAATCTTTTGCTCCTGCTAGCCATCGAAAATAGTTTAGGACAACTTTATTTTCCCTTCTGCAGGAGTAGATACCATTTGTATCTAGTGGGGCACATAGTTCGTCTACAGTGTTAGGTGTTGCAAAAATAATTTCAAAATCACTTCTCTCAAAACTAGTAAATTGAAATTTCTTGTTAGCAATAGTTGACCAACCTCTTGGGTCGTTAAGTATTTTCAATATCATATCAGAAACACAACTAATATTAATCTTTACAGTTGATTCAACTTTCAAACTTATGTTTAAAGTATTTTCAGTATATCTGTTCTCATTATCAAGAACTTCCCATTGACTTTCAGGATTATATTGTTTTTCTTCATCAAGACACCCCGTTTTCAAGTCAACAGACTCTATTAAGGTTCTAGATTCCCTTTCATCCTCACTTACAAAAATTGCAAGTTGGGAAATAGCAACTTTTGCACCATCACTCTCACCAATATTCAGTTCATCATTATAAGATACCAACTCTTCTTCAGGTGAAGATTCCTTTTGGGCATTAATAGTTATTGTAGGAACGGTTGTTGTTGGAGTATTATTAAACTCATCATTATTCTGAATGATTTCTTCATCTATTAACTCATCGCTTACTTTTTCTGCAATATTCGGCGCAAGTAAATCTGTCCCAATATATATTGTGCAAAAAACGAAGACAACAAGGGACATTACCAGTAATGTATTTCTTTTCTCCATCCCATCTGTAATATTAAAGGTTTGAATCCATACATCAATAGAAAATTATTTGGTTAATTTTATATAAAGAAAAGAGTGTAAAAGAATCTTTATGGAAATATAATATATATATGTTACAACAAAATTTTAGAAGTAGAAATTTCATAATTTCACTTATATTCATTCTATTTATGTGCGCATGTTCCAATGGTGATGATGAAGTAGTTATTCAGGAAACTCCACAACCTGCAGAAGACACGACAACAACTACTGTTCTCTCACAACCTGCAGAAGACACGACAACAACTACTGTTCTCTCACAACCTGTAGAAGAAGAGTGTATTCCCATAGATAATTCATCAATCTCTCTAGGTACAACTAAAGATATTCAAACCTTTCTGTACAACAATGGATTCAATCCAGGGGAAATTGATGGATATTTAGGATCTGCAACAATGGATGCTATTAAACAGTTTCAAGCAAATGTAGGTCTGGAGGCGGATGGAGATGTTGGTCCTAATACTTTGCAGGCTATGAGATTATGGACAGGTTGTGAAGATATCACTATCCAAACAACTACTACAACTGTTGCCCAATCAACAACTTCTACAACTACAACTTCTACAACTACAACCCTTGCTCCCGTTACTACAACAACAACTACTACTACTACAACACTTCCTCCAACAACAGGTCAAGATGTAGGCTACCAAGGTTATATATCTCCTGAGACTGGAAATCTAGCCTCAATTCTTAGATCTGCAACAGAGGGTGCAGACTTCTGTTCCTCTTCTACATTTTTTCAGGAAAGTACGAATAAAGGTTCTGATGTAGGGCTACCAGATATTTACAAGTTATACCCTACTGAGGCAATAGTCTCATCAGCTACTACACAACTGACAGAGAACTCCACTAATACATTTGAAGTTACGGTTACTGGAAATGGAGATGCAAATTATAAATATTACTTCATAGAACCATTCACAGCAACATATAAAGAGCTAGTTCCTTCTTCTGTTTCAGTAAGTGCAGGCTTAACGGTTGCCTCCTTTAGTAAGTCAGGTCTCAAGAATGGTTACTGGTTTTACGGATATGCGGATAATGGTACTGGAGGAATAGTTAAAGCAGAAGGAGTTAGAGAATTTTTAGCTGGTTCAATCATAACTCAAGAAGATACAACTCTTGGAGACTTTGAAAGAATTTGGCTACATACATCTAGTGCGAGTGTCGCTAATGGAACATGGGTTAATGCAGGAGAAACAGTTTACTTGACATACTTACTTACTACAGGTACCAATTCAAGATCTACTCTGAAGGAGAAAGTTAATTCGTCAGATACACAAATTGTTTTAAATAGTGGCCAGGATACTGCGGTTGGAGATATCTTGATTATCCATGATGAGCTTATGTTAATTGAAGCAAAACCAGGAGCTGCAACATTAACTGTACAGAGAGGATATCAGAATACAGTAGCAAATACCCACGAAAAGGATTCTACAGTAAGAGAAATCATTACTGAGTTAGAATCAAACATGTCAGGAACAAATGGTTATGCAGTATTCAAAAGTGAAACTGGCTATAAGTTTGCTGTCTCACTGGGAAGAGAGGGAGTTCCTTCTCCATTCTTATTAACCTCAGATTGTCCTGATGGAGTTTATTCACTAGATTATATAAAAGTTTTTGGTTGGCGCGAGAAGGGCACTTCTACTGTAGAAACACACGATGGGTCTGGAGGAGATTCTATAGTTTCTAATGACTCTTTCACAATGGTGGGTGGCAATGAGTCTTATGTCACTCCTACTATTCTTTCAGCAAGTTCATCCACAGGAGCTCACCTTAATACAGGACCAAAAGGCGTAACTTATGCTGCTGGAGACAATATTGAGTTTGATTTTGCAGGGATAACCAAGGGTTCCAAAGATGTTACTTATGTT
>Ga0066862_10000666_pt1 | contig 13802 bp, 15 predicted proteins | sample ETN02SmetaG_FD_66431 | JGI IMG/M metagenome (GOLD analysis project Ga0066862, IMG submission 66431) | Marine microbial and viral communities from oxygen minimum zone, Eastern Pacific Ocean - ETNP2014F10-02SV255 | ecosystem: Environmental > Aquatic > Marine > Oceanic ... | reverse complement strand
TTTTTTCAGGAGGAGGCCTTGGAGAATTTTTAAGACTGGTATCATCGTCTCCTGAAATGTGGGCAGATATTTTTTTAATGAATGGAAAGCACATTGATTTTGCAATAGATGATTTAGTGAAAAGTCTGAATATGTTGAAGGATAAAATTGCAAATGATCCTCATGGTCTTCAGGATCTTTTGAGTGAACTTAAAGATTTTAAGGAATCAAACTATTGAATTTAACAACGTCAATCAATAGCAAAATCCTTGGGGCTGTTCAATGTCCTGGTGATAAATCCATATCTCAAAGAGCGCTAATGATCGGAGCTTTCATGAATCAAGAAATGATAATCAATGGTTTCTTGCATGGGGAAGATCCCCTCTCAACAATGAATGCACTCAATAAAATTGGTGCAGGCATTAAGGTTGATAAAAATGGCCTAGTGCACTTATGCAAAAGAAATCAAATTTTTAAGAATTGTGAAGAAGCGTTGGATCTTGGTAATTCTGGTACTGGCTTGCGTCTCATGTTGGGGTTGACTTCTGGCATTGGTTTAAATCTTTCTTTTTGCGGGGATGAATCTTTATCTTCTCGACCAATGAGCAGGGTATTAAACCCATTGACTGAAATGGGTGCTAACATTGAATCATCAAATGGTAAGTTGCCTATTTCAGTGTTGGCAACTTCACTTCAAAAGCAATATACCTATGAGTTGCCAGTAGCAAGCGCTCAAGTAAAATCAAGCATCTTATTGGCTGGTCTTGCTTCAGGTACAGGTGTTGAAATTATTGAGCCTATTCAAACAAGAGATCATACAGAAAGAATGCTAAAAAACTTCGGTGCAAATATAGAAATTACCTCTGAGGGTAGTAAAAATATTATCCAACTGGCGCCCTCCAATCATTTGAATGCTAAAAACTATAAAGTTGTGGGCGATATTTCTTCGGCTGCTTTTTTGATAGTTGCTGCCTTAATAAGCAACTCACCAGGGCTAGAAATTACCAATGTTGGAATGAACCCCTCAAGAACGGGGGTATTGCTAGCTTTACAAGAAATGGGTGCGAATATTGAGGTTAAAAATCAAAGAGTTGAGTCAGGAGAGCCTTGTGCTGATTTAAAAATTAAAAAATCTATATTAAAAGGAGTGGAACTTTCCGGAGACATTATTCCTAATATTATCGACGAAATACCTATCATCTCTATTGCAGCTGCATTTGCAGAGGGGGAAACCGTGATTCGAGATGCTGCAGAATTAAGAGTTAAGGAATCAGATAGGCTTAAAGCCGTTTCAGATGGCTTCAGTAGACTTGGAGTTGCCCATGAAAATTTTGAAGATGGTATGAGCATCAGAGGAAGTCCAAATACACTTTTAATGGAGCAACCAATTTTTATTGAATCTCGTGAAGATCATAGAATTGCTATGAGCTTTTTAATTGCTGGTTTGAAATGCTCAAAACCAATAACCGTGAGGGATTGTAAAAATATTTTTACATCATTTCCTGATTTTATAGAACTAATTGCTTCTATAGGATATAAGCTTGAAAAATAATAATATTATCACTGTTGATGGTCCCTCTGCATCTGGCAAAGGATCGCTTGCTAAAGCATTGGCAAAAGAGCTCAATTTTCTTTTATTAGATAGTGGTCTGCTTTATCGAGCATATTCATACTGTTTTGATCAGGGTCAAAATCATTCTACTGCAAAGAGCCTATTTTCCAATTTAAGAATTGATAGTATTGACCATGAGATGCATGTTTTTGAGAATAATAAAGATATTACTTCAATCCTTAGGCATGAAAATATAGCTAAATCCGCATCTCAATTGAGCAGTTTAAAAGAAACTAGAGACAACTTAATTACTTTTCAAAGAGATTTAGCCAGCGACAGTGGATTGGTTGCAGATGGCAGGGATATGGGCACTATTGTATTTCCAGATGCTGGGACTAAAATTTTTTTAGTTGCCGATGCAGAAGTAAGAGCAAAGAGAAGGTTTTTAGAGTTGCAGAATGCGGGTCAAGGCGTTAATATGCGCGATCTAATTGAAGATATTAGATTGCGAGATGAGGCAGATAAGGCAAGAGAAATATCTCCTTTGATGCCAGCGGATGATTCCATTGAAGTGAATTCCTCTGATCTAACTCCTCAAGAAGTATTGGAAATAGTTTTAAAAATTTATAAAGAACATACCAAGGAAGTATAAAAAATATGTCAGAAAGCTTTGCTGCACTATTAGATGAAAGTCTAAGCACACTTGAAATGCAACCCGGCTCCATTGTCACAGGAGTTGTTTTAGATGTTGATAAGGAATGGGTGACAGTCCATGTTGGATTGAAATCAGAAGGAGTCATTTCCCTAGATGAGTTTAGGAATAATGATGGATCGGTTGAAATTGAATCTGGCGATGAAGTCCAAGTTGCTTTAGAGGCAGTTGAGGATGGCTACGGAGAAACAAGAATCTCCCGTGAAAAGGCAAGAAAAATTGGAACTTGGAAAAAGCTTGAAGATGCCTTAGAGACCGGAGAATTTGTCGAAGGAAAGGTTCTCACAAGAGTTAAAGGCGGTTTTTCAGTTGAGGTTGATGTTGTCAAAGCATTTTTACCTGGATCACTTGTAGATATAAGACCTGTCAAGGAAGCCCCAGAGCTTGAGAATACTGTTCAAGAATTTAAAGTTATTAAGTTAGATTACAAAAGAAATAATGTTGTTCTATCAAGAAAAGCTGTCTTAGAGAAAATCAATTCTGCTGAAAAAATTGAGTTGTTAAAAAATCTTGATGAAGGCCAAGTCGTTAAAGGCGTAGTCAAAAACTTAACTGACTATGGTGCTTTTGTTGATTTAGGTGGTCTAGATGGCTTGCTGCACATTACAGATATTTCATGGTCAAGGGTGACCAACCCATCTGAAGTTTTAAATCTTGGTCAAGAAATTGATGTAAAAATATTAAGTTTTGATAAAGAAAAACTCCGAGTTTCATTAGGGTTGAAGCAGATTCAAAATGATCCATGGGAAACAATCGAAGGTAAATATTCAGTTGGTGGCGTATATGAGGCTACAGTTTCAAATTTAACTGACTATGGATGTTTCGCTGAGCTTGAACAGGGCGTTGAAGGATTAATACATTTATCAGAGCTAGATTGGACTAATAAAAATATACATCCTTCAAAGGCTGTTGATTTAGAGGAAAAAATTAAGGTTATGGTTTTAGAGATTGATCATGATAAGAGAAGAATTTCTCTTGGCTTAAAACAAACGAAAGCTAATCCTTGGGCAGAGTTTGCTAACAAGTATGGATTAGGTGATTCAGTTGAAGGAAGCATCAAATCAGTAACTGATTTTGGTATTTTTGTAGGTTTAGAGGGTGACATAGATGGTTTGATCCACCTTTCTGATATTACTGAAGACGAAAATCCCGCTGAAGCAATGGAAAATTATAAGAAGGGCGACAAACTTTCTTGTATCATTTTTGGAATTGATGCTGAAAGAGAAAGGATTTCACTCAAGCTTAGTGCTTAATTTTTCTAAAATACCTAAAGCAAGAAACGTATTGATCGAACAAACTAATTGCCCAGGTGGTGGAATTGGTAGACACAAGGGACTTAAAATCCCTCGAAGGCAACTTCGTGCCGGTTCAAGTCCGGCTCTGGGCACCATCACATCCTGCTTCTCATGATTAAATTTTTTAATCTAAATTCTCAAAAACCCTATGTCTATTTTCAAGCTCTATATGAGGAAGCCTTAGAAAATGGTCAAAAAGGTATAGAGGCGATTTCTGTTTCATCATATAACCATGTAAAAAGCGAAGTTGAAGCTAGGTATGTAAATCTAAAATATATTGCTAATAATGAATGGATATTTTTTTCAAATTACCATTCTCCAAAAGCAAATCAGTTTGAGTCTCATAGCCAAGTTTCCATTCTTATTTATTGGGCAAGTATTAATACTCAAATCAGAATGAAAGCAGAAATTTTTAAAACATCTCCTGAGTTCTCAGATGAGCATTTTCAGAGCAGGACCAAAGAAAAAAATGCCTTAGCTATAAGTTCCAATCAATCTCATGTTATTGGCTCGTTTGATGAAGTTGCAAAAAATTTTAATGAGACTCTAGAGGTCATGAGACCTGAAACGGCTAGACCAAATTTCTGGGGAGGTTATTCTTTCATCCCTTACTATTTTGAGTTTTGGCAAGGCCATGAAAATAGATTAAATACAAGGCATGTCTTTGAGCAACAAGACAGCGAATGGGCAGAACGATTACTTCAGCCATAAGGATGTTTTCTTTTTATGAATAATGCTATAAAATCCGTTTCAATGTTAAACCACTTAACAATTCAATTTTCAAATCAAAGATACTTTGATTAACCCCTCTATTACCACATAAGGTCTTTAGCTATCGTTTTGAAGAAAAGATCAACGACCCCTATAAATAACAAAATCTATGCAAAAGAGGTTATGTTAATTGGCTCTGATGGAGAAAAGATTGGATTATTGGCTATTGATGAGGCTTTGGATGAGGCGCAGAAAAAAAGTCTTGATCTAGTGCAGGTTTCACCCTCTGATGCTCAACCAGTAGTATGTAAGCTATTGGATTTTGGCAAATTTCAATTTGAAAAGAAAAAAAGTACTGGCGGTACTAAAAAACCAAAAAAGCAGTCCTTAAAAGAGATTAAGTTTCGTCCAACAACTGATATCGGCGATTACAATATTAAATTAAAAAAGATAAAAAGCTTTATTAATGATGGAGATAAGACTAAAATCAGCGTTCGATTTAGAGGTAGGGAGATATTAAATAGTAATTTAGGTCTTGATCTCTTAAATCGTTTGAGGGAAGACCTCCAAGATATTGCTCAAGTTGACCAAGAGCCATCTCTTGAAGGCAGGCAATTGTTGATGGTTCTCTCAAAAATAAGAAAGAAATAATTATGGGTTACAAATTAAAAACACATTCAAGCGCAAAAAAGCGTTTCAAAGCTACCGGTAGTGGCTTAAAAAGAAGAAGTGCTTCTCGTGCTCATATCTTGACTAAGCAAACTACCAAAAGAAAGCGTCATAATCGTGGAATGATTAAGATGGCTGATGAGACAAAGAAAATAGCGCAGAAACTTCTATATAACATCTAAATATCATGCCAAGAGTAACTAAAGCATTAGCAGCAAAAGCAAAACATAAGAAAGTTCTAAAAGCGACTAAGGGACACTATGGTGCAAGAAGTAGATTATTCAAGACTGCCAAACAATCTAATGTGAAAGCTCTCCAATATGCTTTTAGAGACAGAAGAAATAAGAAGAGAACATTTCGATCATTATGGATTTCTAGAATCTCTGCTGCATTAATACCCTTAGAAATTTCCTATAGTAGATTCATCAATCAGCTTTCTAAAGCAAATATTAAACTAGACAGAAAGTCTCTTGCTGGAATTGCTTTTTCTGATCCTGATACTTTTAAGAAAATCGTAGAAAAAGTCAGGGTATAATGTTCTCATGCAAATCCCTCAGGATTTAATTGAAACAGCCGCGCTCAAATTAAAATCCGTTCAATCAGAGGCTGAATTCTTTCAACTAAGAGCTCAATTTCTTGGTAAAAAATCTTTTGTTGTTAGCGCATTCTCAAGGCTGAGAGACCTCAAATCAGATGAAAAAGTAATTGCTGCAAAAGAGTTAAATGTTCTTAAGAATAATTTAACAAAATTATTTGAGAGCTCCTTCACAGATATAGAAGATAGAAGTAACCTTAAGAAATTAGATGTAACTCTTCCCGCTGACCCTTTTTTAGTTGGTTCTGAGCATCCAATAACTAAAATTTCGCAAAAAATTATCAACTATTTCACTCCATTAAATTATCAAATTTTTTCTGGAAATGAGATAGAAACAGATTTTTACAATTTTGAAGCATTAAATTTTCCAGAAAATCATCCTGCGAGACAAATGCATGACACTTTTTATCTTAATTCTAATAGCAAGTCAGAATATTTGTTAAGAACGCATACCTCGAATACTCAAGTTCATGCAATGCTTTCAGAAGACTTGCCCTTGTATATGCTTTCTCCTGGCAGAGTATTTAGATGTGACTCTGATACCACCCATCTGCCAATGTTTACTCAAATTGAGGGTTTGGTAGTTGATGAAGATGTAACCTTTGGCGATTTAAAAGGAGTTTTAATTGCTTTCTTGGAAGATTTTTTTAATGAAAAAATGGAAGTTAGATTTAGACCATCATATTTCCCGTTCACCGAGCCCTCAGCAGAAGTAGATATAAAATTTGGTAAACAGGGATGGTTAGAAGTTTTAGGATGCGGAATGGTCCATCCCAATGTATTGAATGGTTGCAACATAGATACAAAAAAATTTCGTGGTTTTGCCTTTGGTATGGGAGTTGAGCGATTAGCTATGCTTTACTTTGGTGTAACAGACATCAGAGAATTTTATTCTTCCAACTTAGATTTTTTAAACCAATTTCAATCATGAAAATTAAATATTCATACTTAAAGAATTTTCTCAATACAAAGCTTAGCCAAAAAAAACTTAGTGATGTATTTACTCAAGTTGGTTTTGAGTGTGAGATTGAAGGAGATTTAATAGAATTTGACATCACCCCAAATCGAGGAGATGTTTTATCACTTAAGGGTTTGGAGAGAGAATTTTATGCATATCAATCAAAAAAACCTAGCCAAAAACTAGATACTTCATCATTAAAACTGACTAAAGATAAAAAAATTATCAACCAAATTGATGGCATTGGTTGTGGTAATTACCACTTAATGGTGGTTCAGGGTTTGCAGAAAGTAAATAATCTAGATGCTAAAAAGCGGAGCTTCATAGAGTCTGCCGGTATTCCATTGATAAATCCTTTGGTTGATTTGGGCAACTATGTAATGTTAGAAATTGGTGCGCCTATGCATGTATTTGATTTGGATAAGTTGGCTCTTCCAATTAATGTTCGCTTTCCTAAAGAAGATAACACCTCAGTAACCGTTATTGGTGGTGATGTTAAAAATGTTCGGTCTTCATCTTTAACAATCCAGGATCAATGCGGGATCCAAGCGATAGCGGGGATCATTGGTAGCGAGTCATCTTCAGTATCATCATATACTACTAACATAGCGGTCGAAGCTGCATTTTTTAGGCCTGAGGTTATTGTGAATCAAGCTAGAAAGTATGGGCTAGCCACCGATGCTTCTCATCGCTTTGAGAGAGGGGTAGATCCTGAGATGCAGCAATTAGCATTAGAAAGATATTTATTTCTATTAAGTCAAATAGCAGCATACGATTCAGTTGTACTCAATTATTCAAATTCCCGAAAGACCAAAAAGAAAAATGTGAGATTAGATGTAGAAAGGTTTAATAAATTTTCTGGCCTAACCTTAAAGGCTAGTCAAGCAGTTCTAATATTGAAAAACCTTGGTTTTAAAGAGCTTAATAGAGTTAAAAATATCGTGACATTCAATATTCCCAGTCATAGATTTGATATCTCTCTAGAAGAGGATTTATATGAGGAATTATTAAGATCTTATGGGTATGACAATATTCCTATATCAAAACCTAAGGCAGGACCAATCATTAAAAATAAGCAGGATAATGTAGTAGGCAATCTTAGACTTGGTTTTATACATTCTGGCTTTAAAGAGCTTATGCACATGCCATTTGTTTCAAGAGAGTCTTTCCAACAATTAAATTCTAATAATTCTACAGCTGCTGAATTACAGAACCCAATAAATGAGAATGAACCATTGCTAAGAGGCAATCTTTTTAGGTCTCTATTTACAGCACTAAATAATAATGTAAAAAAAGGATACACATCAATTAAAGTTTTTGAAGTTGGCAATGTATTTTCAAAAGAGAAAAATGGTTTTACCCAGTCATTGCATTTATCAGGAATGATTTACCATCATGAACCTCAGCAAACTTGGAGTCAGAAAGAATTGGTATATGACTTCTATTCATTAAAAGCAGAAATCTCTAAATTATTACAAACTCTTGGCATGCAAAATATTAAGTTTCAACAAGCAAGTTCTTTAATGCCATTCAATGAAAATGCTTTGGATATATATATTGGTAAACATAAGATTGCAGTAATTGGTGAAATAGACCTTTCTGTCACAGAGAAGCTGGTTAAGAAACCGGCATATGGGTTTGAAATGTATCCCGAAAACATTTCAATAGTTTCTTCTAATCCAAAAATTAAAAAAACTAGTAAATTCCCTCTTTCGACTCGAGATATAAACATTATTATAGATAAATCTATTGCTTATAAAGAGGTTGAAAGCTTGATTTCTGAGGGGTCAATTAAGTTCCTAGCCTCATTTAGTCTTATTAATACTTTCGAAGGAAAAGATATTCCCAAAGGCTTTGTTAGCATGACATTAAGGGTTGTTTTTCAAAGCAATGCTAAGTCTTTATCAGAGTCTGATATTAATGGTTCCACGCAAATGACGTTGAAGCTTTTAGAAAAAAGATTGAATGCTAAAATAAGGTCATGAATTTGACCAAAAAGGATCTGAGCGCAATCTTAAGAAAAGAATTGAAGCTTTCAGTGGATATTTCTGATTCTTTGGTCGATGAATTTTTTCAGGTAATTAAAACAACCCTCAGATCTCAAAAGAGTCTTAAGCTGTCTGGATTTGGTTCTTTTGAAATATTTGCTACAAAAGAAAGGTCTGGTAGAAATCCAAAGACTATGAAAAATTACAAGATTCCGTCTCAAAATAAGGTTCGCTTTAGCCCAACCTCAAAAGCTAAGTACTTTTTAAATTAATGATGAAACAGCAGGCACAAAATTTTAATAAATCTGATTTAGCAATTCATTTATCAAGAAAATTTTCATCTTTGAATGACGAAGTAATTATTGAGGGTATCGATTTAATCTTGCAGGAAATTATTAACACTGTTGCCTTAGATAATAGGGTGGAGATAAGAGGCTTTGGTTCATTCTCAAAAAAAACTATCAGACCAAGAAGATTTATTAACCCCAAGACAAAAGAAGAATCTTATTTAGGTGAAACTTCAGTCATGCATTTTAAAGCATCCAAGAAACTCCTTCATGCTCATGACTGATCCAAGAATAATTATAGCAATTGATACATTTGACCTTTCGAAGGCTAATGCTATTTTGGCTCAGCTTGATCCAGATCTTTGTAAGATTAAAATTGGAAGTGTTGTTTATAATGCCCTAGGAAAATCATTTCTTAAGGATGTGTCTTTAAGAGGGTTTAAAATTTTCTTAGATTTAAAATTGCATGACATACCAAATACTGTTCATGAAACAATTTTAGGTTTTCATGATTGCGATATTGAGATGTTAACTGTTCATTTATCTGGTGGCGAAGAAATGCTCAGGAAAGCTATGCTCGCAGGTCAATCCATTCATACTAAAGTAATTGGAGTATCTATACTCACAAGCTTAGAAGAATCAGATACATTGGCCTTATTTGGTAACAATCTTGATGACCAAATTGGTAACCTATTCAAAATAGCCACTAAAGTAAATTTAGATGGGGTTGTTTGCTCACCTCATGAGCTAGAAATCGCAAATACAATTCTTCATCAATACCAAATAAAAATAACACCTGGAATAAGGGATATTGCAGTTGAGGATGATCAGGCAAGAACTATGAGCGCAAAAGAAGCAACTCAAAAAGGCGCCACATTCATAGTAATTGGCAGGCCAATTACTCAAGCTGAGGATATTTCAGTGGCATTAAAAAATTTTAGTGATTCAATTGAAAAATAATAAATTAATTCAAAGTGCCTTATCGGATCTAAAGAAGCTATCAAAGGTCGAGATTGCAAAAAAAAAGTTATCATTTAAATTTGAATCAGAATTTCTTAATTATCAACCTTTCTTAAAAGAATTTTCGTCTCAACATTATAAAATCTTCAATGAAATTTCATATCAATTAGATCTTCAAGGCTCGATAGTTGATCTCTTTGGAGGGGAAGTTGTTAATAAGACAGAAAATAGGCCAGCCTTACATCACCAATATCGCATTAACCAAAAATCTAAGGAGTTCAATTTTAAGAAAATTACTCAACCCTTCATAAAAAGGATTAAAAAAGAAGGTTTTAAGAATATCATTACTTTCGGTATCGGTGGTTCGTACGAAGGGCCAAAATTACTTCATGAATTCACAAAGAATCAATCAGCAAAATTAAATTATTATTTTTTATCCGGGCCAGATAAAGACGAATTTAATACAGTATTAAAACCATTAAGCGAGCAAAAAAATTTTTATATTTTTTCATCTAAATCATTAGAAACAGATGAAACCTTGTTATGTTTAAAGTGGTTGGGCCAAAAAAGGAATTCAAACAACTCCATAGTCATAACAGCAAATTCAAACAAAGCTCTTTCAATGGGTTTTGCAAAAGAATGCATTGTTTCGTTTCCAGACTCCGTAGGAGGCAGGTATTCTATTTGGTCGCCCATATCTCTTACCGCTGGGTTAGAGAATAATTTCTCTTCATTTTTAAAAGGTGGATCGATTGCAGACAAAATGCTGTTAGGAAATTCAAAAGAAGATAAACAATATCAAAAATTTATAAAGATACTGGCATTTTCTGATCTATGGTTTAGTAACTTTAAAAATAAAAAAAATAGGGTTGTTCTTTCTTATAACTGGAGATTGCGCTCTCTAACAAATTATATTCAGCAGCTTGAAATGGAATCACTTGGAAAGCAGGCTAATCCTACATCTATTTTTAAGGAAACAGGTCAGATAATATTTGGAGGTTTTGGCTCCACTGCTCAGCACTCATATTTTCAATTATTGCATCAAGGTACAGCAGGATTTTGTACAGATATTATTTATTCCGATTTCAGCAATAGCCCCTTATCATCTGCCCAAGCAAAAGGGCAAGCCTCTTTGCTTTCATCTAATTTCAAGGGGCCTACAGATTTGATTGAACAAACGAATAGCAACTCTCCCGTTAATCTTTTCCATTTAAATAAGATGTCACTTGAAGGGCTTGGTTTTTTGCTCGCAAGCTGGGAGCATAGAGTTTTTATAACTGCATGCATGCTTCAAATTAATCCCTTTGATCAATATGGAGTTGCTGCTGGAAAATTGATTGCAAAGAAATTTCTAAGTTAATGGCTCTTGATTTAAAGCAAGTTCCCAATACTCCTGGAATATATAAATTTTTTTCTAAAAATAAAATTATCTATATTGGTAAAGCAAAAAATTTGAAGAAAAGAGTGTCCTCATATTTTGGTAAATCTTTCAAAGATAGAAAAACGCAACAAATTAAAATTCTCACTGATAAAATTGAAACATTTTCAACAACAACTGAGGCTGAAGCTCTTCTCTTAGAGCAATCTTTGATTAAAGAGAATTTACCTCGATTTAATATTCTTTTGCGTGATGATAAAACATATCCATATGTACATTTTTCTATGGATCATAAATACCCAAGCATTAGCATGAAGAGATCTAAACATGCTGTTTCAAAAAATTTTTTTGGCCCATTTATAAGCGCACAAGCTGTTAAGGCAACCATTAAAGACCTACAGAAGATTTACCAGATTAGAAATTGTAGTGATACAACTTTTAATAACAGGTCTAGGCCATGTATTGAACATCAAATGCAACGATGTTCTGCTCCATGTGTTAATTTAATTTCTGCAGTTAGTTATCAAGGAGATATTGCATCTTCTCAAGATTACTTGTCATCTACTGGAAAAAAAACTAAATCATTAATGACTGCTCAGATGCATAAACTTGCTGAGCAGCAGGAATTTGAAAGAGCCCAGGAAATGAAAAAAAGGATTAAATCTTTAGATCTTCTTCATCAAGAGCAATCAGTTAACAGTTCTTTGATCAGCGTTGATTTTTTTGCGTGTGTTTCCAGGCTTGATAGAACAGGGATATGTATTTTATCAGTTAGGGACGGAAAAATTAGAGGGACTAAAACTCATTATTTAAGAGGAAATCAATTGCATGATATCGATAGTTTATTTCAAAGTTTAATATTTTCTTATTATCAAAATAGTTTCTCTTTGCCTAAGAAGATAATTTTCAATATTAGGCCAGATAATCTTTCCCTGATTAAACAAGCTGTAAATCTTAAATTTGGGAAACAAATTTCAATTTCCGCAAGCATTAACTCAGATATTAGGAGAGTTGCTAAATTGGCTCAATTAAATGCTAAACAAGTAATTGAAAATAGGGTTAATCAGGATGACAAATATTCATTTGCCATAAAGAGTCTCATTTTAAATTTAGGTATTTCAATAACAGATTTAACAATTGAAGGTTTTGATGTAAGTCATCATGCTGGCAAGGATGCTGTGGCTTCAGCTGTAAGATTTTCTTCTAGTGGTCCTGAAAAAAAGAAGTATAGGCTTTTTAATATCCCAAAAGAATTATCTGGAAATGATGTTGGTTCTATGAGGCATGTTCTTGAAAGAAGAATCAATAAAGCGAGCATGAATCCCTTGCCAGATATCATTCTGATTGATGGGGGGAAGCTTCAATTGGAAGCTGCATTGAAAATTTTTTCTGCTTTGGTTAAAAACCCACCTATGATCCTTAGCATTGTTAAGGGGTCTAAAAGGGTTAGAGCTACAGAAACAATTCTTTCTAAAGATGGGATTATAGAAATGCCAAAAGATAGCTCAGGATTTTTACTTCTTCAGCAAGTTCGTGATGAGTCGCATAGGTTTGCTATAACAAGCAACAGGAAGAAAAGAAATAAATCTATAAAGAAATCATCTCTTGATGATATAAAGGGTCTTGGGCCCAAGAAGAAAAAGGATTTAATGAATTATTTTCAATCTATTCAATCAATTAGGTCTGCTTCAGTAGATGATCTATGTAAGGTTCCAGGAATTAGTATTAAAATAGCTATCGATATAAACTTATTTTATAAATCATGAACTATTTTATTCAGTTTCTCACGATATTTAGAATTGTTATAGCGCCAATAATTTTTATTTTGATCGCTCATTTTCATTTTTATGGTCTTGCTTTAATTTTATTTATTTTGGCTAGTATTTCAGATTACTGGGATGGTTTTTTGGCAAGGAAATACAATCTTCAATCAGAGATGGGGGCTATTCTCGATCCAGTGGCGGATAAGATTTTGATTACTTTTTTAATTGTTGCTCTTTGTATTGAGCTTTCTAGCATATTCATTGGAATGGTTGGCGGGATTATTATCATGAGAGAGTTTTGGGTATCAGCTTTGCGTGAGATAAATGCTAGAAGGGGAGATGCCTCAATTACTGGGGTTACCTTTTTTGCAAAAATTAAGACCAGTGTTCAGCTTATTACTTTTTCATGTTATTTGATTGGGTTATTCTTAAATAATTCTTTATTGATCTTTTCTTCAAATTTTCTATTATTTTTAGCTTTAATTCTTACCATACAGACAGGAATTCAATATACCACAGTAACTTTTAAAAAGTTTTAACTCAAACCAGAAATCTTACTCTTGGCATAACGATAACTGTATTCCAGCTTTTCAATATCCTCAGGAATATCAAGGTCAATCGCTTGAAAGTCTTTAATTTCTAGATAGGTACAATTTTCATATTCATTAGAATCACTCTCGCAAAACCACTTTGATTTATACCCATAAAATTGTCCAGCATCAAAAAATGATTCCCCTAGATCTTGAGATCTAGTATTTTGCATATCTGGAAAATTTGAGATTAACTGTTTATTTTTTTTCTTAAATGTCCATTCTACTGGAACATTCATCCTTGAAATTGATATCAAAGAATTTTTATCTGAGTCCATTAATTTTTTTATTGCATTATCTATGGTATTTGCATCAATGCTGATCGCATGGATATATGTTTGAAAGATCGCGTCATATCCTTGCAA
>Ga0066862_10000646_pt1 | contig 13929 bp, 10 predicted proteins | sample ETN02SmetaG_FD_66431 | JGI IMG/M metagenome (GOLD analysis project Ga0066862, IMG submission 66431) | Marine microbial and viral communities from oxygen minimum zone, Eastern Pacific Ocean - ETNP2014F10-02SV255 | ecosystem: Environmental > Aquatic > Marine > Oceanic ... | reverse complement strand
AGTTTCAGATGTACCATCAATACCGCTGGGGTTATCATCAATGGTAAAGCTCAAGATAAACTTATGAGGATAAGATCGATTGTAGACGTTATATTTGTTATCTCCTTGAGATGAAAGCAGGAGATAACCCTCTTTTTCAGAAGTTTTATAGATTGTTAGTCCCTCTGGATCACCGCCAATATTTCCCTCTCGAGAATCTACGATAAAAGGAATTTCAAATGGAAATTCATTGTTTAGGTTATAAGCTTTCAAAACCCCGTTAACCTCTTCTTCTGAAATAAATACCGTCTTGTTTTCATCATCAAACACGCAGCCTTCTGATTCGCCACCATTGCTGAAACTGCCTATGAGTGTTCGAGTGTGAGGTACCCACAACTCAACACGAGGACCCTTATCCTCTGTAATGAAAACAATGGGCACTCCATCTATTAAGCCTACACAAATACCATAGACATCGATATTGGTTGGTATGGTTATTGACTGAACGGCTAGATCAAAAAGGTTTTTTGATTGAAGAATATTTTTAAAAAAATCTTGCTGATTAAATTCCCAAAACTCAATCGATTGAGCTGTTCTATTTGATGCAGCCACATAAATTTTCTTATCAATCTGTCTTACATCAATATTATTTATTTCACCCAGCGCAGCATATGATATTTTTTTTCCAGAAAGATCATATGAATAAACCCCTGCTCGCTTATCAGTTCCAAAGATAATTGATTGTGTTGGATTGATGAAATTGATAACTATTGCTGGGTCATCTGCAGCATCGCCACTCGTTGCAACTGGCTCCGTCTCAGCAATCGCACTGATAAAGTTATCATTGGAACAACCAAACAATAAGAAAATATTTAATATTAATGATAGTTTTACAAACTTAGACATATTTGTATTGTAACTCCAACGCTCTTGTATTTAAATTTTTAGAATTTGTGTTCTATGCCAATTGAAAAAATATCTTTAGCGTTTCTTTTATTGGAAGTCTCCAGCTGGGAATAGAATGTAAAAATCTTGGATGATTTCCTTAACTGATAATCGTATCCGATTGTTGTATGCTTGCCTGAATCAATTTTCATGCTTGATGAGGCGCGCTGAATTTTAAATGTGCCTTTTGGACCAATTCTTCTTGAAAAACTAATAACATGACCATTCTTTGTCATGCCCGAAGCAAGATTTTTAGTCTTTTGATTTAGCAGCCCGAACTGTGATTTGTCTAGTGGAATTAAAATCGCGAGTCTTGAGGCGTCATACCCCTTCATAGAGTCATCAACCCCAATAGCTGCTTGAAATAGATCTCCAGAAAAATTGACTGAATAAGATCTATACTTCTTGTCGGAAGATGAGGGATTCTTGATGGAATTAAATGTTGCAGAAATCTTACCCATATACTTTGGGGTTGTGTAACCAATAAAATCTTCTAAACGATTTTCACCATGTAAAATATTCTTTATATCTGGAGCCAGGTCATCATATAGATCTATTTTTAATTGAGATTTTTTGAAAGCGGAATCATGTGTGCCAGTAAAAAGCATGCCTAGATCTGTTTGAATGCCAATAAAGGTATTGCGTTTTTTAAAAGTCCCGTCATCACCTCTTGCTTTTCCATCAACAGGATCAAATCCATACTCTGCTTGATAAACTAGCTTAAGATTGGAATTGTTGGATAATAAAAATTTACCTTTAATGCCAAACTTTGACTCATTACTTTTGATATCAGTTTCGGTGCCTTTTAAAAAATTATTTGAAATAGATTGAGAATCAATAGCTATTCTTCCATAAAACTTATGCGAAGCATAAATATTACTGCTGACACCTATAATTAGAAAAATAACAAAATAAAAATTTATTTTTAAAAATCTAGTATTCATTGCCTAGACTCCAAATATAATCCTCAGAAGCACGTAGAATAAAACAGTAAAAGCAGCTCCAGCTGGTATTGTTACAAGCCATGAAGCAATAATTCTTTTGATTGAGGCAAAGTCAAGATGCTCTGCTCCTTTAGCTAAACCAACACCTATAACTCCGCCAACTAAAGTATGAGTTGTTGAGATTGGAAATCCTAAATAAGATGCGGCTACAACTGTTGATGCTGTTGCCATTTCTGCTGAGAATCCAAGGCTAGGTGTAAGAGCGGTAATTTTTCTACCAACAGTTTTAATAACTCTTGATCCAAGGGTAGCTAAACCAAAAACTATACCAATTCCACCGATAAATAAAACCCAGGGACTAATGGCTGCTTTAGAGCCAATTGCTCCAGTATCAACAACGCTTACAATTGCAGCCAATGGACCAATTGCATTAGCAACATCATTAGAACCATGAGCAAATGCCATAGCGCTAGCTGAGACAATCATTAACAATCCAAATGCAAACTCAATACCACCCTCTCGCATAATCTGTTGTTTATTGTTTCTTAAGAAAAATGCTGTTGCCAGTCCAACTACGGAGCTAAATATTGCAATGAATAAATAAACTTCATTATCACTGAACTCAACTCCAACATGCTTCAAACCCTTCCTTGCCGTAACTAGGGAAATGACTGCAGCAACAAGAAAGCTGTAAAAAGGTATATATTTTATTGCCGCTTCGCCTGGATTTGGTCTATCTAAAATAAGCTTTTTAGCAGAAATGTATAAACCAAATGCTAATGTCCCAGAAAATAACGGAGAAGTAACCCAGCTCATAGCAATATTACCTACTTTTCCCCATGAAACTGCATCAACCCCTTTGGTGATTAAAACAAAACCAATAATAGATCCAACAATTGTATGAGTTGTTGAAACAGGCCAACCTCTTAAACTGGCGACATACAACCAAGTTCCGCCAGCAAGAAGTGCCGATAGCATACCGATTACAAAGATGTTAGTTTCATCAACATATAACTGAGGATCTACGATCCCCTTTCTGATTGTCGATGTTACTTCACCACCAGCAAGAAAAGCACCTAGAAATTCAAATATTGCTGCAATAATAATTGCTTGTTTGATAGTGATGGCTCTACTGCCTACTGATGTTCCCATGGAATTAGCAACATCGTTTGCCCCGATGCCAAACGCCATAAAAAAGCCAATGAAGCCAGCTATAAGTAATATTGTGTAGGGTTCTAAAAATAAAGTTTCCATATAAAAAATTTAATTAGTGAGAATATGGAACTAATTAGACTGTATTTATTTGAATATTAAATTACCTTCAAGTAACAATTTGATTTTTTTTGCAACATTTCAACGAAGAGAATGACTTCAAATTGTCACAATAGTTTACAGCTGGGATAGCTGCTAATTATGAGTAGGAATTATATTATTTTTTATGAGAAATAAATTACTGCGGATAAAACTACCCACATTGATAGAAATCCAAACATTTGCATTTCGTTTGCTTTAGATGTCTTAGGGATCAGGCCCTGCTGCTTAAGTACTTTTTTTGTGTTCATAATCCTGGTTTCCTTTGCGACACAATAATGTCACAGAACTGACACAATATATCATATTTTTAATTTTAGCTACATTTATTTGTTTTTTTTACAACAAATGTCGATAATAAGAAATCATGCAAAAACCCAAACAAAAAAGAAGTATAGAGCGAATTGATAAGATTTTAGATGCGTCTAATGCTCTATTGAATGAAGGCAGTGTTGAATCTCTCACGATTGCAAAAATTTCTGAATTTGCAGATTTAAAACGCACCTCTACTTATAAATTCTTTGAAACTCCAGATGAAATCAAGCAGGCCTTAATTAAGAGATATATTCAGGATTGCAATGTGCATCTTAAAAAAAATCTAACTAAAAATTCAGAAGATGATTATTCAACATGTTTAAAAGAATGTGTTATCTCGATCATTGAATTCTTTCAAATTAATACAGGCGCACAAAAGCTTATTCTAGAAAACACTGTCTCCCCTCCTATCTTAAGCACAGATCTGCATGAAATAGCAGAAACAATATTGAAACACATAGAAAAATCTGTAGGGCTGCCAAATATGTTTAATAAATCAGGAGTATTTTTAGTGGTGACTCAAATTATTGTCTCTATCCTCTCATTGAACACTAAAGAAAATTCTGGGCTTACGGATGTAGGGCTTAACGAAGCAGTCCGCGCTGCTAATGCCTATCTTTTAAGTTGCATTGCAACACCTGCTTAAGGGCTGCCTGCAAAAATTACCTTAAGTAATTCTTCATCTATTTGTAGATTCAAGGATGAGCGACCAGAAAATGTGGTTTCTTTGATCTGCCACTGATCATCAATTTTTTGATACACATCATGATACTCGCCCTGTAAGGTTGTGATTGATGAATTTTCTGTATTAATTAAATTGTACGTCAGTGACCAATGACCAGTTGCATGGCTGGCATCGATGATTTTAATGATTGGGTTGTGCGCATGATGAGATTCAAGCATATAGTCATGGCATGCGGCCTCTTGAAAAACTTTTGCTAGATCATCTCTATTTGCAAAAGAACCCACTGGCCCATAATCAATTTTGCAATCAGAGGTAACAAAGGTTCCAATCATAGCTTGCACATCTTTTGCATCACATGCATTAAGATATGTATGTTTTAAATGCTGGATAGCTAAAATATCCTCTAACTCTTGAACGCGTTTTTCTAGATCTTTACTCATCGGAATATATTAATACTTTTGTTATCTGATTATAAATTTTTTATTATTCTTAGGTTCATTAATGGTATCTCAAGATACAATAAACGTTGAATAAAATCTTAATAACTCAGGTCCATAACAAATTTTATGCTCATTTCGTTTGATCAAAAGGAATATCAAAAACTTAACGATAAATCCTATCAACTTGAAAAAAGAAGATTGCAAATTGAACTGCTTAAACTGCAAGAAGATGTTATTCAAAACAAACGAAGAATTTGTATTGTATTAGAAGGAAGAGACACTGCTGGCAAAAGCTCTGCGTATAAATTTTTTACTCAATACTTAATTCCAAAAAACTTTAAGTATGTGAATCTTGGCATCCCAACGAAATGGGAATCCTCACATTGGTTTCAACGCTGGAAAAAAGTAATTCCTAAAAAAGGCGAGATCGCCTTTTTAGATAGATCTTGGTATACCCGAGCTTTAACAGAGCCGGTTATGGGCTATTGCAGCGAGAAGCAATACAGAGATTTTATGAATCGAGTAATCCCATGGGAGCAAAACCTAATAGATGATGGCGTTGAGATCATTAAATTCTATTTCTCACTATCACAGGATCAACAAAAAAGACGAATGAAAGCTCGCAAGCACTCTGAGCTGAAGTATTGGAAGCTCTCTCCCAATGATGAGCGCATCGTGACTAAATGGGATGCTTTTACACTGTATAAAGAACAAATGTTTGAGAAAACTTCTCCTGATTTCTCTCCTTGGATTGCAATCAATGCAAACAATAAAATGATTGCTCGCTTAACCGCATTGAGATTCCTGCTGAATCAAACAGATTATGAAGAGAAGAAACTTCTTAAACCTCTTACCTGGTCTAAAAATATTAATAACTACAAAGTCTTGTTAGAAGGCGTTGAGTTCAACAATTTGGACTATGAGCAATACAAGGTTTTAAGCAAATACATGGATGATGAGTAAATGAAGATAGCATCGATTGATATAGGCACTAATGCTATTAAATCTAAGATATTTAAAACCACCCCTGCATCAATTGAATTTATTAAAGGAATTAGGTCTCCAATAAGACTTGGAAGTGATGTTTTCAATGACGGAAATCTCAGCGAAGGTAAGTTAGATCAGGTCATTGAAACCATTCGTGAGTATGAGGAAGTATTTAAAGAAAATTTCATCAGTCATTATGAGATAGTAGCAACTTCTGCATTTAGAGATACCTCAAATTCTGAAGATGCTAGACGTTACATAGAAACAGCGATCAATCACCCACTAAGGGTGATATCTGGATTAGAAGAAGCAAAATTAATCAGATTTCATCCTAAAAGCAATACTGGTAAAAACAAAATTTTTGTCGATTTGGGAGGTGGAAGCACTGAATTCTTTATTCGCAATGAGCAAGAAACTATTATCCGATCTTTTCAACTTGGAGCTGTGCGTAATATGTTGCAGAAAGATAATAAAGAAGAATGGCAACGTTTAGAAGAATGGCTTAGATCAATTAAACCAAAGAAAAAATTGATCGGCATAGGAGGCAATATTAGATCATTTCTTAACGCGCATGAATTAAAAGAAATGTCATTGAGTGAATTCAAGAAAAAAGTTAAAAAACTATCTAAGCTAAGCACTGAAGAAAAGATTACAAAATACTCATTTTCTCCTGACAGAGCTGACGTTATAGACCATGCTCTAGATATTTTTCAATTTATATCAGAGCATTTGGGAGTTCAACAAATTTCATCAACTAAATGGGGGATATCTGATTCCATTGCCATCAAATTATTTCATGAGCTCTATTCAAGCAAAGTTACTATTTCATAAATTTCAATAAACAGAAATTATTTCAGATTAATGTTAATGATCTTCATACCTGATATTGCTTGTTTTAATTAATATTCCAGGATGACTATGATAAAGGAAGAGTAAACCAAAACTCAGACCCACCCTCTTTTCTTGTTTCAACGCCAACATCACCTTGTAAGTTATTTACAAGGTTTCTAACTATGGCGAGGCCAAGTCCGCTACCTTGCTTGGTATTGGCTCTTGCTTTTGCTGTTCGATAGAATCTCTTGAAAACAAATTTTTGATCTTCCTCTGGTACACCCTCACCAAAGTCTAAAACTGAAATGCGCAAAAAACCAGCCTGCTTTCTTGCCTTAATTTCAATTAGCGAACTCTCGGGACTATATTTAAATGCATTATCTATTAGATTATTTAAAACCCTTTCGATGGCTTTGGTGTCACTTTGCACTTCAATATCAGGTTGGCGATTAAATACTAAATCAATATTTTTTCTTTTTGCTTTGTTTTTAAATGATGAAATAACCGTTTCAATCACCTCATTAATAACAATTGGTTCTATTACAAATTTTAAATCTCCGTATTCAATTCGTGATAAATCTATTAATGAGGTTACCATCTCGCTTAGACGGTCTGCATTATGCAAAATAGCTTTGGAAAATGTTTTAGCATCCTTCGAATTATCTAACGCGCCATCTAATAATGTTTCAGAATTTGCTTTGATAACACTTACTGGTGTTCTAAGTTCATGCGATAAGTTAGAAACAAAATCTCTTCGCATGGAATCCATCTCTCTCAGCTGAGTGGTTTCATGCACCACTAAAATTAATTCTTTTGTTCCCTTGGCTTTATTCATATGAGCCAAAATCCATCTTGTTTCATCTGCATCTGTATCAATCTCAAATTCACTATCATGTTGACCTTTTTTTAAAGCTTTTTTATAAAGTTGTTTTAAGGGAGATACATTTAAGTCAATGATTGATTTATTTAAAATTTCATCTAATCCAAGAATTTGCATTATCTGATCGTTTCGAAAATTAATAGTCCCATCTTCATCAAGTACCATAATCCCCTCTCCTAAACCATCTAGAACCAAACCAAATTGGTCTCTTTGTTTAGCAATTAAAGAAATCTGTTCTTTTAAATTTAAAGATATGGTTGAAATATTTCTCGCCATAGAACCAATTTCATCTGACCGTTTAGTAGGAAGAGACTCTAGGTTTTTTTTCTTATAACTACCTGCGGAAATTTCAGCTGCAGCCTTTTCTAGCTCTACAAAACTAGCTCTAATATAATCTCCAGCAAGCACGCTTGCTAAAATTGCAACAATGAGACCCACAACTACTATAAGAGTGATTGAATTACCCAAAGATGCTAAAACCTGATCTAAATTCTCATAGGGAACTGATATTCTAATTACCCTTTCTTGATTATTGGTCTTATCTAAAAGTGCGAAATAAAACATTTCTTTCTTGACTGTCGAGCTAAATCTCTTGCTTGATCCATAGCCATTATTAAAGGCAGAAATAATTTCTGGTCTAACGCTGTGGTTATCAAGATCATTGATTCTGCTAGCTTCAATATCTGAGTCAACAATTACATCACCATTTTTTAAAATAATGGTTATCCTAGAATCAGAGACAGAAGCATACTCATCGGCCTCAGCTTTTAATGCAACCAAGTCACCAGAATCTATTAAGCCTGATATTGATTTTCTTAAAATTTTTGCTTGTCTTGAAAGTTCGGTTTCAATTTGAGCTTGAAGCTTAATAGATAAATCTCTTTCAGCAACAACAAAAGAAAGAGAAATACCAACAAATAGGCATGAGAGCGTAATAAGGAAAATTCGGGTTCTAATACCCATACTAATTAATCTGAGCTTCTAGAAAATCGATAGCCCACACCGCGAATGGTTTGAATATGGCCGCCAACTAAACCAAGTTTCTCCCTTAAACGCTTGATATGGGTATCAACGGTCCTTGTAGTAACATTGGAACTGTATCCCCAAACATCCTCTAGAAGTTGATCTCTTGTCTGAACTCTACCCTTTCTTTTAATTAAGTGTTTGAGCAATTTAAACTCTAGAGCGGTAAGAGAAATTTCTTGACCATTAATATAAGCTTGATGTTCTTCAAAATTGATGCTGAGTTCTCCAAATGAGTGCTCAGCATCCTCGGTATTTTTTTCTGTTGAGGCGCCTCTTTTCAAAATAGCTTTAACCCTTAATATTAATTCTCTAATACTAAAAGGCTTAGTAACGTAATCATCTGCACCTAATTCAAAACCAACCACACGATCAACCTCTTCGGTTTTGGCAGTTAAGATAATGACTGGGATATTTTTAGTTTTGGGTTCAGACTTGATATCTCTGCAAAGAGTTAAACCAGAGCCGTCTGGAAGCATGAGATCTAAAATAATTACATCAATCTTGTTAGAGGCTAAAACTTTTTCACCTTCGTCTATGGATGCAGCTTGAAAGACATCAAAAGACTCTTTTGAAAGATTGTAATCAATCGTTTTACGAATATCGGGTTCGTCTTCAATAACTAATACACGTGATGTCATGAATATCTAATAATTTTATACTCTTTATACATTATATTATTATAAGAGTTAATTCTATTAAGATTGATTTTGCTTAATAGAAATAAAAATGTCGCGCAATTGTGTCTTTGAGAATTTTCCAGAAGCAACTCGCGGTAATTCCTCATACCCAATCTGCATAAGTGAAGGTATTTTAAAGGCGGCAATTTTATCTTTTAGAAAATTATTTAAATCTTTTTCAGTTAACTTCATCGAAGCTTTTAAGCAAATTGCTACACATAGCGTTTCACCCAATCGTTCCTCTGGAATACCAAAGACTGCAGCTTCTTTAACAGAGGGATGGGCATATATTGCAGTTTCAACTTCAATACACGAAATATTTTCCCCTCCTCTTATTACCATATCTTTCACTCTGTCTACGATGTAAACAAAGCCATCATCTATATATCCCAGATCTCCAGACTTAAACCATCCATCGTCATTAAAAACTTCATCCGTTGCCTCTTGGTTGCCCCAATAGCCAACCATATTAGCGGGACTCTTAATTACAATTTCACCAACAGCTTTTGGTTCTAATTGAAAGTTCCAATTCTCATCAATGATTGCAACATCTGTAACTGGAGGAATTGCTCTTCCGCAACTGCCTGGATGCAATAGATATTCTTTTCCTAAATTTAATGTTCCAGCAGCATTAGTTTCCGTTAGCCCATATCCAATCGAAGGTTCGGCATCTTTAAATCCATCTTTAAGTTTTTTAACATGCTCAGGAGGTCTTGGGGCGCCGCCGCCGCTAAGCTCTTTAAAGGTAGATAAATCGTATTTATCTCTATCAGGATGAGTTAACAGGTCCCATGTTTGAGTAGGAACTCCTGTGATGGCTCCTATTTTTTCATCCTGAATTAATTTTAATGCAGCTGCTGGTTCCCATTTTGGCATCATCACCATTTTTCTTCCTGCAATTATGCTCATCAAAAATCCTGAATGACTTCCGGTGACATGAAATAACGGAACACAATGAAGGATGGCCGATTGATTTATTGGAGTTAATTCATCCTCTAAATTTGAGGATGATAAATCTGCATTCTCAACTTCTCTTTTTATGGTAGTTACCAAAGCCCAACTAAACAATGTTGCAAGTATATTTCTATGCGTTGATAAAACTCCTTTGGGAAAGCCTGTTGATCCTGATGTATAAAAAATTGTTGCGTTGTCGTTAGTGTCAAGACTCACTTCAGGGAAATTTTCAGATTGAGAAGTTATAAAACTTTCAAAATCTTCAAATTCAGCGGTTTGATCTGAAGGCCTAACAATTATTTTCTTGATATTTGAAAATTTTTCTAGCCCAATTAATCGCTTTTCGTCCGCTATTAAAACCATGGATCCAGAATTATCAAGCCCGTAAGTAACCTCATCGGGCACCCACCATGAATTTAAAAGAACGCATACCGCACCCAATGATGTGATGGCCATAAACGAAATAATATATTCAGGATTGTTGGCCATACACAAGGCAACTCGATCACCTTTTTTCACACCAGCGTTTCTAAGTGCATTTGCGGTCTGAGCTGATTTTTTAATTATTTCTTGATAGGTATATCTTTCATCATTAAAAACAATGAACTCCCACTCAGGAAAAAGAAGCCCAAAGTCATAAAATTCAGATAAAGTTTTTGGAGTATTTACAAATTCTCTATAGGTTATTCCAGAGATATGTTTTTTTTCTTGAAATGCAAATATTTGATCTGGAGCAGTTAAAGAATTTAGAATTTCTGTATATTTTTCTGTCATAATATTTAACAATAAATTGATAATTATCCTAAACCATTATGAATAAAAACTACATAGCTATTCTTATGCTTCTAATTATCTCGGCTTGCGGTGGTGGAGGCGGTGGCGGATCCTCTCAAGCCCCCGCAGTTTCAATTCCACCCACTCCAAGCTCACCAAGCCCATCACAACCTGCAGAGCCCAGTTTTTCGGAATTAAGAGCTGAGTTTGAAAGTTATTATGAGTATAGTCGCCATTGGGGACTGGAAGCTGTAAATGCGTCTTCAGCATATGCCAGAGGAGCTACAGGAAACAATGTTCTTATAGGGATCACTGATTCTGGTCTTGATGAGACTCATGCTGAGATAAAAGGAGCAAATTTATCCCCAAACAGTGATTTGGAATACTCTAATTACATTCCAAATACTCGACAAAAACGTCATGGAACAATGGTTGCATCAATCGCTGCAGGAACATTGGATAAAGACAGAAGCACCCCAATGCATGGAGTTGGATTTGATGCAGATATTTTATTTGTGGCAATACAATTAGCAGAACCAGATGAAGATTATGATCCAGTTGATCTTGGTGATACTGATAGCAGTGGTAACGTTACTAACGCAGAAGAAGTCGCAGAAGACTTTTCTGGAATAGATGGCTTTTTTAGCTCTCTTTTTGATTACTATGATTTCTACAATGCAGATATTGTTAATAATAGCTACGGCTATTCTGGCAATATCATTGATTACAGTGAGGCTCAAGTAAGAAACGCCTTCCCGAGTACGATTCTTTCAATGTCTCAAGAGGGAACTTCGGATTACGACAAAACTATATATGTATGGGCAGCTGGAAATGCTGGCGGATATGATGACGCGGATAATTCCAGCCCAGAATTACTTGCAGGAATGTCTCATTTTATTGAAGAAATTCAAGGGCATTCTATTGCAGTTGTAAGTATTGATGAGGATGGTGGGATAAGTGACTTTTCAAATAGGTGTGGAATTGCAAAGGATTTTTGTATTGCTGCGCCTGGAGGCAGTGTGACAGTTGCATACCCTACTTCAATGGGTGATGCTGGAATTTATGAAGATGAAATTAACGATCCAACTAGCTGTGTTCAGGATAATTCTTGTTACGCAGTTGCTGGTGGAACTTCTTTTGCCGCACCATTTGTAACAGGAGGTCTTGCAGCAATATCTAGTTATTTTGATGGGCAGCTTGGAAGCACTGAAATTGTTTCAAGGTTATTTTCAACAGCAAACAAAGATGGTGTTTATGCAGATTCAGAAATATATGGTCAAGGACTTATGGACCTAGCAGCTGCAACAACCCCTGTAGGCCAGACCAGCTCAATGATGAGCAATACCTTGTCAGGGCCAATGGTAAGCGCAAGCTTAACCTCCTTACAAATGATTAATCCTTCATTTGGTGATGCAATTGCCAGAGGTGTTAGCAACCATTCACTAATATTTTTTGATGAGCTGCAAGCGCCATTTAGAAATTCGCTTAATAACCTAATCTCAGATTATAGAAATCAAATTAATTCAATTACAGGATTTGATGAAATGCAGAATTTTTCAAGATCAATGCTGAACTCAAGTAGCGAATTTTTTGAAGTGGGGGAATCTAACTATCAAAATGTGTCAAATGAATTAGTGACTCCGTCCCATCTACTTGAAACGCAAGCAAATAAAAATCAGTATTTTGCTTATTTTAATCAATCAAACAAAACTTTTTTTAGTCAAGGAATAAATGGAAGCTGGGCATTGGGAATATTTAAAGACTCTAACCTAAGAATCAATAGCTCACTAAGATCAAAATTTAATAACCCATGGCTAAATTTTACAGCCTCAGGAGCATCCTTTGGATCAATCAAGGAGCTGAATAATGCGTTTAATCTAGCTTACACAATTTCAGCAGGAAGAAACAAATTTAGTCCTAATGAGACATTTCTTGAAAAAAACTCAAGCTTATTAGGTCTTGTTGAACTCCAATCTAACTCAAATATGCCCTCACTTCAATTGGGTATCCTCCAAGAAAATGATTCCAATAGCGGATTAGCTGGTTCAGGAGCATTATCAGGAACAAAGAATCAAATAACAAAGTTCATTGGTCTTTCGTCTGTAAAAAATTTATTTGGTGGAAAAATTTTTGGGTCAATACATTGGGGTCAATCATCAGATATCAGTCATAACAATGGAATGTTGAAATCCATCGAAGAAGTTAAGTCTTCGTCATTTGGATTTGGTTACATTCAAACTTCTATTTTTAATGAGAGCGACCAATTAACAATTTCAATTGATCAACCATTAAGAGTAGAGTCTGGAAAATTAAATCTTGATGTTCCTGTTTACAGAACAAAACAGAAAGATGTCATTTTTAACTCTCTTAGCTTTGGATTAAGGCCAAGTGGAAGAGAGGTAAATTCTATAATTAATTATTCAACTGCTCTTAAAAAAATGAATTTTGATTTTGCATTTGGATATAAAGCAGACCCATATCATATGAAAAATTTGGATGATTACTGGTATACATCCATGAGAGCAAGCATAAGATTTTAATTATCTAATCAGGAGGAGTTTTGAAGCAAAAGTTACAGAACCAGATTATATATATTACTGGCGCCTCTGCAGGCATAGGCTTATCAACAGCTAAACTTTGTTTAAAAGAAGGAGCTACAGTAGTTATCACTGGTAGAAATGAAGAAAGACTGAAAGAGGCTGAATTAATTCTTAGTAAAACCTCATCAAATGTTGTAGCACACCTTTTAGATGTAAGTATTGAAGCAGATCTTATTGATTCCCTGAATAATATCTACAAAAAATTTGGTCGTATTGATGGTCTAGTTAATAATGCGCCTTCAATACATACTGGCAAAATTATTGATCTTGATATGCCGTCATGGAGAACAAATTTTAAAGCAAATCTAGATGCTGTTTTTTTAACTACTAAAACTGTCTTACCTTGGATGATAGCAGCCAAAAAAGGTTCAATTGTTAATGTTGCTTCAGTGGTTGGCTTAAGAGGTGCAGCCTATATGTCTGGGTATGGGGCAGCAAAATCCGGCCTTATTAATTTTTCAAAGACATCAGCAATAGAGGCTGCGCCAAATGTCAGAGTGAATTGCGTGATCCCTGGTGCAGTTCAAACTCCTGCAACTGAAAGAGCAATACCAAACGAAGATTTAATGGAAGCGACTATT
>Ga0066862_10000644_pt1 | contig 13951 bp, 13 predicted proteins | sample ETN02SmetaG_FD_66431 | JGI IMG/M metagenome (GOLD analysis project Ga0066862, IMG submission 66431) | Marine microbial and viral communities from oxygen minimum zone, Eastern Pacific Ocean - ETNP2014F10-02SV255 | ecosystem: Environmental > Aquatic > Marine > Oceanic ... | reverse complement strand
ATCTACGCTCGAAGACGTATCGCTTTGAGGCGGTATGCCGACCCAGAAGAGGTGGCTCATGGCACTTTGAATTTTGTTTTACCTGCATCGGGTTTTATGACAGGTGCAACGCTACCAGTTGACGGTGGATTGACAATTAAGAATGCCTAATGAGTGATTCCTCATCTAGAGTTTCGTGGGGAACTATTTTGTCGTTTGGTGCTCCAGGGCTTGGGGCTGGTTATATGTACCTTTTTCTCAGCATATATGTGATGAAGTATTCGACAGATGTGTTGTTGATAGCGCCAGTCGTGATGGGGCTTATCTTCAGTGTTTCTAGATTCTGGGATGCGATTTCGGACCCTCTCGTAGGTTATTTGAGTGATCGAACGAGATCTCGGTTTGGTAGGAGGCGAATTTGGTTATTGGCCAGTTCTCTGCCCATTGCGGCTACCTTTTATATGGTTTTTGCTGCTCCGACAGATTTAAGTCAAAGCGAACTGAATTGGTGGATGGCCGTTGCCATTATTGGTTTCTACTCAGCAATGACTCTTTTCTTTGTTCCACATATGGCGTTGGGTGCGGAGCTGACTGCTGATTATCACGAGAGGAGCCGATTGTTTGGTTTTAGACATGCAGCCTTTACCCTTGGTTCTATACTGTGCCTCGCAAGCTTGGCATTACTTCAAGCAAGTGAAGTGGGCGATGTACGTGTACTGGTTAAAGATCTAGCTCTTTTGGCTGGGACAATCATGATCTGTTTGTTGGTTTTGGCGGTGCTTACTTTAAGAGAAAGGTCTGATTTTCAAGGCACGGTTGGTAGCAACCCATTTAAGGCATATAAGGATGTATGGCAAAACCCCCATGCCCGATTGTTGATAGTAGTTACATTCATTGAACATGTCGGTTCTGCAGCAATAGCGGTGTTGACTCTATATGTGATGCAGTATGTTGTCGGCGCTCCTGGCTTGGCGGTGCTAGTCATATTAGCCTATATGATTCCCTCTAGCGTATCCGTTCCTTTTTGGATTCCGCTCTCGGTGAAGTACGGAAAGATCAGAATTTGGATGGTTAGCATGATCGGATCGGGTGTCTCTTTTGGGGGTTTTTTTCTCATTCCCTTTATCGACGATTTAAATACTCGTATTGTAGTGAGTTTTATTTTGGCCGTATTGGCTGGGATATCTGCCGGTAGCGGTGGAACAATTGGACCATCGGTACAAAGTGACGTGATTGACTATGACGAGTTAGTTTCCGGTGAGCGCAAAGAGGGTTCTTATTTTGCTGCCTGGAATTTCGTCTATAAGAGCGCGGCAGGTGTCATGCTTTTGTTGACTGGATTCGTATTAGAATTTAGTGGTTTCGCACCCAATGTGGAACAAACTCAAATTGTTAAACTTTCAATCGTCGGTTTGTATGGCCTTTTCCCTCTCGTATGTAATCTTATAGGTGCTTACTTGTTCTCGAAATTTCGGCTCGATGAAAAGGCTTGTACCGAGATACGACGAAAATTAGAGGTTAGACGATCTCATTAATAAGAACCCAAACTAACGAGTCAGAGTTCAAGACATCCTCAATTGGATTTTTTTCTCTCGAGTTTGGTAGAAGACAGGTAAATATTTTGTTCAGCAGATCTAGTTCCTAGTTCACCTGCCAACAAAATTACCCGGCCGTCTTTCTGAAACGGACTTTACGCCTTCTTTATGGTCTTCGGTTTTTTGCAATCGGAACTGTTCTTGGAATTCGTGATCCGTTTGTAGCTTGACGGCTTCAGATAAGCCTGTGCGCATGGTGTCCCTAACAGACTGTACTGCAAGTGGTGCATTTTCAGCAATTTCGGTAGCTAAGTTAATAGCTTCATCCCTCAGTTTTTCCTGGGTGGTCAAAACATCTGCTAAACCCCACTCGTGCGCAAGCTCGCCTCCAATACGCCGACCCGTTAAAAACAACAGATGAGCCTTTTGCGGGCCGATTAACCGAGGAAGTGTGTGCGTTAAGCCAAACCCTGGATGAAAACCTAGTTTTACGAAGTTTGCGGTAAACCTTGCTTCGGGACAGACTACGCGAAAATCGGGCATAACAGCCAACCCGAAACCGCCCCCCACAGCTGCTCCTTGTATCGCTCCTATCACAGGTGTTTTGGTGGCAAATAGTCGTGTAGCAGCAGTGTAGAGAGGGTTACCGCTTGTCTCGGTTCTCGTTTCTCTTTCTTGATTACCCTGTTGATTGCCAAAATTATTTCCTGCGCAAAAGTGTTTTCCTTGAGAGCACAGGACGATAGCTCGTACTTCGTGGGACTGGTCGAAAGTCTCGAAGCAATCCGCTAGATCATTGATAAGTTGAGTATCAAAAAAGTTATTCGGTGGGCGTTGTATTTCTACCACGGCGACATGCTTGTTCTTTTTTATTTCTAAGTCTTGATACTCCATTTATCCTTCTCCGTAGAATGCTTTTAGATGGTTTACTATATTAACGGAATTTGCAATAAAAATGCTTGGGGAGGAGATTTGTGAATACATGGCAAGTTGGAGAGGTGAAAATAACCCAATTAGTTGAGTTGACGACGGCTTCACTGGGGCCTCATCTGCTGCCGCAGGCTACCCCCAATGAGCTTAAAAAGATTAGATGGTTATCGCCTTTTGTAGATGCAGATCACCGCTTAGTATTGAGTATGCATATGCTCATCCTGGAGGCCCATGGCCAAACGATTGTTGTCGATACGTGTATCGGAAATGACAAACAGCGGAATTACCCGAAATGGAATCTTATGCAAAGTGATTTTTTGCAGCGTTTTGAGGCGGCCGGTTTTGATGTAGACACTGTTGATACGGTCTTATGCACTCACATGCATGTGGACCATGTAGGATGGAATACGATTAAAGTGGACGAGGCTTGGTTACCGACGTTTTCAAATGCAAGGTATTTATATTCGAAAAAAGAGTGGGATCATTGGAGTCAGGAGCCTCAGGAGTACGGTCCGGTGATTGAAGATTCTGTCCAACCTGTTTTTGATTCAGGTCTGGCAGATTTAGTATCAGATGACCATGAAGTCTCGACGGAGATTCGTTTGGAATCAACACCTGGACACACACCTGGCCATGTTAGTGTTCACATTCATTCACTTGGTGAAGAGGCTGTGATAACAGGTGATATGATTCATCATCCATGCCAAATAAGGCATGTAGGTTGGGCAACCTCCGCGGATGTGGATCAGTCAATGGCGATCGATACCCGCAAAAGATTTTTAGAGAGATATTCCGATCGTCCTGTGTTGATAATTGGGACGCATTTTGCCGGACCCTCTGCAGGAAGGATCGTGCGAGATGGCGCTCATTTCCGATTAGATTATTAGTTAGCTGTATACAAAATAAGTCTATCGCAAGAGGTGTTATACTGTTGACCTTTGGCTAGGAATTAGTTTGGCCAGTAAAGACATCTTATCTGCTATTCGTATTCGTAATTTTACGTGGCTTTGGGTTGGAAGCTTAGGCTCTTCATTTGCGATGAATATGCAAATTATTGCCAGGGGTTGGTATGTTTATGACTTGACCTCTTCGGCCGTTGATCTAGCCTGGGTTACTGTTTCTTTTATGCTTCCCACGGTGCTTTTTTCTTTGTACGGAGGGGTCATAGCTGACAAGTTTCCGAAGAAAAAAATCATTATTGCTGCGCAGGCTCTTAACTTTATTGCGACCACTGTGATGGCCATCATAATACTGACCGAGCGCGTTAGCTTCTGGGACTTTATGTGGGTTGGGCTTTTCAATGGAACTATTTTGGCGCTTTCAATGCCTGCGCGCCAAGCATTTGTGCCAGAGCTCATTCCTGAGCGATTAATCTTCACAGCGATGGGGTTGACAACAAGTGGCTGGAATATTTCTCGGATCATTGCGCCAGCTTTAGCCGGATTATTAATTGCCGTGATCGCGGAAGGGGACAAGACCTCTTCGTTTGGAGTAGGGATTGTCTATGTGATTATCGCTAGTCTTTACTTGCTTTCTGCTCTGACAATGTTGTTGATCGATAATTCAGGATTACCGATTGATAATGAGAAAAAAGGAGCATTGAGGGAAATGAAGGAGGGACTCGTCTACGTATTAGATCATCCTCCAGTGCTCGGTCTGATTATTCTCTCGGTGATACCCTTCCTGTTCGGCATGTCTCTCAACACTTTGTTGCCGGCATTTAATGAAGAAATGCTATCAGGCCAAGCAGACGATTTAGGATTTTTGATATCAATGATGGGTTTGGGTGCAATTATTGGTTCGCTGATGATGGCAACTATGGGGAATATCAAGAACAAAGGTAATTGGCTGATAGCGAGTTGCCTAGGGTGGGGATTGGTCACATCAGCATTCGGACTCACTACTAATCAGCTAGCAGCGATGTCTGCAATTGTTTGTTTTGGTTGGTTTATGAGTTGGAATATGTCGATGAACCGCGGATTGCTTCAATTACAAGTTGATGGCTATATGCGAGGACGTATCATGAGCATAGATATGATGTCGCATGGATTGATGCCGATCGGGGTTTTTCCGATTAGTCTTATTGCCGATCATTATGATGTCGGTGTCGCATTGCTTGTTAGTGGAATCGCATTCATGTTAACTACAATTGTGACGGTCTTGTTTGTGCCAGCTGTGCGACGAACAGATGTTTTTGAGGATAAGAGCGAGCACGTCGTAAATTTGGCGGTAGTCTCCGATTCGGAAGTGGTTTGATTTAGTTTTCAGGAAAAAAAGTTTAGGTACTTTGATGGCAACAAAGATTGGATTGATATCTGACACGCATATACCGGAAGCTTGTTCGGTGCTTTGGCCTCAGGTCTATGATGCTTTTCAAGGAGTTGATTTCATATTCCATGGCGGAGATATACATGAACTTTCTTTATTAGATGAGCTAGAAAAGGTCGCTCCTATATATGCTGCTAGAGGGAATGGAGAAGATGGGAGCGGTGGCCGAGATGTTCAGCCTGAAGATGCTAGGGTCAAATATGCATGGTTAATCGAGATAGAGGGTTTGTGGATCGGGTTGACTCATTATGTTCCGGTCCCTGAGAGACCACCTAACTTTACTCTAGCGCGCTGGGTAGAGCGTTTTTTCCCCGAAAGGAAACCTGACGTGATTGTTTCCGGGGATACTCATCGAGAAGCGATAGAGTGGATTGACGGAGTGTATTGTGTGAACCCTGGTTCAGCCACTTACCCTCACAATTATGACACACAATACGGCACCATTGGATTCTTAGAGCTTGACCAGGGCAAGGCTGAGGCCAGTATTTGGCAGATTACTGAGTCTGGGATCAGTCCTTTTGACTGGGAAGGGACTCCTCCTTGGAAATTACGGCCCTAGTCTTTGGGTTGTCCCAGTATTCTTTCAGCAATGATATTTTTTTGGATATTTGGTGTTCCCCCACCTATCACTACATTGGGCCAATTTAAGGCCGACTTGGCCCAACTGCCTCCGTCGATTGCTTCTTCGCCGCCGCGTAATTGAAGTCCTGCTTGGCCGGCGAGTTCGATCGCAAAATCGTCCATACCTATTTCTAGACTGTCTCGGTGTAGTTTATTCACAGAGGTTTCGCTGGTGAGCGGTTCGCCTCTAATTTGCTTGGTGAGATAGCGCAAGCCATTATACTTCATGGCGGCAATCTTGGTTTCAAATCGAGCGATTGTCCGCCTCACTTCAGGGTCGGTGGCTGCTTCTTTGCCCTGAATTTTCAGGCTTTTCACCAGCGATTTGAGATTTTCGAGTTTTTCAAACATTTGTGTGACTTCGCCGATACTTGATCTTTCATTCGCCAAAGCTGAAACAGTTACTCCCCAACCTTGTCCTTCATCTCCTAGCCGATTTTCTATGGGTACCTTCATGTCCGTAAAGAATATTTCTGCAAAATGTTTGTCGCCTGCCATATTTTCTATGGGCCGAACCTCAAGGCCTTCAGCATTCATTGGGACTAGTAAACAAGTTATGCCCTCATGTTTTGATTTAACCGTAAAATCAGTCCTTACGAGCAAAATCATCCATTGTGCGAAGGGCGCCCCTGTTGTCCAGATTTTTTGTCCGTTAACTACGTATTGATCCCCATCCTTTTCGGCTTTGCATTGAATAGATGCTAGGTCAGATCCATGGTTGGGCTCTGAATATCCGGTGCACCATATTACTTTGCTATCTAGGATATCCGGGATAAATCGTTTTTTCTGCTCTTCGGTTCCATATTGCATGATTCCAGGACCAACCCAAGCTAGCCCCATGAAAGATGTGCCCAGAGGGGGTGCTTTTGCCAGGGCCATCTCTTCTCTCAATATCGTTTGTTCAATTAGGCCTCCATCACTTCCCCCATACTCCTTCGGCCAAGAAAATCCTACCCATCCTTTTTCTCGGACTTTTTCTAACCAGGATTGGAGAAAATTCTTACCACGTTCTTTTTTTGGGGGTAAATTCTCTTTTAGAAATACTTTGACCTCTTCCCTAAAACTATGTTCTTGCGCTGTATACTCGAAGTCCATTACAGTCCTCCTAAACTTGCGAGTCTGTCCAGATGAAAGTTTGAGTCTCCATACATAGGTCTCGCCCATTTGGATCGTTTTAAATAAAGTTGAGCATCGTACTCTGCCGTAAATCCGATTGCGCCGTGAAGTCCAACTCCGTCAATGCCGATCTGGGCAAATGCGTCAGAAGCGTAGCCCTTTGCCAATGAAACCGCTCGAGTAACATCACTTGGAGAATCATCTACAGCCCAAGCAGCGTAGTAACACAGGGACCTGAAGGATTCGATGTCTACAAACATTTCTGCCAGGCGATGCTTTACACCCTGATACTGACCAATGGGCTTACCAAACTGAATACGTTCTTTAGCGTAGCTATTGGTCAAATCAAGTAGGGATTGAGCAGCTCCGACCATTTCTGAGGTCACGGCTACTGCACCATAATTGGTTAGCGCAGATAAGTTTTCCTGACTTAAAACCATACAGTCTGATTCGTTAATAAATAGTCCATTAAGGTCAACGCTCCCCGTGATTTTTGTCTCATCCATGGTTGGTTCGTATCGGACCTTACATTGATCTTTTTCCACTTTAGCCAAGATTAGCTCTTCTTCGGCCTTGATCGCTAGGAATAACCAGTTGGAAAAGGTAGCACTATCTACGAAGGGTTTTACGCCGGTTAGATTAAAACCGTTTAGGGCTTTTGTTGCTTGGCAAAAAATTGCGTCAGAACTGATCCAGTTTGGGTCATCGTAAAGAGCGAGCGTGCCGACTGCTTTCCCTTCTGCGATTTGAGGAAGCCACTTGGCTTTTTGTTGTTCGTCTCCACACAAAAGAATCGCAGTGGCCGCGAGAGACTGACAAGCAATCGGGAGAGGGCATAAGCCCGATGCGGTTTCTTCTAAAACTACTGTTAAATCAACCCAGCCTAGGCCTAATCCCCCGTATTTTTCTGGGACAATCAATGCCAACCATCCAAGATCGCTAATTTCATTCCAGAGTGCTTGGTCAAATTTATTCTCTGTCTCCAAGATTTCGCGCACACGACTCATCGGACAGCGCTCTTTAACGAATCGCTTAACTTGATCTCTTAATATATTTTGTTCTTCTGAAAATCCAAAATCCATGTGCCTATCCTCGCATAGGATTAATCGGTGGCCAGTTTTCTTTACTTTCCATTATCTTCTCGCCGATTTCATCGACGCCCCAGAAGCCCTCTGAAAGTTCTCTGGTGGCGATAGGCGTAAGTTGCCAGGAGAGCAACGATACGTTATTACCGGCGACCAACCATTGCCGACCGCTGATATCCTTTGCTTCATCGCTACACAACCAAACCACAGCGGGTGAAACAGCCTCGGGAGGGAAATTCTCTTGAATCTCTTCAGGCAGAATATCCGTGGTTAGTCTGGAGGTCGCCGTCGGTGCCAATACATTCACGGTAATACCGTATTTGATCCCTTCTAGCCACAGACACCTCATGAAACCTGCGATGCCAGCCTTTGCTGCTCCATAATTAGTTTGTCCAAAATTTCCCAAGAGGCCCGAGGTCGAACTGGTCATGATGATTCGGCCGCCTCCGCCTTGTTCGACCATTTTGTCGTAGGCCACTTTTGTACTGAGATAAGTTCCTCTTAAGTGGACATCCAGGACAACATCCCACATATCGTCATCCATATTTTTGAATGATTTATCTCTTAGTATCCCGGCGTTTGCGATCAATATGTCTATTTTGCCAAATGCGTTGACCGTCTCGTCGACCATAGCCTGGGCGTCGTCTCTGCTAGTTACGGAACCGTAATTTGCGATGGCTTGACCACCTTCTGCTTTGATTTCTTCGACGACCGACTGAGCCATGGTGTTACTTGAACCAGTACCGTCTCGAGCACCTCCCAAATCATTGACTACTACACTGGCGCCCTCCCTGGCGAGTAGCATAGCGTGTGCCCTTCCTAGGCCTCCTCCCGCACCGGTTACCAATGCAACCTTTCCATCTAACATGCCCATACTGAATCCCTTAAAAACAACAGTACGATTTTCCCTGTACCTATAGAAAAAGTCTAAATATTTTGTCGACGATTTTTTATTGTGTGACGAGTTAGCAGAGAATCCGCTAGTCTGGTTCCGAGTTTATTGTAGAATTCTTCTAGTGGAAAAATTCTGTGGTTGATGTGGGGAAAGCGATGGATAATTTATTGGATTTTGAAGGTAAAGTAGCCCTGGTCACCGGAGGTAGTAGAGGACTAGGAAGGCAGATGTCTTTGGCCTTAGCCAAACGTGGTGCTGACGTAGTTGTGACCAGCCGAAAAGCCGAGACTTGCGAAGAGGTAGCAAGCGAGATCGAGGCTTTAGGGCGTCGTTCTCTAGCCTACGGCTGCCATGTTGCTAAGTGGGACGAGATAGAAGGGTTGGTTGATAGCGCCTATTCTAAATTTGGGAAAGTGGATATTCTTATAAATAATGCCGGTATGTCGCCTTTGTACCCAAAGTTAACGGATGTTTCCGAAGAGCTCTTTGATAAAGTGGTTGGGGTTAACTTAAAAGGGCCTTTTCGCTTGATGGCTTTAATTGGGGCGAGGATGGCCGAGGGAGAAGGCGGAAGTATTATCAACATCAGCAGCACTGCTTCTTTGAACCCGTCTCCCAATTCTGAGCCCTATGGAGCTGCCAAATCTGGTCTTAATGCTTTGACTCGATCCTTCGCCTTCGAATACGGACCTTCGGTGCGAGTTAATTGTATAATTGCAGGGCCGTTTCTAACAGATATCTCAAAAGCTTGGGATATGCCTTCCTTCGAAGCGAACGCGCGCCAGAACATAGCATTGAAACGAGGCGGCAATCCCGATGAAATAGTCGGTGCTGCGCTTTACCTGGCAGGCCCAGGTTCAAGTTTTACTAGTGGTACGACCATAAGAGTGGATGGCGGAACCAGGTAGCATTTAGGAAAATCTTTCAGATATTTTGGATACTAGATCTGCCGAAAAATCGTGATTATAGATTTTTTGTAGTGATTCCAATCCGCCCGGATTAGCGATATTGACCTCCATGAGAGTCGGGCCGACCATATCGATAGCGGCGAAGCCTATCTTATGCTCGGTTAAATCATCTGAAATAGCCTGAATTAACTTTTCCTGTTTTTGCGAGATTGTCGCCTTTTCGATTGAGGCGCCTTCAAACACATTTGCCGTTAAATTATCGTTGGGAATTTTAAGGTACTTGCCGATAAGTTGGCCATCAACGCAGAGACAGCGCAACTCCCCTTCCTGAATTTCAGGCAGAAATCTCTGAAGAATGAAGAATTCTCGGCTGGCTGCGCAGGCCTCTCTTATTTGTAGTGCGCCTTGCTCTTGTTCTTGGATGAAGGATAGGTCTCTAGCGTAACTGCCTGCATTGGGCTTTAAGACCCATTTCCCCCCATGCTTTTTCATGAATTCGATCAGTGTTTCAGGTTCCGATGAAACGATTGATAGCGGGCAGTGCTTAAGCCATTTGGCTTTCCCATGGCATATCAACCAAGACTCAAGACTCGTAACCAGTTTGTTGGCTGGACACGCTGATAAGATTTGCAGTCGATCAAGAAAATTTACTCGTTCACCAAAGCCTATCGGCCAAATAAGATCAAAATCTTCTATTGGATGCTGGCCCGCTAGCAGTTCAAGATTAGCAATTGTTAAAGATGAGTGGGGTTCGATAACAACTTCCCAGCCCGCTTTTTCAAAGGCGCAAGGTATTCTTTGGTAATTATCGTTGGTTTGCGCTTCATTCGAACAAAAAAATAATGCTTTGAGCTTTTTGCCCGGTTCGCTTTTTTTTTGCATTCTCATTAATATCTACCACCTACTCAATTTCGAGATCTAGCGAGCACCCTATTTATTGGGCTGACAATTATGACTTCAATTAAATTGCCAGACTATAGTCTCGACCCGGATAAGGTCCCACTGGTTTTACCAAAACGCGTCGAAAAAGCCGACGTTGAGGTATTGAAAAGGCGAATCCAGTCTAATTTAGAGAAAATTAACGCTACGTTGATAGCACATTATTATGTTGACGGACACATTCAGGATTTGGCTGAGGAAACCGGGGGGCTTGTTTCAGATTCATTAGAGATGGCACGTTTTGGGAGTCGATCTGAGGCCGATATCTTAGTGATCTCGGGGGTACGCTTTATGGGCGAGACTGCGAAAATATTATCTCCCGAAAAACGCATTGTGATGCCCAAGCTGGAGGCAGAGTGTTCTCTTGATATCGGTTGTCCGCCGGAAGATTTTAAACAATTTATTGATGAACACTCAGATCGCATTGTGGTGGTCTACGCCAATACATCTGCTCAAGTGAAGGCAATGTCCGATTGGGTCGTGACCAGTAGTTGCGCACTGCCGATAGTGAGCGAGCTTAAGGCAAGAGGTGAAAAAATATTGTGGGCGCCGGATAAACATCTGGGCAGTTATATTCAGCAGCAGACCTCGGCAGACATGCTTATGTGGAGTGGCGCCTGCGTTGTACATGAAGAATTTAAATCAAAAGCACTTTTGGATCTAAGGAAGGTATATCCTAAAGCGGCTGTACTGGCTCATCCTGAGTCACCAGCGTCGGTAGTGGAGGTTGCCGATGTCGTTGGCTCCACGAGCGCGATTATTCGGGGCGCTGAGGAACTGAATAATAAAGAGTTTATTGTTGCTACTGATCGAGGCATCTTTCACAAGCTGCAGCAGCTAAATCCAAATAAACGCTTCATAGAGGCACCAACGGCAGGTAACGGAGCAACTTGCAGAAGTTGTGCACACTGTCCTTGGATGGCAATGAATGATCTTTTTGGATTAGACGAATTATTGAGCAGCCACGAGCTTCTCAAACAAAATGAGATTCAAGTAGATCCGGAAATATCCGAGCGGGCATCCTTTGCGCTGCAGCGTATGATCGATTTTCAATCCTGAAACTAATGGGCCTGGATCAGCTTTTTGCCATTCTTACGATCGTCTTAAGATCTTGTATCTGTTGAGCTAATTTGGCCTGAAGCTGGGGGTTATTGCGTCGTGTCAGGGACTTAGCGTATTCCAGATGTTGTATTGACCGAGAATACGCTCCGTGGAGTAAGAAGTATTCTGCTCTTGCTATGTGCACCCCTGATATGTTGCCGGCGAGGCCGGATGTTTCGGCGAGTTCGTACCAGACATCGACATCGTTGGGTCTGGTTTTGGATTGCCTGAGTAAGATCTTTTCGGCTTCCTTAAATTGCTTGGTGGCGGTTAATGATCTAGCGTATATCATCGACAAAGGCTGATTTTCTGGACTAATAGATAGTCTTTTTTGCAAAAGATTCTGGGCTTTTTCATGATGACCAGCTAGAGCCAGTAGATCCGTATACGCCGCGAACATGATAATGGTGTCCGGGAGTTTAGCTTTGATTTTTTCGAATACATTAAGGGCTTCCGCGGCGAGGTTATTATTTGCCAATGCTAGGGCTAGACCATACTGATAGGCTGCTTTGTCAGGCTCTCTTTGGGTGATGTTTCGATACTTGTTCAGGCCTATCGCTCTATTTTTTTCATATTTGGCCTCGCTTCTGATTTTCATCATCTGAAACGCGATCGAGTCTTGAATATCGTCGACTTGATAAGCGCGAGCATTATTTTTTGCATCGGATATTCGTGTTTCAGATAACGGATGAGTTAGGAGAAACTCGGGAGGCCTTCGAGTAAAACGATAAGCTCTTTGCATTCGCTCATACATGCGTGACTGGCCGTTAGGATCAAGGCCTGCCTTCACCATAGTGGCCAGACCGATTCTATCTGCTTCTATTTCCCGTTCGCGAGAATAACGAAGCTGGCTTCCTTGGCTAGCGGCTTGAGCCAGACTGATAGTTGCCAGAGCAGCATCGGTGCCACCGGCGGCCCCAATAAGTAGGCCGGCAATCATGGAAGCCATCGTTGGCAAAGTTTTTGCTCTTCGTTCCTCGATTCCTCGTGCAAAGTGTCTTTGGCTCAGATGGGCAAGCTCATGAGCAATTACAGAAGAAAATTCGTGAACGTCTTGCGCTTGTAGGAAGAGTCCGAGGTTGACGCCTACAACGCCGCCAGGAGCTGCAAACGCATTTAAGCTAGGACTGTCAACTACCACGATATCGAGGATTTGATCACGAAAATTGGAATATTCGACCAGTCTTTTGATTTGAAATTCACTATAGTACTTGAGGAGAGGGTCTTTTGAGGTTTTCATTGATGCCCGAATTTGCTTGAGAAAGTCTTTGCCTATTCGTTTCTCTAGTTCAGGTGAAACGATGCGAGATGAGGCATCCCCCAAACTCGGCAGTTCAGAGTTGGAATGGATATTCGAGACAGGCAAAACATTAATGAAGATCAGTTGTGCCCACATAATCTTGCTCAGGTATTTAAAGATTGCTCCAAAATGTCTCATCAGCCGATCATACGACAATGGCGGTACAATAGATAAGCCCCTATGCCGAGTCATTCCTAGCTCCCGAGTGTTAGCCATGAGACAATCAAGAAGTGAAGGAAGTAGATATAGAACTCGACGTGAAGGGGTTGAATTGTCCAATGCCCTTGTTGAAGGCCAAGAAGGCGATTAATGAAATGGCTGGAGGAGAGAAAATCAAGGTTTTGGCGACAGATCCAGGCTCTGTCAGAGATTTTGAGTTATTTGCGAAGCAGAGTGGTCACCACTTGCTAGATTCCGGATCTATTGACGGGGTTTATTATTATTATTTGCAGAAGAAATATTGAATTTTCTTAAGGTCTTGTCGGATTGGTTAGATCGTTACTTCTCTAATGAACAGACGCTAGCATTATTGTTTTCCCTGGGGCTGGGGCTCCTTTCATTGATCTATTTTGGCGTGGTTCTTGCTCCACTAATCTCGGGGCTTGTTGGAGCTTTCCTGCTCAGTGGGATGGCGAATAAATTGGAACAATACGGAATGAGCAGGCTTGGAGCGGTTTCGATTTGTTTATTTGCATTTTTGTTGATTATTATCTTTTTTGCTTTATTGGTAGTGCCGGTTTTGGTTGGGCAATTTAGAGATTTAATTCAGCTGCTGCCTTCGGGATTTTCGGCTGTTCAACTGTTGCTGAATCAATTGTCGGCGGACTACCCCGATTTTGTTACTCCTGAACAAATCGCTTCTTTTGTTGAGCAAGGGCTTAGAGAACTAGGCAATCTTGGCAGGATGTTGGTCGAAACCTTCTTTTCGCAGGTCTCATCGCTCTTGGGCTTGTTGATTTATGTTGTGCTTACGCCGTTGTCGCTTTTTTTCTTTCTGAAAGATAAGGAACTGATGATCGATTGGATGGAATCGCGGTTGCCTGAGAAACGAGATTTATTTCAACAGGTTGCGAGCGTGATGAATTCGCAACTTGGTAACTATGTTAGGGGTAAAACTATCGAAATAGTGGCCGTAGGATCTGTCACCTGGGTTACCTTTGCGATGTTTGGCCTGAACTATTCCGCGATCTTAGGCGCTTTAGTGGGCTTGTCTG
>Ga0066862_10000643_pt1 | contig 13953 bp, 11 predicted proteins | sample ETN02SmetaG_FD_66431 | JGI IMG/M metagenome (GOLD analysis project Ga0066862, IMG submission 66431) | Marine microbial and viral communities from oxygen minimum zone, Eastern Pacific Ocean - ETNP2014F10-02SV255 | ecosystem: Environmental > Aquatic > Marine > Oceanic ... | reverse complement strand
TAATTGATCAAGTGTTCATCGGAGCGACCGAATAAACTCCCAGAAGAAATCGCTAACCTACTTTGCTGTTGTGAGAAATCTCCAGAACCAGGCTGTGAAAAGAAATTAGTAAGGCGATTTATCTGCCAAGATTTGAGCAAATTAAATTCAATCAAAATAAATATCGCAGATATTCCTGAGAATAGAGCTGTAAGAATTATTGGAACTGATATCCCTGATACATACATCATTACAAAATAACAAAGTATAACAATAAATACAGTTCCAAAATCCGGCTGCCTATAAATCAGCAACACTGAAATTAATGGAGGGATAAAAGAAAAATAATTAGAGATGTCCTCCCTGCTAAGTATGAAGCTAACCATAAGAATATTAGCCACCTTAGCTAGCTCTGAAGGCTGAAAATCAATTAAACCAAATCTAAACCACCTCTTTACCCCGAATGAAGGTTCTGTAAATAAGATAGCTATTAAAAGTAATATAGATAATACAAAAATTATTGGTGTTAATGATTTGATTGACTCAATAGAAAAATAAGAGATAGAAAAAAAAACTAATATGCCTACAAATGAGAATACAATTTGACGTGTCAAGGGATTCGTTAAATCTAAGGTAAAAATTCCAGAAATATTATATAGAGTAATCCAAGAGAATAAATTCAGAATCATGAAGGAAATTAATAAATTTATGTCTGTACCTTCAGGCCCAAGGATGACTATCTTTTGTTTATTATTAATCATTTACTCAGTTACCTCACCGAATTCAACAGGAGTTGCCTCTAGGCCTTTCAAATATTGAACAATTCTTCTTGCAATTGGAGCTGCGACCGCGCTCCCTGACCCACCTTCCTCTACAACTACAGTAACTATATATTTTGGACTATTTACTGAATCTACACCTACAAACCAAGATGTACTATTCTTTCCTTCAATTGTTTGGGCCGTTCCTGTTTTTCCACCAGTGTCAAGAGCATCATTACCCATTACCATAAAAGACTTATAGGCTGTCCCTCCTAGATTTGTTACTAAGCCTAAATCTTTAAGTAGCATGCTTTTAAACTCACTATCTATATTTAATATTTTTTCAGGTAACTTTTCAGTATTAAGATTAATGTTAATTTTAGGCTTTAAGGTATAACCGCGAATTAAGTTTGCGTATGCATTGGCGACTTGAATTGGGGTAGTTGTTATTGCTCCCTGTCCAACAATAAGGTTCATTAAGTCACCCCCCAACCATCCTTCTTCCCTTACTAAATCAGGTTCAGAAGTCTTCCACTCATCAAAAAGCTCTCTGTCGGGGACAATCCCTTTTCTCTCATAAGGTAGATCTACTCCTGTATAATTTCCAAAACCTAAATCTTTAGCATATTCTTGTAGTATGGATTCCTCATTCTGGTTTTCATAAAGTCTCCATATCTTAAGTGCTATTTCCCAAAAATAAATATTTACTGACTTCTGAATAGCTTCATGAAAATCTACATACCCATGACCATCCTTTTTCCAATCGCAATAAACCTGCTTACTCCCATCTGTAAATTGAAAAGATAGACATTCTTCAGCAAAATATTCTTGGTCAAAAGAAAATATTCCCTCTGGATAAATCTGCTCATTATAAGAAAGCCAGTATGGGACTACCTTGAATACAGAACCTGGCGGGTATAGGCCTTGAATTGCAAAATTATTAAAAGCCTGATTCTTTTGTATTTCGCTATACTGTGCATCTGAAATTCCAGAAATAAACTGATTAGGATCAAATGTTGGCGCTGATGCCATTGCATATACTTCGCCTGAATCAATATGCAAGACCACAACTGCACCTTTTTGTATGGTGTCAAAAGATTCTAACTTATTCTTATTTGCTAACTCAATACCTGAGAGAAGAGAGCTCTCTACTATCTTTTGTAATTCTAAATCAATAGTAAGGAAAATATCTTGCCCTTTCATTCCTAAGGAGTAGTCTTTTTTATTTGTCTTCGTGAGATTCAAGTTCGTAGGAATCCCTGATAATACTTGTTCGTAATGCCTCTCAACTCCATTTTTCCCAACAATTTGATGTTGCTCGGAAACAGGAAAGAGGTTGACATCATCTTGATTAGGGATTCCAGTATACCCAAGAATATGTGAAGCTAAACTGCCATAGGGGTATTCGCGATAAGGAAAGTCAACTAACAATAGAGCAGGATAATCATAAGAAGCTAAACTTATTGAATTAAAAATCTCATAGTCAACTATCCCGAGGTCAAGAATCTTATTTTCTTCTAAGAATTCTTGATTTGACAACTCAGGCTTTAGATTAATAAAAAAGCTAAGGAAGTCTAGATATCTTGATACATCGTCTTCGCTCAATATTAGATTCGTATCTAGATATAGTTTTGGAACTTTAGTGGTTCTTGCTAAAATATTTCCATTTCTATCAAATATATCACCCCTAGGAGAAGGAAAATAATAGTTCTGAGTTGCCTGTTTAGCTATCGTATTTGAAGACAGATTGGTTTCTCTTATTTGAAGATTATATATTTGATATACAAAAAACATAAATATAATAATGCAGAAAAATAGGAAGGAATGTAATCGTTTAGTATCCATCTTCCCTTCCAAAATTAAATATACCTAAAACAATCAATTGAAAAACAAAATTAACCGCTACTAATTTAGAAATATTAATAGTAAAAGAACTCAGTAACAAAAATGTAAGTTTCATTCCTGAAACAGCCATAATACTAATTCCGCTAAGAGAATAAAATACTAAATCTCCAATTAGAATTGAGAAAATAAAATTTATATAAGTCTGTTGATTAATCTTCCCGATAATAACCAAGGAGGTGATTAAGAAAAAGGAAGTTAGTCCTATATATGAACTTGGTATTATTAAATCATTTACAACCCCTAAAACAAAAATTGGAAAATACCAATCATTAATATTTATATCTTGATAATTATGTATAAGGACGACCAATAAAAGTAAGATAGACAATCTTAAATCAAAGACTAGTAGCCGAGACATAAAATTAAAATCAAACCATAAAAGAAAGAGGAGGAAACTAACTCTAAATATAAATTTAGATACTTCTACCATATTTATTTTCCTACTTCTCTAACTACAATTTGGTAATACTTGTATTCATAAATGTCTGTAAGTATCTGCACTGCTCCGCTAGTCACGCCATCTATATTCTCTAAAGGCACAGAAATACTCGCAATTGGGTATTCACCCCCATGATTGAAAATCCTATTAGTCGTTAGGATCCCAGATACAATATCCTTATCAATATTCTCTATTGATCTAGAAAATAGTGTTTCATCATTCATACTTGACAAAATATATCTATTTCCTTCTGTATCGGTAGCATTAAGCGTAAAGTCTGAAGAGTTAACTAATAAAACTTCAGAATACATTGGCAGCGCATAATTAATCACTCCAACAACATTTCCTTTTGGATCAAGCACAATATCTCCTTGAGTAACACCCTTATTTTCCCCAATATCTACTAGAGCTTTCTTTGATGGTAGAGTTTCAAATCCGAGTATTTTAGTAGTAAGTATTGCTTGCTCTGTTGTAGCTTGGTATTGAAGAATTGTCTTTAATTCTTTAATTTCCTTTTCAAGTTCTATATTCGAATTATTCTTATTTTGTAATGAAGTAATTTCTCTCTTCAGTAATTCATTTTCGGACTTAATCTGAGAAGTAGAAAGAAAAAAGTTACCCAATGGAGAACTGTTCTTGAAGTTAAAACTATAGACACCTGAGAGATCTAATCTACTATTTACATTTTTCTTCACTGCTCCTTCGGACAGTAGATCGAAAGAGAAAAGAAATATAGATAAAACTATATATATATATCCAAATACAAAATTAACCTTTTTCATAATAAAACTAATGTTTTTAACATTATATATTTATTATTGTCGACTTGATTGTTTTAGTATCTTCCTATAGTTTGGAAATCTCTCGAGACACAAACCTGAACCCAAAACTACAGTGCTTAAAGGGTCTTCAGTCCTATTCACTGGAATCCCCAAATCCTCAGCTATTCTTCTATCAAATTGCTTAAGTAAAGATCCTCCCCCAGCTAACCATGCCCCTTCTTTATCTATAACAGCAGCCAATGCAGGAGGTGTTTTAGCTAGACAAATTCTTATTGCATCAACAATTTCTCTAACAACATTATTAATTGCATCTCTAACATCACTTGCTTCTAACAAAACCTGCCTCGGAACCCCTTCAACCAAATCTCTACCCGTGACTGTTACTTGGGGCTCTTTATCAAAAGTATATGCAGACCCAACTTTGTGCTTAAGAGATTCTGCTATCCCCTCATCGATGAGTAACTGATGATCTCTCTGAAGCCAATCCATTAACGCAAAAGTCATCCTATCTCCACCAACTCTTATTGAGTTGGAACAAACAATATCCCCCATTGAAATAACTGCTATTTCTGTTGTTCCTCCTCCTATATCTATAACCATGTTTCCATTAGCTTCAAAAATATTTAGATTAGAACCTATAGCTGCTGCCATAGGCTCCTCAATGGTAAAAACTTCAGTAGCACCAGTAGAGTGAGCTGCTTGTTCAATTGACCTTTGCTCAACACTGGTAACACCATTGGGTATACATATAATTATTCTTGGTCTAGACAAGGACCTTCCAAAAGTTTTAATTATAAATGCCTTAAGCAATTCTTCAGCCATTTCTATATCTGAAATTACTCCATCTCTTAATGGTCTAATTAATTTAATCGAATCAGGAGTCTTACCTAAAAGTTTTCTAGCCTCATGACCAACGGCAAGTATTGAGTTGTCAGTAGTATTTACTGCTAAAAGTGAAGGCTCGTCTAGAACAACTCCTCTCCCCTTAACATAAATCAGAGTATTTGCAGTGCCTAAATCAATAGCTATATCGCTACTTCCGAATAGTAATCTTCTTAAACTTAACTTTGCCATGTAATACTTAAGGTTAACTTATTATCGATTATTAAAAAATAAAAAGTTTCTCTATCTTTAACTAAAGAAAATATTAAGTTCTCTCTCTGCACTTTCAAGAGAATCAGACCCATGAACAACATTTTTTTCTATTGCAGTACCATATATAGCTCTTATTGTTCCTTCTTCTGCCTCACTAGGATTTGTGGCTCCCATTAAATTTCTCAGTTTGGTTACTACATCATCACCTTCTAGTTCTATAGCAACCACTGGACCACTAGTTATAAATTTAACCAAGTCATTGAAAAAAGGTTTATCTCTATGCTCTTCATAATGCAACATTGCCATTTCCTTATCAATATGCATCTCTTTTTTTTGGACAATTTTAAATCCTTGTTCTTCAACCATCATAATTATTTCATCTGTCAAATTTCTATCAACGCCGTCTGGTTTAATCATAAAAAATGTTTTCATCTAATTCCTTTTATATGTTTTTTATATTCCCCAACTAAATATAAACTTCCTAGCAAAATAGAAGTACCATTATACGATTCAAAATCTTCAATTGACATATATTTAATTCCTCTTCCAAGTTCCTTAAGATACCTTGCAATAATTTCTGGATCCATTTGGTCTGTAAATGTCTGATTTTGCATTAGTGAAATATCTAAATAGTCTCTAGTAACTAATTGATCTACTATCCCTTTATAATCTTTTCCTTTTTTTAGTCCAATAATACATTCAATCTTCCTAGGCAAATCCTGTTGTAAAGCTGATTCTAAAGTATTAAATAGTGAATAAATTGCAGAAGTATTATGAGCTCCGTCAACTAATTTAAATTTGTTTCCATTTAGATATATAAACTCAAACCTTCCATCCTCTAGTTCATGAACATGGGCTAAATGTTTCTCGACTTGTTCATCAGGTAAATAATATCCCTCTGAAAATCTCTCCATAAGCAAAAGCTGAAACACCTCAAATGCTAATTCCCTGTTCGCTTCAAGAAAATTACTATCTATACTAAATTCGTTCACCTCTTTAAGATAAAAAGAACGAGGTGCAAAGTAATTGCTATCCGTAAGGCCTAACTCTTCCCTAATTAGCTTCTCATATTGCCTATGAGTAGATACATCTCCAACGAAAAAATTTTTAACTCTGTTTGATATCTTTATTTTTTCTATCAATATCTCTTCTAAGGTTTCACCAAGAATTTCTGTATGATCGTAGCCTATATTTGTAAGAACAACATTTTCGCTATTAATAATTGATGTAGTATCTAGCCTTCCCCCTATCCCAGCTTCTACAATAAAAATATCTAAATTCATATCCAAAAAATATTTACATGAAATTAAAAATAATGTTTCGAAATATCCTAAAACAACTTTTTCTTTGGCTTCAAATTTTCTTATTTCATATAAATATTTATCTATTTCCCTGTCCCAAATAAAACCATTATGAGACCGAATCCTTTCATTTACTTTAACTAGGTGGGGTGAGGTGAACCGACAAGGATTAACATCAATGTCTTGAAAGTATTGAAATATGTGATTTGCAGTAGATGTTTTCCCATTTGTTCCAACTATTGATATAGATTTTTTACTCAAAGTATCTAATTCCTCGTTGGTAAAGAAGACAGAAAGAACATCCAGATTTTTATTTTGTTTGGATTGTGATTTCGCCTCTAAATAGTCTAGATTCTCCATTAACCACTTGTCATCAATTCAGACGCTCCAAGAGTGTATTTAATTCTCGAATCTTATCTGTTAAATCATCGAAATTGCTTTTTTCCTTCTCTATTAATTCTTTCTTAGCATTTTTTACAAATTGCTTGTTGTCAAGTCTGTCCTTAGATATAGATAATGACTTTTCATAATCATTTATTATTGATGTTATTCTCATCTTTTCTGATTCAATATTGATAGAAGCAGAAATATCAAGATTTAATGCTATACCGCCGATAGAGAAAGACGTATACTTTTTTTGCTTATCTTCTATCCCTTCAATAATCTTTGTTTTTGAAAGAGATTTAATTTGTTTTTGTTGCCATTCTTTTGGAAGGTCTCCGAAAGAAATTAATTCAAGTTCTTCAGTAAATTTAATTCCGTGTTCTACTCTGAAATTTCTAACATTAGAAACAAAATATTTTACTAATTCTACATCTTCTGAGTTGTCACAACTAACTGTAAAGCCTTTTGACCAATCTGAATCTATTAGTAATCCATCCCCATTAAGCTGCTCCCACAATTCTTCTGTAATGAAAGGCATTGCTGGATTTAATAATCTTAATGATTCAAGAAATATTATTCTAAGAACATTTTGTGTTTCAAGTGATTCTTTTTCATTTTCAAATATATTTTTTGTAAATTCAAAATACCAATCGAATAGTTCAGACCATAAAAAGGAGTAGAGCATATCGTAAGCGTCTGCTATCTTGTATTCATCCATCAATCTATCAAATTCTTCAAGTACACTATTGAATTTGGATAAAATCCATACATTTTCTGGTATTGCACAATTATTCAGATCAAAATCTATTTCTTCAGAACTATTAATTTCTACATACTTAGCGGCATTCCAAAGCTTGTTACCAAATTTCTTGGATGCATCTACCCAGTGTTCATTGAATGGGACATCTTGACCAGGGGAAGCTTTTTGTATCAAAGATAGCCTTAATGAGTCGGCACCATAATTATTTACGAGTTCTAATGGGTCTATTGTGTTGCGAAGACTCTTGGACATCTTTCTGCCTTCACTATCTCTTACAAGACCATGTATTAAAACATCTTTAAATGGGGCATCTTTCATGAACTCAATACCCATCATCATCATTCTTGCTACCCAAAAGAAGATGATATCAAAACCAGTAACCATTAATGTAGTTGGATAATAGTTTTTTAAATCTCCTGTTTTTTCTGGCCAACCAAAAGTTGAGAATGGCCATAGGGCAGAAGAAAACCATGTATCTAGTACATCTTCATCTTGAGTTAAATTTTGGTTTTTATCCAGACTGTATTTCTCCCTTACATCTTCTTCAGAGAGTCCAACATAAATATTGCCATCAGAATACCAGGCAGGAATTCTATGCCCCCACCAAATTTGTCTAGAAATACACCAATCCTGTATATTGTTCAGCCACTCAAAGTATGTCTTCTCCCAATTTTTTGGTATAAAGTTAGTATTCTCCTTTTCTACTGCATTTATAGCTTTTTTCGCCAAAGATTCTGTTTTAACAAACCACTGGTCTGTAATCATCGGCTCCAGTATTGTTCCAGAACGATCTCCTCTTGGAATTTGTATTTTATAGTTTTCCTCTTTAATTAATAAATCGTTTTTCTTTAGTTGCTCAAGTATTTCTTTTCGAGCTTCAAATCTATCTAAACCTCTTAAGTTATTAGGAATAAATTCATCATCTTTAACTGATCCATCGAGATTTAATACAGTAATAAATTCTAGATTATGCCTTTCTCCAATTTCGTAATCATTAAAATCATGACTTGGTGTTATCTTTACACATCCTTCAATAAAATCTTGATCGACGTAATCGTCAGATATTATTTTGACTTTTCTTTTTACAATTGGTATTTCGATATCTTTCCCAATAAGTTTTTTATATCTATTGTCATTAGGATTAACTGCTACTGCTGTATCTCCTAGTAATGTTTCAGGTCTTGTTGTTGCAATTGTTAAATGCTTCCCATCATCCATTCTGTACTTTATATGCCACAGTAAACCTTCTTCTTCTCTATTATTAACTTCTAAATCAGAGACCGCAGACATTAAATCTGGATCCCAATTAACCATCCTTGTCCCTTTATAAATTAAACCTTTTTCGTAAAGGTCAATAAACACTTTCAACACAGCATCTGATAGATCTTTGTCCATAGTGAATCTTTCTCTTGACCAATCACAAGATACTCCTAATGTCTTCATCTGAGAAGAAATCTTATTCCCAGAATCATCTTTCCATTTCCAAACTTCTTGAACAAATTTTTCTCTACCTAGTTTTTGGCGTGTTACATTTTTCTTCTCTAATTCATTCTCCACTAATAATTGAGTTATGATTCCTGCATGATCTGTTCCTGGTAGCCAAAGTGTTTCATAACCTTGCATTCTCTTTCTTCTTATAATCACATCTATTATGCAGTGCTGCAATGCATGGCCCATGTGAAGAGACCCAGTAACATTTGGTGGTGGAATAACTATCGAAAAAGGCTCTTTACCTCCTTTTTTTGGTTCAAAAGATTTATTATTTTCCCAAATCTCATACCATTTAGATTCAAAAGATTCAGGAGTATAACTTCCTTGAATCATATTTATGCAGGTTTAGAACTACTTGAGTCTTCTTCTTGCTCAATAACCATCTTTGGTGGAAGCTTATCAGTAACTGTCTCTTTATTTATAATAATCTTTTTTATATCATCTCTTGAAGGAATCTCATACATAATATCCAACAGAGTATCTTCAAGTATTGACCTTAGACCTCTTGCTCCAGTTTTACGATCCATAGCTAGTTCTGCTATTGCCTCTAAAGCTCCCGCAGTAAATGAGAGTTCAACATTGTCTAGTTTTAATACTTTCTGAAATTGTTTAGTCAAAGCATTCTTTGGTTTTGTCAAAACTTCAATTAAAGCTTCCATATCTAATTCATCTACTGAGGTAACAATTGGTAATCTGCCCACAAACTCTGGTATTAAGCCATATTTCATAAAATCTTGAGGTTCTACTTTAGTGAAAACATCAATATCGTTAGTTACACTATTTTTTACTTTTGCATTAAATCCTACTGAACTTTCTCCTAGTCTATTAACAATAATCTCTTCAAGACCATCAAAAGCTCCTCCAACTATAAAAAGTATGTTAGTTGTATCAATCTGGAGATACTCTTGCTGAGGATGTTTCCTTCCTCCTTGAGGTGGAACCTGAGCGGTAGACCCTTCTAATATTTTTAACAGTGCTTGCTGAACACCTTCTCCTGAAACATCTCTTGTTATAGAAGGGTTGTCTGATTTTCTAGTAATTTTATCTATCTCATCAATATATATAATGCCCTTCTCTGCCCTTTGTATATCAAAATCTGCAGCTTGGATTAGAGAAAGCAAAATATTTTCAACATCTTCACCTACATAGCCCGCCTCGGTTAAAGTTGTTGCATCTGCTATTGAGAAAGGAACATTCAATAATCTTGCCAAAGTTTGTGCCAAAAGTGTCTTCCCACTCCCCGTAGGGCCTAAGAGGAGCACATTAGATTTTTGTATCTCTGTATCATCAGCGTCATTTTTAGGATTATCTATTCTCTTATAGTGGTTATAGACAGCTACGGAAAGAGCCTTTTTTGCAAGATCTTGTCCAATCACATAATCTTCCAAAAATTTATATATTTCATCAGGCTTTGGTACTTGCTCTACAATTAAAGATTCAGATGTTTGTTCAATTTTTTCTTCTTCAACAATTTCAACACATAAATCTATACACTCATCACATATATATACCCCTGGACCAGCAATAAGTTTAATAACTTGTTTTTGTGATTTGCCACAAAAGCTACACTTAAGTGCATCTTTTGATTTGCTTTTATCGGTCATTTTTAGCCCTGTTAGTTTTTAGATTCACCATCTCTTGTTGATAGTATTTCATCTACTATACCGTAGTCTAATGCCTCTTTTGCCTTCATCCAATAATCTCTATCAGTATCTTGATTAATCTTTTCTATATCTTGGCCTGTAAAGTCAGCCAAATAGCCATTCAAGTCCTTATGCATTTCATCAATTAACTTAGCTTGAATCTGGATATCTGATGATGTCCCCTCAATCCCTCCTGCGGGTTGATGTAGCATTACTCTTGAATTAGGAAGGCAATACCTCTTTCCTTTAGTCCCGGCAGCCAATATGACTGCTCCAGCTGACGCAGCTAATCCCATACAAACTGTTGCAACATCAGGCTTTATATATCTCATCGTATCAAAAATAGCAAATTGTGAAGTGATAGAACCTCCTGGTGAATTTATATAGATATATATGTCCTTCTCTGGATCTTCAGATTCTAAATGAAGTAATTGAGCCATTATCAGGTTTGAAACTGTATCGTCAATTGGAGTGCCTAGGAATATAATTCTATCCTTAAGAAGTCTTGAGTAGATATCAAATGCCCTCTCTCCTCTATTGGTGTTTTCAATAACTGTAGGTACCACATAATTTTCTGGCATCTTGTCCATATTATTCTTCCTCTCTTGTTTCTCTATCTTGAGTGTATACATCTTTGAGGTATACTTCTTCACCTTTGGAGTCAATTGGTGTTGCTGCGTTCATTAAGTAAATTAGAGCTTTGTTCCTTATCTGTTCATTCTCTAAATTTAATCTATGGCTAGTGATTTCCATTTCATCTTCTGTATCATCATGAGTTTTTAGATGGTCTTCTATTTCCTTTAAATCAAAATCATCCAATTCTATTTCGTTTTCCTCTATAACTTTATCTAGAATCAAAATCATATTTAAATTATTTGTAGCCTGTTTAGTTAAATCTTCCTTTAATTTATCTTCATTTAGCCCTGTAGCCTTGAAATAGTCTTCTAAAGAAATAGAGCTCTGCTCTAACTCTAAGAGAAATCTCCTTAAGATGGCTTCCATTTCTGTGATTACAAGCTGTTCAGGAAGTACATCTTCTGTGTTTGATATAAGTTCTGTAACGAGTTTATTCTGAAACTCAGATACTGCTCTTCTTTTATTTTGGAGTGTTAAATTAGACTTGAACTCTTCCTCTAAAGCAAAAACTGAGTCGAAATCAAGAATCTCCTTTACCCATTCGTCGGTCAAATCTGGAAGAACTTTACTCCTTACATCTTTAACTAAAACACTAAACTCTGCTTCCTCTCCCTCTCGGTTTCCTTGAGGAATGTCTTGAAATTTTACTATTGCTCCAGCTTTTGAACCTTTGAGCTTTTTATCTAGCTCTTCTGAAAATATTCCTGATCCCACCTCGTATAGGTGATCTTGAACCGTTAATTCTTCTAACTCTTTCCCGTTCCTAGTCGTAGTAAGGTTCATTGTGACGTAGTCTCCACTATCTGCAGCTCTTTCTACTAACTCAACTTCGGCAAATTGACCTGCCACAGCCTTGATCTGTTCTTCTAGTTCTTCATCCGTTGGGTCTATGTCTGAAACAGTAATTTTAATATTTGTTTTGGGAAGTTTTTTGATTTTTGGCCATAAGGAAACGACTACTTCAACATTGTATTTGTCTTTCTTGTTTTCAATTTTTTGAATCGAAGGGCTAACAGCCGGTTGGATTTCTTTATCTTTTAATATATCGAAGACTAACCTCGGCAATGCAAGTTCGATTGCATTTTGATTTATATACTCAAGGCCTACTTCTTTTTCAATTATTGCTGGAGGTATTTTGCCGGGTCTAAATCCTTTGATTTTTAATTCCTTCCCAATATTAGTTATTGAAGTCTTTTTCTCCTCTTCAAAATCTTTATCAACAAGTGTCAAGTTAATAACTTTCTCAAAGTCAGTCTTATTCTTTATCTTTATATCCATAATTTAATCCTTAGGGTGACCGACGGGATTCGAACCCGCGACATCCTGGACCACAACCAGGTGCTCTAACCAACTGAGCTACGGTCACCACGGCGCTCTCGGTAGGACTCGAACCTACAACCTACAGATTAGAAGTCTGTTGCTCTATCCAGTTGAGCTACGAGAGCTTTGAGCGGGTGAAGGGAATCGAACCCTCATAGCCAGCTTGGAAGGCTGGAGCTTTACCATTAAGCTACACCCGCTTAGTCGGGCTGGTGAGATTCGAACTCACGACCTCCTGGTCCCAAACCAGGCGCTCTAGCCAAGCTGAGCCACAGCCCGCTATATAAAAATATACTCTTAAAATTATATATGTAAATAAACAGTTACTGAAAATTTATTTTATTGTATCATTCATAATACTGTTATTCTGCTTTTACGGGTCGCTAGCTCAATTGGCAGAGCAACGGACTCTTAATCCGCAGGTTCGGGGTTCGAGTCCCCGGCGACCCACACATCATGCGGATGTGGCGGAACTGGTAGACGCGCTGGATTTAGGATCCAGTGAGCTTTGCTCGTGGAGGTTCGAGTCCTCTCATCCGCACAGATTTTATTTGATTTCTACAACTATCTCGGTTGAAGTTGCGGTTGCATAAAGTTTGCCGTTACTGTCAGTTAGTTTTCCAGATACAAAAATTACTTTTCTTCCTAGCTTTTCTACTTTTCCTTTAGCAAACATATCTCCTGTATCTAATGAAATTCCTCTCAAATAATTTACTTTTATTTCCGCAGTCATCGTCAAATAACCTTTATCCAATGCGCAGTTTGCAGTAATACTATTGCATGAGTCCAGCATTGTAGCAGCAAAGCCACCATGAACATTGCCAAGGGGGTTGTAATGGTACTCTTGAGGAGAAGCTGTCCAAGTTACAGAGCCTCCCTCATCAATTTCTACTCCTTTAAAGTTCATTAACTCTCCCATTGGAGGATTTTTGGTTGATTCTAAGAAAAATTTCTTTCGATCCACACTATCTAGATGTAAGAAATTTTTTGCTAGTTCAGTAGGGTCATCCCAAGTAAAAGTAGCTTCTCCCAAGATTAGTCCTCGTCGGACTCTTGAGAACGAGATTGCAATTCTGAAACGATATCTTCATTAGCTAAGGTCGTTACATCTCCTAGTTTTCTTTCTTCAGAAATGTCTTTGAGTAGTCTTCTCATAATTTTTCCACTTCGCGTCTTTGGCAAATCGTTTGTAATAACAATACTTTTTGGCTTTGCGATAGGGCCAATTTTCTCACTTACATGTTGCCTTAGTTCATCAATCAATGAATCATCTCCCTCTTGGGTTCCAATCAGTGTTACAAAAGCAGCAATAGCCTCTCCTGTTATTTCATCAGCTCTCCCTATGACTGCTGCTTCTGCAACAGAATCATGGGAAACTAATGCGGACTCAACTTCAGCCGTAGAAATTCTATGTCCTGAAATATTCATAACATCATCTACCCTTCCTAAAAGCCAGA